>ENA-ORSB01001831-ORSB01001831.1-human-gut-metagenome-genome-assembly--contig:-NODE-1831-length-18451-cov-5.621276_pt1 | contig 18451 bp, 6 predicted proteins | sample MGYA00242180_ERZ509144 | MGnify/ENA primary metagenome ERZ509144 (study PRJEB26280, sample SAMEA2338661) | human gut metagenome | biome: human gut; feature: human-associated habitat; material: faeces...
ATATATCTCAGGTTAGTGGCGTTTTTTGAAAGGTAAATGTCAGTGCAGTTGTACCGATACACTCACGAAAATATTAATTCCTTGTCGTTGCGGAAAATGTTTTAGGCAGTGCCTGGCAATATATTTCACTTGAACGGTGTCTGTAGGGCGCCGGTTTTTTGTATTATGTGCCGCATTTATGACCGTTCGTGCCGTTATAACAACCGTTCGTGCCAAAAAGTTGAAATCACAAAGCAAATGAGTTATGATATAATTATAAAATTATAAGGGGAGAAGTATGCTCATCTGCGTTTACGATACCGCAAACGAGGCGGAGATACTGAAAGCGAAAATAACACAAATCGCAACGGCGGCATATCGAAGAATTGCCTACAGGGCATGTCAGAGGTATGAGAGCTTTGCGAAGGAGTGTAAGACGGCTGACCTTATAATCGTGCTTGCCGACGGAGCGGACGGTATGGAGGGCGTTATTGCGGCAAAGAATGCCGACAGGGATACGCCTGTAATATGGCTGTCGGACGATGAGGGATTCGGGGCGCAGTCATACAGGCTTGGCTGTACCTATTTCCACAAGAAGCCGATACCGCTTGAAAAGCTGAAGGAGGCACTGCATAAGTGCAGGTGCATGGCATAAGCACGGGTAAATCTACAGGAGGAAAAACATGAAGAAAAAATTTGTACGGCTCATAAGTGCGGTGCTGTCTGCGGCAATGACGTTGACGGCTGTACCGTTATCGGCATTTGCCGAGGGCGAGGCACATACGCATGACGGCGAGAGCAATGTCATCACGACACCGCTTGATTTCAGAGAAAAGACGGCGGACGAAAACGGTGCCGGCTGGAGCTGGGATTATGACACAAAGACGCTGACGCTTGACGGAGTGAACATTCAGGCGACAACCGACAGTATGAGCGTCGTAACAGTCCCCGACGGTACGGAGATAGTGCTGAACGGTAACAATACTATCGTACAGACCGATACCGGCAAAAGTGATACATATGTTCTCAGTGCCGTAAATAATAAAGAGGTCAATTGTGACGGCACAATGACAATCAGCGGCGACGGTGTGCTGAATGCAGAGAACCGCTCTACAGACAGTATGGCACGCTCTCTCGGCGGATCAATAATCCTGAACGGCGGTACAGTAAACGCAACAGGTACTGTAAAGACAAATTCGCTTGAAATACATAATGACGGTGTGCTGAACGCAAATGCGACAACTGCATCTTTTGAGGGTGTGGCTGTCAATGTCAGCGGCGGCATTACTGTTGACGGCAACGGCAGTCTTACTGCAGTAGGTTGTGCTAATGAATCTACGTTAAACAGTGCAATATTGCTTACCAGTAATTTCGGTGACAAAATTTCCGTCAGCGAAAACGGCAGTATTACTTTGCCTGAAGGCAATGCAGCAAGAGTCGGAATATACTACAGCGGAAACAACGGCGACGGAATGGATGCCGAAATAAGCGGCGGTAAGGTCACTGCTTACGGTACTAAGTATGGCATTTACAAAGTAAACCTTATAATGAACGGTACAGGCTCGGTTTACACTACGGGCGGTTCATACGCTATCGGTCAAACTGTACCGACAATAGACGAGAATGAATTTGTAATAAAGGGCTCGACCGAGTTCAAGGCTTCGGAAAGTGCTGTGACAGGCGAGGTCAAGTATAACAGCGGCTATTATGAGATTGGCGGAGCGGACGCTAAGACGGTAGTTATAAAGCCTGATACTTCTCCCCGTATAATACTCGGAAAGCAGACAGGAATATTCAAGACGGAAGAGTATGAAATAATTGAAGGCATGACTGATACCAAGCTCAAGGGTACGGTTTACTTTGATATTACTCTGAAGAATATGAGCGATGAAGAGTTTGCAGACGCAAGAGGCTATTTCGGCGGCGATGAACCCGATTTATCAGCAAGCATAATCAAGACCGATTACGGCTGGGTGTGCATGGTCTGCGATACCGAGTTTTCGGTTACATACGACACTGATAATACTCTTACAATAAAGTGCGGAGATATTGTATCCAATACCGTTCAGGTAAAGTCGAATGCAAACCGTTTCAACAAGGTTACACAGGGTGACAACACAAACAGAACGGTTTTCTATACAAACACTTCGCAGGAAGAGAAGGACAATTACAAGCTTGTAAGCACCTATACGGTTGACAGTGAAAGCATAAGCTATAACTGGTACAGTACGAACAGTGCATACAGTGCAGATGAGCTCGGTGCGGCAGTATCCGGAAGCAACGGCGAATTCAAGCTTGCGGATAATATTCCTGCCGGAAATTATGTTCTGTATTGCGATATAACCTATTCAGACGGTGACAGCACAGAAACTGTTACAGAAAAATTTACATTTACATATAAAGAATGTGCACATGAAAACGGTTATTCCGACGGTAAATGCACAAACTGCGGAGCGTTATGTGATCACAGCAATATTGATATTGACACGGGTAAGTGTAACAAGTGTGAGCATCAGTTTGTTGCTACAATCAGCACAGACGGCAATGCGCCGACAGGCTATGACACGCTCGCAGACTGCCTTAACAGCATTACTGCCGATACCGGAAACTATGTTAAGATCTATCAGGATATCGGCGATGCATCGGCAACTGCAACTTTAGATACTATAGATGTAAAACACAATGTTATGATCGACCTTAACGGTCACAAGCTGAACAATATCAAGCTTGAGGTCAACAAAGACGTCACGCTTACATTAACCGGCACAGCGGGCAGTTATGTTGACCAGGTGTATGTTTGCAAAGGCGGATCATTCATAATTGACAGCGAAGCAAATGTAGAATTTGATACAATTTTTGCTGAGGCAGGTACAAGGTTCACTGTAAGTGACGGTGCAAATGTAACTGTGAGATATTTGGCTGTAAAGGAATCTTTAAGCAATGAAGGAAATGCAACATCTGTAAAGCTTGCTACGGGAATGAAGATTACTGAGATGTTGGCGTATGATCTGGACAACAGCAGCCCGTTATCAGAAAACATAATGCTTAAAAATCTGCTTTCGGATAATCAGATGCTGAAATACGAGAGCAGTAGCAAGATTATTAATCTTTATTACGGAGCAACCCGTATAATTATAAACAGCAAAACATACGGCTACGGCACAATTACTGTTGTAGAGCATACTGACGCTGACCACAAATACGGCGATGGAACAGGCAGGTGCGAGGAGTGCGGAAAGCCCTGCGAGCATGGCGGTGATATAAACACGGACACCGGCATCTGCTCAATCTGCGGTGCGGTTGTGTCTGTCGCACTCTATACAGACAAGAACGGAAGCTTAAAGTATGTAGATACCGATGAGCTTGACTCTTTACTGAATGAATACAACGGAAGCGGTACGATAAAGCTGTTTAAGGATTATTCTAAACCAAGCGCTCAGTATGACTTATACGGAGAACTTACAATTGACTTAAACGGACGCCAATTTAAAATCCGGAGTATTACTCCTTGCAAAAGCGGAAAGCTTACGATCAAAAACAGCGGCAATCCGGTTATGCTCGGTTGTAATGTATATCCGACAAACGACGCTTCATACGCCGGCGGTACGCTTATAATAGACGGCGATGTAGTTTTAGACACTTCGATCTATGTATATGATTCGAGTACGGTTATATTGAAAGCCGGTGCATATCCAGCCGGACTTTACGCCAGGGACAGCAAGACATTATACGATATGCTCGGAGAGGGTAAGGCTTTCTTCAAGACTGACGGAACTCTTTTCAATGCAAATGTTAAGGAAATATCAAGCAGTGAAACGCTGACAATCAAAGACCACAGCCATACCTATGTTGACGGCGAGTGCGGCTGCGGATATGTTTGCCCTCACAGCGATGTTAACAGCGAAACGGGTAAGTGTAACGAGTGTGAATATCAGTATGCGGCTGTTATCGTAAAGGATGGGGCTGTAGCTTCCGTTTATAAGGAAACTGAGATGGAGGCGGCTTTTGAAGCGGCTGACAGTGACGCAAACACCGGCTGTACATTAAGAGTATACAAGAATTATACAGGCAGCTATACAACACTCAGCGGTAAGTTCACGCTGTGGATCGCTGAGAAAGCCAATGTAGGTACGTTAACTGTTTCGGGAGATATAACCGTTACGGGATCGGGAAAAAATAATCGTATTTATGGCGATTTCAATGTAGCGGCCGGCGGTAAGCTGACATTTGACGAAAACTGCGGCGCTATGGGAACTGTGTCGGTAGGTGCAGGTACATTTGACTGCTATAGTACATTTTCTATAACACTCAATATAAACGATGCAAGCAGTGACGTAATTCTTCACGGCGGAGCTTTCAAAACAATATGCTATAACGGCGGCGGGGACAGAGCAAACGCAGAAATACTGACTTTGTTGGCTGAGAACCGTATGTTTATGAAGTCTCCCAATCCTGAGCCGATAGACGGCTCAAAAACACTGTTGAAAGACGGTTTTGCAACACCTGTTATTGTAATACGACATGAAGATCACAGTTACGACAGCACAACGGGTAAGTGTACGATTTGCGGTAAGCGGTGCGGTCATACGGATGTTGACAGCAAAACGGGTGTATGCTCTACCTGCAAATATCAGCTTACTGCGGGCATTTCGGGCGTGGGAACAGCGAAGTATTTCGATAATATAGACGACGCTTTTTCTGCGGCATTATCGGAGGTAAACAGCGGTTGTACGCTTACATTGTATAAGCACTGCGAGATCACACAGAACGCAGATATCGGCAATACAACGGTTACTGTCGATGTGAACGGATATTCACTCGGCGGAGAGGCAAATATCAATGTAAATCACGGTGGTGTGCTGTACCTTAAGGACAGCAGGAAAAGCACCTACAACGGATGCATAGACGCACCTTTTAGTGTAAACGGCGGTACGCTTATAAACGGTACTGCAGACGGCGGCAGTTCAGCCGCAGATGTACTCAATTTAGTCATTAACAGTGCTAAGTGTGTCGAAATATACGGCGGCATATTTGAGAATGTTTATATTGCACACGCAAGCGGTGTAGCTTTATACGGCGGAAGGTACAACACCATCTGCGGCGAGGAAAGCAACAGCACACCTGTAAACACTCTGCTTGCAAAGGGTTATGCATTTGCGACCGTACAAGAATTCACAACTCTCCCCGAAAGTATAGTTGACGGCAGTGCGGTGACACTCAGCGAAGGAATTAGAAATGTCACAGTTGTAAAGCATACTCATACATACACCGAAACAGAGACAAAGTGTGCGTGCGGTGCTGTGCTTTATGCAAAGGTGACATCAGCCGACGGTACTACTAACGAATATTTTGACAGCATTGAAGAAGGCTTATTATATGCCGATAAGGCTGAAAACAAGGGCTGTGTTTTCACTCTTGTAACAAGCGGTAAGATCAATAGTGGGGTTAGGCTGTCAAACGGTCAGTTTACTATTACCACAAGTAATTATGGTACTATCTATGATTACAACCAGACAATAACTATTGACGGTGCAGATGTTATTGCTGAAGGTTATATGTTCATCAGGTGCAAGGTTAATGTGAAGAGCGGATCTCTTACATTGCCTGAGGGCTCAGGCGCCGGATTTGATAGTATTGCTATATCAGGCGGTACCGTAACTGTCAGCGAAGGCGTCAATGTTGACAATAATGCGGGTGCTGATAATTTATTTGTAAGCGAAGACGCAACTGACGCAAAGCTTACTATAGGCGGCGGTACTTACGGCAATGTCTATCTCGGACAGTTTAAATTAAAGGACGTAATCGCAAGCGGTGTGCGTGTGATAAGCTACGACAATCCGACAGATCCGACTGCTGAGAAAACAGCAAAGGCTTTATTATACAGCGATATAGCCGAAAAAAATAATTTTGACTCCGAAAACAATACTGTAAGCTATTATCTGTTTACCAAGTGCGAGCATAAGAATGAGGACGGCAGTTATGCCTTTAATGACAGCGGTATATGCAAATACTGTAACTCTGAGTTTGCCGCAAGCGTAAGCTATACGGTTGACGGAAGTGCAAAGACAGAGCTGTTCAGCAATATATGCGACGCTTTTGACAAGGCTAATGAGATAGGTACGGCTACAGTAACGCTGTATAAGGATATTACAGACAGCGAACGTACACAGGAGATTACCGTTATGGGCAATGTAACGCTTGAACTGAACGGTAAAACACTGGGTGGTCGTTATGGCATAGCGCGTATATCGGTATCTGACGGTGGCACGCTTACTGTAAACGGCGATGGCGATATGGATACACCTATTTACGTTAATGAAAACTCAAAATTAGTCATTAACGGCGGTGGATACTTCAATTCTGTGTCAGTTAAAAAAGGAGGCAACGCAGAAATAGGCGGCGGCACTATACAAGGTCTGTCCGTTCGCGGTAACGTAAAACTCAGCGGCGGTAAATTCAACGACATCGAGATATTTAACGGCAATCTTGAATCTGTACTGGCAGACGGTTATGCGTATAAAAATGCTGACGGCACTTGGCTTTCGATTGATGAGCGTGAAAAAGATAGCTATTTGGGCGGTTCTAAAGGAGCGTTATCCGTAGAAGAAGCACCCATAAAGAGCGCAAGTATTTCGTGGGCAGGCGGAGAAGCGCCTGTTATATACCGTAACGGAGCGAAAAAATTAAAAGTCAATGTTATATGCGATGTGGCGGACACTTCAAAGCGGATAACCTATTCGGACTATGTAAACGGCAATAATCGCAGTAAAGATTCTAAGCTTTCTGTTAACTGGTATATGGTATTCGGTTATAAAATCGGTGAGATTGTAGCGGAAGACGGTGAGGTTGAATATTACACTGTACTGAAGTGTGACGGATACGAATATAAGTCGAATGCACTTAAGTTTACACTTGCGACCTGCTCGCACCCTGAGGATAGCTTTAATAACGAAACCGACGGTTTGGTATTCTGTGGTATATGTGATTTATTGATAGAAGCCGAGGTAGTAGATGCTGACGGCAAGTCGTTAGGTTATGCGGATATAGAGAGTGCCATAAAGCTGGCACAGGAGAACGAGGGCAGCACTGTAAAGCTGATTTCGGAAAGAGTACCTGCGTCCATTACCGTGACGGGCGGTAAGTTTACTGTTGACTTTAACGGTAAAGAGGCATATTGTCAGTTCACTGTCAACGGCGGTGACGTGACTTTCACTTCTTCGGCAGTACAGGACGTGAGCAATCAAAATCTGCCAAGCGGAATCACAGTTAACGGAACTGACGCTGAGGTTACAATTGACGGTAAAATCAAGCTGGGAAGAGTAAGAATAATCAGCAGTACGCTTACAGTAAACAGTACCGATGGTTATATCGGTGAACTGTCAATAGAAGGCGGAAATGCTGTTATAGACGGTGCAAATATTGATGCACTGTCAATAAATGGCGGAGCGACTGTTATAAACGGTGCAAATATTGATGCACTGAAAGCTAACGGCGGAGACACGGTCATCAATGATGTTAATGCCGATTCTTTAGCTATGTGTGACAACCGCTCCGGTGGAAGCGAATATAACATCTCTATCGTAAGCGGTAGGTTCGGCAGTTTCACTTGCGAAAATGGAAGCAATTATACTTTAGGTAGGGCAATTGCGAGCGGAAGCGTAGTTTCGGCCGATAGTATGAATGGCATTACTGTTTACACATACGAAGCTATTCAGACCATGACCAGTACCTATAGAATTTTTGTTGATAAGTGCAACCATAAGGACAAAAACGGCAGTTATGTGCTTGACGGTAATCCCTGTCCTTACTGCAATGAGGAAATTGTTGCAACTGTAAGCTATACTGCCGGCGGAAGCGAAAATACGGATCTGTTCAGCGATATTTATGACGCTTTTGAAAGGGCTAATGAGATAGGTACGGCTACTGTAACGCTGCAGAAGAACATCACGGACGATATTACAGATACGATAGCTGTTACAGGCAATGTTACGCTTGAACTTAACGGTAAAAGGCTCTCACAACCCGGTACTGATGTATGGTATTCCATAGAAGTAACGAGCGGTAAGCTGACCGTTAACGGCAGTGGCTTAATAAAACGTGTTGCCGTTTGCAACGGCAGCGATGCGGAAATCAACGGTGGTACTCTCTCTGACTTCATAATTAAAGACGGCGGTAACGCTGTAATTAAAGGCGGTCAATTCTACAGCTTACAGGTTTCAGGCGAAGGCAGAAACGTAGGACAGCTTCTTGCGGACGGCTATGCCTATTGGAGTTTTATCGATTCCGGCATCTGGTCTACTATTGCAGAGCGTGAAAAGCAGGATATAGCTAATGTAGAAGTAAGGACAGCGCCGATAAAGAGCGCAACGGCGACAGCAAATAAGACTGTGCTGTACCGCAACGGCGGAGGTGCACGGCAGATCTTATTTAACTTCAATGTTAATACAAGCGACGGATACACGATAAGCGATGCCAATAAGGTCACAGTCGGTTTATATGTAGGCGATACCTTAATAAGAGAGCTCGACTTCGTCGGAAATTCATATACGTTTGCAAATGCAGATGAAATTTCCGATACTGACGGCACTGTAAAGGCACATCTTGTTATCAAGTTAAACGGATACGAATATGTGACCGATGATGTCGAGTTTGAAATGGCGACCTGTACGCATCCGTATGACGCATTAACGACAGACGAGCATGATTACTATCGTTGTTCGTTATGTGATGCCAGCATAAATGCGATACTTGTTAAAACAAACGGCGACAAGGCATGCTATACCGACAATGTGCCCGAAGCATTTGAAGCGGCACAGCTTGAGGAGAACAACGGCTGTACATTAGAATTATACAGAGGTGTGAACAGAGACTGTGAGATCACACAGGGCAGCTTTACCGTTTTATTCAAGAAAACGGGAAGTGCATCTGCTGTGATCAAAGTAAGCGGCGGAAATGTCAAGATCACGGGAGATGACGGCTGTACATTATCGAAGTATCCGGGAAGCTCGGTGGGATATCTCATAGCTGTAACGGGCGGCACGGTAACGTTTGATGACATAACTATCAATGATGACAGTATCAGCGTAAGCGGCGGCAAGACTGTTATAAACGGCGGTACTTATAATAAGCTGAGCGTCAGCGGAGGTACGGTCACTATAAACAGCGGTACATTCAGCAGCATAGATGTAAGCGCAGAGGGCAAGGCACTGAAAGATCTGCTCGGCGAGAACAAGGCGTTTACGACAAGCGACGGAAAGCTGTTTGACGCAAGCAAGGTTTCGGAAAGCGATAATTCACTTACGGTAATCGACCACAGCAAGCATGAGTATGACGAAACAGGAAGGTGCGGCTGCGGTTATCAGTGTGCACACAGTGAGATCAATGCGGAAGGTGTATGCAACGAGTGCAATGCAAAGATGTATGCTGCAGTCACTGTAAAGAGTGAGACCGGAACAACGGTAAAATACTTTACAAAACTTACGGAAGCGTTTGAGTTTGCGGCAAAGAACGAAAACAAAGGCTGTACGCTGAAAATGCTCAGAGATTTCTTCGATAGAAATACTGACATTAACGTAAACGGCGGAGAACTTACTGTCGATATGAACGGCTTTGGTGTCTATATCAATAGCTTTAACGGATCCGGAACCCAAATCACTATACGCAGTGACAGTAAGTGTACTTTTGGGGTTGAAAATGGATTTAGCATGGACGGCGGCACTGTTACTTTCTCGGGAGAGGTCAGCGTAGTTTGCCAGAATGTGAAATTAAATGCCACATATTTCTCCTCCTATGTTGAAACGCTGAAAATTGACACGCTGATTTTAGAAGACGGTGTTCTGCTTAAACAGCTGGCAAGTATCACGAATGCTAATATCGCTAATATAGACTGCTCAAGTGAAATTTATCTTTATCAAATTTTAGCGAGCGGCAGCCGTGTCGATTCTCAGCTGTACAGCGATCTGAAAGCAAACGCTTCGTCAAACTTCGATAACGTAAGAATAATAAGATGCGACCACCCGGACGGTGTGGGCAGAGATAACCGTTGCATATACTGCAATTCATTGATCGCTGCAAGCGTAAGCTATACCGAGAACGGAGCGGAAAAGACAGAATATTTTGTTAAGGAAGATCTGGGAAAGGCGTTTGCCAAGGCAAACAGCGTTGCAATTGCAACAATAACAATGCTGATGTCTTCCGCTTATGATACAGACTACCTCCCTGTTACAGGTGATGTTACACTTATTGCAAATGGCGATAACGCCATCTTGTATAATACAGTAAAGGTCGCCGATGGCGGTAAGCTGACACTTAGAGGCAACGCCAATATTTTCGCTGTAATTGCCGAGCCGGGCTCCAGGTTGACTGCCGAAGAAGCCACAAGAATCGCATATCTCACCGTAAACGGCGGAGATGTTAAGCTCAGCGGCGGACAATATGATAACATTACGGTAAAAGATGGCAAGATAACAGATATTCTCGGCAACGGCTATGCGTATAAGAAAACAGAGGGCGGTGCATGGCTGACGCTTAAAGAACGTGAGGTGTCGGAAGCAAGCGGTGTTACCGTTGCTAAGGCACCGATAGTACAAGCAACGCTTAGCACAGAAATGAACAAGCTGTATCGCAACAGCAACGCAAATCCCACGCTGAAGTTCAACCTGTCTCTTGCTAACGGCTCGAACCTGAACGACTCGTATGTAAGTAAGAGATACGGTATAAACTCCTATGTAAGCGGAGATATAATTTATAGCAGCTTAAGCGCACTTGTAAAGGACGCTAAATTGTCGGCAGACGAAATAATTGATAAGGCAGGCGACAGCGATGTTGCCGAGATATACTTCGTAGTTACTACCGGTGACGGCTATGAAATAAAGTCGAACACTGTAAGTATAGACCTTGTTGATTGTGATCATTCTCAGGTGGTCGATCCTACAGCGGACAAGGAAACCGCAGGTAATATTACCGAGCCGACATATTGCGAGATATGCGAGAGCAAGTTCAATGCAAAGATAACAAAGGGCGACGATGTCAGGTATTATAACAATCTTGACGAGGCTGCGAAAGACGCTCAGAAGAGCGAAAACGAGGGCTGTACCTTATATCCGCTTTATAACAAGAACGGATACGGCGGTCAGTTAGTCATAACCGAAGGTAACTTCACGCTCAAGTACGCAGTTCGTACAGCGTTCTCACGTCCGATCATCATAAACGGCAAGGCAAAGCTGACGGTTACGGGACGTTGTGCGGTGACAGCGTTTGATTTTCAAGACGCATTCATAGTGCAGGGCGGTGATGTCACATTTGACGGGCTTGCAACAGGCAGCAATGTGACCATAAACGGCGGAAATGTTACAATGGCCGCAAACAATATAAATTGCCTTACTATAAACGGCGGTAATGTATCCATTTCGTCAGGTGGGTTTGCCGAAATCGTAACTACGGTCAGTGATAAGGTGATAGCCGATTATATCGATCACGGCTTCTGGGTACAGGACAGAGAAACAAAAGAGTGGATAGATATATACAGTCTTAATAAGGCAACGGCATCATCGACAAACGGACTTACGGTACGGTTGTGTCCGATGCAGATAATCAAGCCGATTGATACTGTATATTACACCAACGGTTATTATCCAGGCGACATACCGTCACTTCAAATAAATGCAGAGCCGTGGTATTCAAACGAGGTTGACGCAAAAGTTGCTTATCAGTGGATCGCCATTGATGAAAACGGCTACGAAACAGTGATAGAGGGCGCTACAGACAGAAAGCTGTCGCTCGAAAATCTCACAACGGGCAGGTACTACTGCCGTCTTACCTACAGCAATGCTGCAACGGCGGGAGTTTCGATGAAGTCGGACGTTGTAACGGCTACGATAACCGAATGTGAGCATTCCGGAGGAGAGGCTACCTGCACCGAAAAGGCAAAGTGTGAAATATGCGGTGCGGAGTATGGCGAACCTCTCGGTCACGACTATGTTGTAATCAAAGTAGTTGAGCCTGACTATCGCAACGAAGGCTACAGCGTATTTGAATGCACAAGATGTAAGGATTCATATATCGGAAACCGTGTTCCCGTAAAGCCTATTCCCGACGTGGAAGAAATAGCGGTTGAAAAGACAACATACAATGAAGTCGATATAAGCTGGAAGAATATAAGCGGCGTTGACGGATATTATGTCGAATGCTATGTCGGCAATCAGTGGAAGCAGATCGGCTTCAGCACGGACGGCGACAGAGTAGCGGCAAAGCTGAGCGGTCTTTCTGCAGGCCTTAAATATAAGGTAAGGATAGCGGCTTATGCAGGAAGATTCACCGCCAAATTCAGATGTTTCTATGTTGATACTGTTCCTTCTCCCGTATGGAATATAAATACGGTGAAGGCTACCGATGAAACGGTAAGAATAAGCTGGAGCAGAAACGCCAGAGCGGACGGCTACAAGGTAGAGTGGTACATTAATAATCAGTGGTCCGTAAAGACTGTTACCGGCAACAATAATATATCGGCGGTTATAGACGGACTTTGTGCAGGAACACGATATAAAGTAAGGGTAAGCGCATATAAGGGCGACCTTTACAGTCCGTATACATATGGCTATATCGATACGCTCCCGTCAAAAGTTACGGGTATTACGAAGACAGTAACATCTTCTTCGTTTACGCTTAAATGGGATAAGAACGAAAGTGCGGACGGTTATACCGCTCAGTACTATGCAGACGGTAAGTGGAATGAAAAGACGCTGACCGGCAATAACAAAACTACCGTTACAATAGGCTCGCTTAAGGGCTACAAAACCTACAAGGTCAGAATAAAGGCTTATAAGGGTGAGCTTGAGAGTGCATTCGACGATATTTATATCACTACCGCTCCGACAAAGGTCAGCGGTCTTAAGGTAAAGAGCGCAGTTGACTCAAAAGCAGTAGTTATATGGAATGCGGATGCGAACGCTGACGGATATAACGTAGAATATTATATCGGCGGTAAGTGGGTCAAAAAGACCATAACCGATAATAAGACAGCAAAGGCTGTGCTTGGCGGACTTACACCTTACATCACATATAAAGTAAGGGTAAGAGCGTATAAGGACAATCTGTACGGCGATTACAGCTATACTACGGTTACTGCAGTGCTTTCACCGGTAACCAATATCAAGGTTGTATCGGCAAAAAGAAACTCGATAACCGTTAAGTGGGGTAAAAATGCCAGTGCAGACGGATATAAGGTTGAAATTTACAAAGGCGGCAAGTGGGTCAAAAAGACGTTAAAGGGCAGTACGAATGCTACTGTCACTATTGGCGGACTCAGGGCCGGAAGCGTGTATAAGGTAAGGATTGCGTCTTATAAGGGTGCAAATACAAGCACTTATACTTATGCAAATGTGAAGACAGCCAAATAAGCTGACAGTAAAAAAAGAGAACACCGGGCGACCGGTGTTCTTTTTTGTGTATCAGATGCGTTTTTACTATAAGAACAAACTGAGCCGTAAGCAAGAGTGCTTACGGCTCGATTTGCATAATTATAACGTTAATATCCGCCGGTAACGTAACCTTAGCCGAGCTGAAACAGCCGGAACGGCGAATTTGGTGCGGCTCACAGCCGCCGCTTACTTGAAGTATCTGTTCAGCAGACCCTCGAAAGCCTTACCGTGACGGGCTTCGTCCTTAGCCATCTCGTGAACTGTGTCGTGGATAGCGTCAAGATTCAACTGCTTTGCTCTCTTTGCGAGGTCGAGCTTGCCCTGTGTAGCGCCGTGCTCTGCGGCAACTCTCTTTTCAAGGTTTTCCTTAGTCGATGCACTTACAACATCGCCTAAAAGCTCTGCGAACTTTGCAGCGTGTTCAGCCTCTTCCCAAGCTGCCTTTTCGTAGTAAAGGCCTACCTCGGGGTAACCTTCTCTGTGAGCGGCTCTTGCCATAGCGAGATACATACCTACCTCTGTGCATTCGCCCTCAAAGTTAGCCTTTAAGCCTGCGATGATCTCTTCATCCTCAACTGCCTTTGCAATGCCTACCTTGTGCTCGTCTGCAAATACAAGCTTTTCGCTTTCCTTAAGTTCTATGAACTTGCTGCCGGGAACCTTGCACTGGGGGCAGAACTCGGGAGGTGTATCTCCCTCATGAACGTAACCGCATACCGGACATACCCACTTTTTCATAGTAAATTACCTATCCTTTCATAGTGATAAAATCATTATTTTCTTATTGTTTTTAGCGAAATCAGTAACGTTTACTGATTTGTTGATTTTATTATAACCGATACTTCGGCGTTTGTCAAGAGGTTTTGCAAAATTTTTTTGTAAAAATTAGGTTAGTTATGGCTTACTAAAAAGGGCGAGGTTTTGGAAGGGTTGGTGTGGGACAGTGGTTGCGAACGATCCCTCAGTCTTGCGACAGATAGGGTTGAGCGGATATTAACGTTGATTAAATCGCAGAATGTTGCAATTTATAATAAGAAAAAGTCTTGTCGCAATCCAGCTCCCTTTGGCAAGGGAGCCAAGAATGTTGGCGATTTGCTACATTTTGCGAAACCGGCAAAGTGTTTATAAGCCAAGTTTGGTGTTTGCAGTTTATATGCGGTTGTGATGAATTGTAGGAATATTCGTAGTGGAGTGTCTGTGTGTGCTTTTTGGTTTCGCATCCGTGCGAAACTTTGGGCACACACTTAAGGCATCCTTGCCTTGCTTGCACCTCCCGAAACATCATTGCAATTATCAAAAATCAAGTTAATATATAAAAATGAAAATTTGATTGCAATCCGCTATTGATGATTGATAGATTAAAAACGCTGAGAAAATCAATAACTACGGTGCAACGGGAGGGGCAAGCCCCTCGCCCTACGAAAAGTGGGTGGGATAGTGCGGATACAGAATCATATCGGAGAATACAGATGTTAGCATTACGAAAAGTGAGAGGGATAGTGCGGTTTTGGAAGTTTAGGGCGGCGAGGGGGATTACCGTTTTCAGCCGAATAAATGCCTTTTGTGCCTTTTTATTGCAATTGCAGTGAAAAACGATTATAATTAATATGTGAGAATATGGTTATAATTACGGCTAAGAGAAAAGGAGAGCTTATGAGAAAAACAAGTGAAAAGATATTACGGGCACTGCTTGCGGTATCGGTACTTGCAACGGCTGTGCTATCGAGCGGTTGCCTTGACGATGAGGAGGAGATTTCCGACAGCACGGCAAGCGACAACAGGCAGACGAGCGACGGCGGCACTGCGGAAAGCAGTGAAGGCAGTGAAGGCAGTGATAATAAATATGACGGGAATGTTACGGGCAGTCGTGCGTCAAAGCTGACGTTCAGCGGTTCGGACGGGATAAGCATTACGAGAAAACAGCGTGAAGCCGAAAAGCCTATGGGCGAGGACGGCACACAGACGGTATTCGTTTATATGTGCGGAAGCGACCTTGAAAGTGAGAACGGGCTTGCGAGCGGCGACATTGAGGAAATGATCGCAGGGTCACAAAGCGAGAACGTGAAGTTCGTCATTCAGACGGGCGGTGCGGGAGCGTGGGCGGATACATACGGCATCTCTGCCGAAAAGACACAGCGTTATGTTGTAACGGGCGGAGAAATAAGCCTTATCGAAGAAAAAGAATCTGTCAATATGGGCAAGGAGGATGTGCTTGTCGATTTTTTAAGCTGGGGTATAGAAAACTATGCGGCGGCTAAAATGGGGCTTATCTTCTGGAATCACGGCGGAGGAAGTATAAGCGGCGTGTGCTTCGACGAGCTTAACGAGAACGATTCGCTGTCGCTTGAGGAGATAGACACTGCGCTTACGTCTGTATATGATAAGATGACGGATAAGTTTGCGTTCATCGGCTTTGACGCTTGCCTTATGGCAACGGTAGAAACGGCGAATATGCTTGTTCCGCACGCAGACTATATGTTTGCGTCTGAGGAAACGGAGCCGGGATACGGCTGGGATTATACCGAGATAGCAGGCTTTATGGAAAGTAATCCGACAGCGGATACAGCCGAACTCGGAAAGACGGTCGCTGACAGCTTTATGGCATCGTGCGAGGCTATCGGCGCAGGCGGCGAGGCTACGCTTTCGATAACGGATCTCAGCCGTATAGACGAACTTGTAAAGGCGGTGAATGATGCCGCCGAGGAAATGAACGATATTTCTTCCGACCCTGCACTGCTTGCAAATGCGGTAAGAAGCATCTATACCGTAAGAGCATACGGCAGTAACAACGATACAGAGGGATATACCAACATGGTGGATCTCGGCTCTATGATAGCGGCTACGGTATCGGGCAACAAGGCGGACAAGGTTATGTCAGCACTTGAAAAGGCGGTAGTGTATAACATCTACGGCGAGGACAAGGACGGCTCAACGGGGCTTTCGACCTACTATCCGTTCGGCGTTTCAGGCTCTGCCGAGCTTGCCACATTCGGCAAGGTGTGCGTAAGCCCGTACTATATGACGTTTGTTGACAGAATCGCATACGGCGCACAAAACGGCAGTACGGACGGGTACAGCGGTGAAAAAACATGGCTTGCGGACGGTGCGGTGTACTGGAGCGACGGGGATTATTCCGACTATGAGAGCAACTGGGAACATTACAACAACAAGACCGACAATATGGGCTTCTGCGGTGATAAGAGCAGTGTACAGATAGATGTCGGACCTGTGCTTGATGATGAAGGAACGTTCTACTTCAATGTTACGGACGATACTATAAACAACCTTGCGAGCGTAAACTGCTCGGTTTACCGTGTTGACGAGGAAACGGGGGAGCTTATCGAATTCGGCGTTGACCAGAGTACAAAGGTTGATTTCTCATCAGGACTGGTCGAGGATAATTTCAGCGGTCAGTGGTATATGATTGAGAATAATCTTATCCCTATGTTCATAGTGGAGAAGAACGGAAACAGCTCGGTTTACACATCACCTATAAAGCTCAACGGCAAGGAAACAAATCTGCGTATAGCTATGACGCAGGACGGCAATGCGTATGACATAACGGCACTTGGAACATGGGACGGTGTAAACGAAAACGGCGAGTCGGCAAGAAGCGTTGTTCCGCTTAAAGAGGGAGATGTCATAGTGCCGATATTCAACACCTACGACAGCGAGGGTAACTTTGCAGGCAAGGCGGAGGGCGATGAATGCACCTACAGCGGCGACAATATGATAGAGTTTGTCAATCTGCCTGCAGGCGACTACAGATACAGCTTTGTTATAAACGATATTTACGGAAATGTGTGCTATACCGGCTTCACGGTGTTTACGACAGACGATGACGGGAATGTGTTCTTTACGCCGGAGGAATAAGCAGGACGGCAAGCCGTATTGATCACGCATTTTTCTTTTACAAAAAAACTAAGAGGAGAACCCCTATGCCAAACCGGATCATCACAGATATTTCAGATTATATCTTTGTGTCAGGAGAACCTCAAAAGGTCGATGCGATTTTTCTGCCGGGCGGCTCACACCCCGAACAGCCCGAATATGCCGCAGAATTATACCGACAAGGTTTGACTGATTGGATAGTCCCGTCAGGAGGAGTAAGCGTTAAAGAGGAAAAATGGCACGGCGTCCGCTCAAAAGCGGAAATTTATAGTGGCGATTACCGGTCAGACTGCGAGTTTTTTACAGATGTACTCGTAAAAAACGGCGTTCCGCAGACTGCGATCATTGAAGAAAGCAAGTCGGGGCATACCCGTGATAACGCATTTCTTTCTCGTAAAGCCGTTGATGAAAAGGGCATAATGATAAAAAGCGGTATAATTGTTTGTAAAGCCTTTCATGCTCGCCGATGCTTAATGCTGTATCAAATGGCTTTCCCGAATGTTGATATGACGGTCTGCCCCGTACATTGCTATAACATCACCAAAGAAAACTGGTATACGACCGAAAAAGGAACCGATCGAGTGCTCGGTGAGCTTGCACGGTGCGGAAATCAGTTTGTCGGCGATCTCAAGACTTATCTTGATCTGATATGAAAATACTGTGCTGCCTTCAGTAAAAACAGCAAGCCGTATCAAGCGGACGCTTCTCTTTTATGGTAAAATAAATTCAGTCGGAAAGGCGGAAGAAAGCTGTAAGTGGGAAAACAGATGAGTGAGATAAACGAATGGTATATGAATATTCAGAATATTGTTGACGACATAGACAGGTGTATCAGAAGCGGCGAGGACGAAAGGCTGACACTCGGCAGGCTGTCGCAGACGCTTGGCTACTCGGAATACTATGTTTCAAGGAAATTCAGCGGAATATCGGGAATGAAGCTCAGGGATTATATGAGATACCGCAGGCTTGCTTTTGCGCTGAGGAAACTGAGAGATACCGACAAGGGCATACTTGACACCGGCTTGATTTTATGTTATATTATAGATACAAAAAGAGGGAAACGACAGACGGTCGCTCCCAATAGAAGTTAAAGTTATAACCGCTTTAGTTGGTAGCTAGGGGCGGTTATTTCTTTTTATTTGTAAAATTTATAACAAAAGAAA
>ENA-ORSB01001837-ORSB01001837.1-human-gut-metagenome-genome-assembly--contig:-NODE-1837-length-18400-cov-11.613628_pt1 | contig 18400 bp, 21 predicted proteins | sample MGYA00242180_ERZ509144 | MGnify/ENA primary metagenome ERZ509144 (study PRJEB26280, sample SAMEA2338661) | human gut metagenome | biome: human gut; feature: human-associated habitat; material: faeces...
ACATATATTGGCTTACTTGTCAACTGTTTTTTGTAATATTTTTAAAGTTTTTAGGCATAAAAACAGTGGCTTTCTATGACAGAAAACCAGATTAGCAGCCCCACCGGCGCAAATATTGTGCGGTGGGGCTGTGTTTGTTAAAATATGAAATAAAATGCTAGTTTACTGTAACCTTAATTGTTCCGTAAACACCATTGTTTGCGACGACATAGATCACACAGGTTCCTGATTTCAATGCCTTTATTTTTCCGGTTTTCGATACAGAAGCGACGCTCTGATCGGAGGTGTAATATCTGTATGCTGCTGCGTGGAGCAGCTCTTTTTTATTGGTGTTTTCGAGTCTGGTGCGGCTCCTGATCACAAATGTATCTCCTGCTTTGAGCCGGACGTTTGTCTGATTGACAGTCACTTTTTTTTCGTTCGTTGCTTTCGCGTCTTTTAATGCGACATGGAGCGTATTGGACTTGGCGATGTATACCTTCTTGCCGTCAATCAGCTTGTAGGCGGCTACAAAATATTTGTACCGTCTGTTGTTGGCTAAGCGTCTGCTGGTGACACGGTCTTTTGCCGCTTTTACCGTGGCGAGCTTCTTGTAGCTGCGTTTTCCGTCACAGTATGACCAGTAGCAGTCATATCCGTCTGCGTCCTCATAGGAGCGCCATGAGATAGTGATCTTCCGGTTGCCGCCTTTTCCTGTTGCGAGCAGGATCGGAAGCTTCAGCTTTGATACCTGACTGCCGTTGAGCGCTGACTGATCCTCTGTGTCCGTATCGGGAGTCACCCTGTTCTCGTCATAACCGATCATGTAGACGGAGAGGTGGCTGGTTTTCCAACTGATCAGCTTCTTTACCGGATCATAGCTGGTTTCACAGCTTTCCCTGTTACCGTTCTCGTCTACATAATAGACCACGATTCCATTGGACTGCTCGCCGGAGCGCAGCTCATAGGGGGTGTGGAGCGTAATCACGCCGCCCATGTCAGAGATGTTTTTGCCGCCGCTGGTGAGCTTAATATCCCACGCGGGCTGGCTGCCCACTGCCTGCTGCTGTAGGGCGCTCAGGGTGCTGTCCGTGGTGCGTTTGATGGATATGGTAATGTCGGTCTGGTTTGTCTGTGCGGTCTTTTTGGACAACGCTTTTTCGTCAAATTCAATGGATGTACCATCGGTAAGTACGATCGAGAGGCTTTCCGCATCATTGGACGGGTCTTTCACCGCATCTGCGATCTGCTTTATGACGTTGGCAGGGAGTTTTACAGTATCGATCTGTTTCTCAAGTACGGAAAAGTCGATGGTCACAACACCTGTTTTCACATCATTGCCAATGACAGTATTCAGTTTGGAGAGGTCAATATCTTCAATCGTGGCAGTCGTGCTGCTGACAGTTGAATTCACCCGGATCGTTTTTTCCTCGCCGGATACCGGGACGGTCACAGAGGTGGAGGGGGTAGTATTACCACCAGAGCTGCCACTGCCAGTGCCGCCGGATGTGCTACCGGTGCTGCTACCGCCACTGGAGCCGCTGTCTTTTTTCGGGATAGTTTTGCCGTCAGCGAGCTTGGTATTGCAGCCCTTGCAGTAGGTGTCGCCTGTGTAGCCCTCTGTGGTGGTGGTTGCCTCTACGCTGCCGCGTACCTCAGTGCCGCCGGTGTGGTTGGTCATATCCTTGGCGCCGTAAGCTGTGTTACAGACAGCGCATATTGCCGAGTTCTGACAAGTAGCGATACCGCCGGAGCAGGCATTTGTTTCGGTGTGGCTGCTGTCCTTTGCGCAGGTGCGGGTATGTGTTCCGTCACCCTTGGAGATCCATGCACCCCAGTCATGGGTGTGTTCCAAAGCCGGGGCAAGCTCATAGCCACATTCTGTACAGAACTGCGGAGCCTCCTCGGTGGCCGCAGGACCGGGCGTATGGGCAGCAAAAGCAAGCTGCTCATTGCAATTCGGTGTCTGACAGGCGTGCCAGTGACCGCTTGCGTCCTTGTTCCAAGCGCTTGCCGGAACGTGGCTGCCGAGGCCGCCGTAAGGCTGATGACAGGTAGAGCATACTGCTTTGTTCTGGCAGGTAGCGGTACCGCCGGAATGGGCAGCTTCCTCAGCGTGGACACCACAGCAGGAATACTCTTTCCAGTGTTTGCTGCCGTTTGATTTCCAATCATTATTTAAGATGCCGCTGTGGTTGTCAGGGTCTTTGTCGCCGATTTCAAACGTATCCGCGCCTTTTGCGCCACAGACGCAGGACATATAGTAAGTCGCCCCAGATAGGCAGGTCGCAGAGGATTTCTCATACGCTTTTGTTTTAACTTGCTGGTCGTAGGTGTGTGCAGCAATATCCCCTTTGCCTTTGCAGATGGAACACTCATGCCAATGAGAGAAAGAATCTGAACGCCAAGTTGTTGAATTCCAGTTATGCTGACACACGACGAGGTCAGCGGTGCTGCCATTTTTGCTGATGGTCGCACTGACAGGGGTGCTGTCGTTCTCGTAGCTGAATTTTTCCGGAGCGGCATCGTTTTTGTAACCCGAAGCTATGCGAACATAGTTAGAAGCATCCGGCGTCTTTTCCGTTGTCACACCGATTGGCTTGCTGCCGGTCAGTGCACCCGCAATATTGATATATTTGTTGGTTGGCAGATAGACGTTGTTGTCTGCGCCCGCTTTTTTATTGCCACTGATGTCCAAGTTACCGGAAATACGGAATGTATCGCCGCCAAAATACACGCCGCCGCCGTCGCCTGTCGCGGTATTTCCGGAGATGCGCGCCGATTCGGAAATGGTCATAGTATTACTAGAAGAACCATAGTAAACACCACCGCCCTTTACAGCCGTATTGTTTTCAATCACGCTGTTGCCGGATATGATGAATCCGTTGATGTTCGTCCAGATGCCGCCGCCATCGCCCTTCGCTATGTTATTACTGATGGTGCCGCCGTATATATTCATAGTACCGCCCACAACCGTCACGCCGCCGGCGTCTGTTACGGATTGATTATCACTGATGATACCGCCGTACATCGTAAATGTGCCACTGGTATGCGCGCATACACCACCACCGCCGTAGTTAGACCCGGCATTTTCCTCATAGTTATCGCTGATGGTGCCGCCATACATTTTAAAAGTGCCGTTTTGTATCTCCACACCTGCACCACCAGCCCCCGAGCGTGGATCATCGGCATGATTGCCGCTGATCGTTCCGCCGTACATGGAAAATGTGGCGGCAGCGGGGTCTGACCCGCCAACCCGCACTCCTTTTCCTTTTGCACCGGACGAGTGAGTGATCGTGCCGCCGCCTTTGCAGTCACAAAGTATGAACTTCGCACCATTGGAGACATTGATGACCTGACTCATCCCTTGCGAAGCGGAACTTGTTAAGGAACTTTCCAGTTTTTGGCCATTCAGACAGAGATAGAGCGTGTAGCCTGCTTTTACTTCAAGGCGAGATTCTCGTGTCGCATCCTTCTCCAGATAGACATAGGCGGTATTGTTAGTATCGTATGTAATCGTACTTGTTCCATCCCACGCTGTCCATGTGGCGTCTTTACAATTATCGCCCGTGTGGTCGCCAATATCGGTATGCGCTTCACCGCAGATGGGGTGGCTGTGTGCTGTATCCTCCGCCAGCGCAGGTGCAGGCAGCAGCCCCATCACAAGAGAGGCTGCAATAGGGATCGCTAATAATCGTTTCCAAAGCTTCATTGTTTCTTCACTCCTTCTCCTTTAATGTTTAACTGGTGGCTGCTGTGTCAGACTTGACAGCAACCGATGTTTTTTTATAATGGTAGTATCACTATAACCCGTTCACCCATGAACGAAGCAAGTGTTTTTTAGGAGGTACCGGATGGAAACAGATACAAAGAGCCTCTTTCAGATCACGGAGGCAGCGCACGCCTGTGGCGTTTCCCGCAGTACATTGATGCGCATGGAGGAAAAGGGGCTGCTCGCGCCTGCCTATGTCGCACCGGAGAGCGGGCGGCGGTACTACGATAACCACAACGTCGCGCGCGTTTTACAGATCGAAAAATTCAAATCCATGGGACTGGGCGCACAGGAGATCGCGGACTATTTTGTCAGGGGCGGCGAGGTGTCGGGGCTGCTCGCGGTGTTGGAGGAACGCCTGCAGGAGCTTTTGCAAGGTGTGGAGGAGCTGCGGCTGCGGGAGGGGAATCACAGCGGTATGTCGGTGCAGCTGACATCACTCCACGCTGTGACCTGCTGTATGAAGAAGTGTATGGGACGTACGGTGGAAGAGAAGTATGCCGCCATGTATGGGTTTTACAGCGAGTGTATCAGAAAGGGCTGTGTGCTTTCTGATGAGCCGATGTTCGTGGTACAGGAGCGGAACGATTATCTGGAGGGCTATATCGGAGAGAAGCCCTATCCCTACTGGGTCTGCGTACCGGTTCGGAAGGAACAGGCACCGGAGGACGCAGTCGTGCTGCCGGCATGTCGTGTGCTGTCCGTGTTGTACTACGGTGAATATGACGAAGGCGTAGATGAGGCATGGCTGACGCTGGGACGAGAGGTGAAGGAGCGGGGACTGACACCTGCCGGTCTGCCGCGTGTGCTGGGTATCGTTGCGCCCTATACGGGGCGGGAGATCGAAGCACGGCGCTACTGTTCGCGGATTGTCCTGCCCGTGAGTGACTGATCTGGATTTTTCTGGCTGCTCAAATATGTGTTTATCGATTTCTCTTATGATGAGGAGGGCGATGATGAGCAGTAATCAGAAGATTATGTTAACGGTATTTATCGCATATCTGTTATTCAATGTGATTGTAAGTATTGTTTACAGTAAAAAGGCAGAACCGGGGCAGTGACAGTAGCAGGTTACCTGAAAGCGCGTTACAAGAGTGATGCTCTTGTGGTCATCACCAGTCTGGGACTGATTGTCATGTGTATCGGAACCTTCCTGTTTTTATTCTTTGTTCTGAGAGCCGGTGGAGGGCTGGCAGCAGTCATGTCTACGGCAGATTCGCTGCTGATCCTAACGGTAGCTGCGATTGTAAAGGATCTGTGGGAAACCTATATGGTGAAGGATGATCCGGTCAAAAATGAGAGCTATGAGAAGCATGTAAAGCTGGTCAGCACCAGCTTCTCATAATCCTTGATAGGATTGTAGATGGATGGCTTGGCATCGGCTGCAGGGGTGATATAACATTTCCCATCTGCAGAAGTGCGCCATTCATATTTATTATATCGTACCCAGTTTGAACTAGAGTTCTGAAAGATATTCTTCATTGTAATTCCTTTCTCTGCAAAAACTATTGATTCATACAATCAGTATAACACAAAACAAACGTATGTTCTGCAATTATTTAATAGAAATCGAATGCTTGTTTGCTAATGCTGGCGGAGTAGCTGTGAATAGAAATTGTTAGTGTATGTGAGATTGTATGTGCGCCTTTTAAAGGGAAAAGGTATTGCAGTAATTTTTGATAAAGAGAATATCAATACCTTGACGGAACAGGGGAAAATGATGCTTACACTTATGGGAACGCTGGCTCAGAACGAAGTGGAATCCACATCAAAAAATGTGAAGCTGGGCATTAAGATGAAGATGAAGCGTGGAGAACTGATGGGCTTTAACGGTTGTCTTAGGATAACCGTTCCATTTTTCATGGTAGGTGCATCTGAATCCTGCATTTGATATTGATAGTAGAGGTGACCTTTATCGTCACGATCCACACTCATTCGATTAGCCATCAGCGGATATAGAGCGATGACTTCACCTTTGCCATTTCGTATAATTTGCGCGTAGGCATTTCCATAAAGGAGAAGATGCGTTATCAAGGTCTCGCGGAAGACAAAGGATGTCATTCCCAGATTTGGCTCATCGTGAATCAGTCGATACAGAGGATGTTTGATTGCCTTTTCTTTACTACCGGAGTCAGTATACTTATAAATATGGACCGGCAGTCATCTGCAGGGCACTTCGTTCGTTGACAGCTTTGCTAGAGTTGCTTTCACCAAAGAGAAAACGATAGGCGCTGCCATTGGTACTGTTGGTGGGCTTGTCTCTGGAATGAAATAGCCCCGATAAAAATCCCATAAATATTCCTTTCTTCCTTAAGAGGCGTATAAAATTCAAAGTTACGTCACAAAATAATTTATGCAAATGCTTGCAATTGCAAGCAAAAGCAAATATAATAAAGAAAAAGGAGGCGATACTATGGCAAATACATCCGCTGTTTATGCAAGAATAGATACCAATCTCAAGGATAATGCTGAGAGCATTCTTTCTCAGCTTGGCATTTCTCCATCCAGTGCAATTCAGATGCTTTATAGTCAGATCGTACTGAAAAAAGGTATGCCGTTTGAATTGAAACTTCCTTCTTCTAAGCCATTAGCTGTTGGTGCAATGACCAGAGAAGAACTTGATGCAGAACTCCAGAAGGGTGTTGATTCCATCAAAGCAGGAAAGGTATATTCTGCAGATGAAGTCGACGCGGTACTTGCAAAGGAGTTTGGCATATGACGGATAGCTACAATGTCGGCTATTCTGTAGATGCACTTGGTGATTTACGTGAAATCTATTCGTATATTGCGAATGAACTTCTTGTTCCGGAGACAGCCGCAGCTCAGTTGGGGCGCATACGAAAGGAAGTTCGTTCCTTGGATTTCATGCCAGCTCGTTATACGTTAGTTGAATGGGAGCCTTGGCATTCGATGAAAATGCATCAGCTTCCGGTAGAAAATTTTATTGTGTATTATCTTGTCGATGATAAAGAGAGGACAGTTACAGTAGCACGAATATTCTACGGTGGTCGAGATATCGAAGGAATTATAAATTCAAATAATAAATAGAAGTGGAGCTTTTTGTGTGAAAACAAGAGCTCCATTTTTATATGAATAAAATTCCTCTGTCATCATAGACAGAAGCGTCTGTATTATTTCCACAGCGGATCGCACGGTCAAGTCCCATGATAGTGGCGACGGCTCCGTCGATTTTCTCTGTGGATTTTTCTTTGTCAGCTTTTATATTGCCTGCCGGGTCAGTGCGGATATAGACGTTATCCATCATCCAACGGAGTACCGGATGACCACCGTGGGCCAGCTTTTGTTCTAGCGTTAGCTTCCTATTTGAAGCGGAGATAACCGTTATGGCTGCCAGTGTTTTCCATAAGATGGTCACCTCATCCGGATAACTCCGCTTCTTTCCGGTGACCAGCCGTTCGTAAGCTGGCACTCTATTGATATGTTCTCTTGTTCATCAACTACGAACACACCACGTGACCACGAAGATGGTGAGTTGATGATTAAGAAAGTAGTTTTACGCCTTGCTCAGGGCGGTTTGTTTTAGTTGTCGTTTGCGATAAGCTCCAAATCGGCGAAAACTTCACTGTAGTAGCAAGAGCTTAAGTCGTGTGTTCCATGAGCGTCATAACGCTGGAACACAGATTGGGCTACTTCAGAACCATACTCGGCTGCTACAGCATCAGCGGCATTCTCAATGTTGGTGAGCCATATTCTCTTTTCTGATTTTGTCATTAAAATCACCTGCCTTAATCTTGATGATTTAAGTTTAACAATTGAAAAAGACACCTGAAATCGGGGCAGAACACTGAAAAAAGACACTTTGGACACTTTTGAAGACACTTACATCAAATGTCGGTTAAAGTTGATTTATAATGATTTACAATTTATTAAGACACTATGGATTGATTTTTACTGATTTAAGTAATATAATAAGAATGAATAATTATAGATACTTGAAAAAGGAGGCACCAGATTGAATCTTTCAAGGCTTTGTAAAGGCGTAAAACCATATTGTAAAAAAATTAAAAGTCAAACAGCTTTTGTGAAAGAATTATTCAAGGCTGCTGGAAATGGGTATATTTCTGATAGTTATGCGAAGCAGTTGTATTCTGGTGGAAAACCCTTTACGAATGAACTAAAAGCAGGGTTTGGTAGCACAGATAGGATGCAGGAATTAATTGCTTTTTTTGAAGGAAATATTACAGATGCAGCAGGAGTACTCGTTGACTTTGGTATTCCTGAAAAAACAGATTGCGATAAAAAAGCGCTATGCGTTGCTTTGACCCGTCAAATGCAGAAATTGATTAACGGAACAGATGATGTTGACGATATTCTTGCAATGGCATATGAAGCTGAGAAGACAAACATTAGTGAAGAAATAACAGGTGTATTGCCTCAGCCTTTATACAATGGGGATAGTGTTAATGCGTTTTACAATCGGACTCACGTGATTCAAAGCTATGATAAAGTCCTTCATCAGTGGGAAATCATGAATACAGGAAAGCTGATCTGGGCTGGAAGAAAACTCGTTTATATGAGAGGTGAAAAAGACCGCCCGGAAGCTAATCCATCTGTCATTGAATTACCGGATGTAGGGCCAAATCAGAGTATAAAAATAGCCACAACCATAGATGGCCGTGGCTTTGACGGAATTACATATTGTAAATGGGAAATGCAGGATGCTGATGGACAGAACTGCTTTCCAGAGAGAGAAACAATTTTTAGTGTAACTATAGATGCTAAGTATAAAAGAGACTAAAACGGAGGTTCAAAGTGAAAGAACAGTTTATTGAAAAATGGTCGACACTTAAAGAAGTGCAGGAGTATCTTGGCGTTGGAAGAGATACAATTTTACAATGGATTGCAAAAAGAAATATGCCTGCCTATAAGGTGGGCCGCCTCTGGAAATTTAAATTATCCGAAGTGGATGAGTGGATTCGCTCCGGAGGGGCTGCAGATGACAACTCTGGCACAGAAAATTAATGAAACCAGATTAATAGATACCTAATAATTTAGAATTGATAAAGATGCAAAACAAATGGATGAAAGGTTAAAGGTAGATTTATATGGATAATCAAATTCAAAACTCAATAGTGAGTTTTATTTGGGGGATTGCAGATGATTGTTTGAGGGATGTATATGTACGTGGTAAATATCGTGATGTCATTCTTCCAATGACAGTTATTCGCCGTTTGGATGCAATGTTAGAAGATACAAAAACAGACGTTCTTAAAATGAAAGATACTATGGATAAGGCTGGTATTACAAACCAGTGGCCGGCCCTGTGCAATGCTGCAAATCAGGCGTTTTGTAATGCTTCTCCATTCCTACTGAAAGATCTGACAAGTCGTGCAAAGAAACAGACGCTTAAAGCCGATTTTGAAGCATATCTTGATGGTTTTTCTCCTAACGTTCAGGAAATTTTGGAGAAATTCAAGTTTCGTAATCAGATTGATACAATGATTGATGCAGACATTCTTGGTGCTGTTATTGAAAAGTTTGTTTCTCCGACCATCAACCTGAGCCCAAAGCCGGTTTATACAGATGACACAATGACTACAATCAAGCTGCCTGCATTGGATAATCATGGAATGGGAACCATTTTTGAAGAACTTATTCGTAAGTTTAATGAGGAAAATAACGAGGAAGCAGGCGAACACTGGACACCTCGTGATGTTGTTGAACTGATGGCAGACCTTATTATTGTTCCGGTGGCAGATCAGATTATGGATGCAACATATTCATGTTATGATGGAGCTTGTGGAACAGGAGGTATGCTCACTGTAGCACAAGATAGACTTTTAAATATTGCAAAAAGACGTGGCAAAAATGTTTCTATTCACTTGTTTGGACAAGAAGTTCAGCCTGAAACATATGCTATTTGTAAAGCTGATATGCTTTTGAAAGGTGATGGAGATCAAGCTGATCATATTGCGTATGGCTCTACTCTTTCAGCAGATGGCAATGCAACTCGCCAGTTTGACTTTATGTTAGCAAATCCTCCTTACGGAAAGAGTTGGAAAACTGATGCTGAGAAAATGGGAGGTAAAAAGGATATTCTTGACAGCAGATTTAATGCGTATCTGGAAGATGGAACTCAACTTTCGATGATTCCGAGAACCAGTGATGGGCAGCTGTTGTTCCTTCTGAACAATGTTGCAAAAATGAAAAAAGATACTCCTCTGGGAAGTAGAATTGCGGAAGTTCATAATGGATCTTCTATTTTTACAGGCGACGCTGGTAGCGGAGAAAGCAATGCTCGTAGATATCTTATTGAAAACGACCTTGTTGAGGCTATTATCGCACTCCCTGAAAATATGTTTTATAACACAGGTATTGGAACATTTATTTGGGTTCTTTCAAATAAGAAAGAGGAACGTAGAAAAGGTAAAATACAATTAATTGACGCTACTGCTATGAAGTCACCACTTCGTAAAAATATGGGTAAAAAGAACTGTGAATTTACTCCAGAAATAAGAAAAGAAATTATGCGAATGTTCCTTGAGATGGAGCAGAGCGATGTAAGCATGGTTTTCAATAATGAGGAATTTGGTCACTGGGCTGTCACTGTTGAGCGTCCACTTCGTCTTCGTGTTTATCCTGAGCGAAAGATTCCAGAAGGTGTTTTGAAAGATGCAGAAATGGAAGCATATTGTGAGGCGATAAGCGCACTTAAGCCATCGGTTGAATTAGATGACTGGAAGTCATTTGCAAAGGCAACAAAGCTGAAAGCTGCACTTTTGAAGAAAGTACGTCCATACATTACCGAAAAAGATGAAAACGCTAAGCCAATTGATGGAGAAGCAGATGTTACACTTCGCGATACAGAAATTGTTCCTTTCACATATGCAGGCGGAATAGATGCTTTTATAGAGAGTGAGGTAAAGCCTTATGCTTCAGATGCGTATGTTGATGAAAAAAAGACTCAAATTGGCTATGAAATCAGCTTTACAAAATATTTTTATAAAGATAATGGTTTGCGTTCCATGGAAGACATATTGAAGGATTTGAATACTCTTGAAAAGCAAACAGATGGCATGTTGTTGGACATTTTCGGGGGACTTACTTATGAGATATAAACAATATAAAGCAATAGAAATTCCATGGGTTTCTTCTGTACCAGCATCTTGGACGATGGTGCCGAATAAGGTCCTTTTCAGAAAACATCAAAACAAAGTAGGTGAAGCGTTTAAGGATTTCCAATTGCTTTCATTAACTACAAATGGGATAAAGCAGAAAAGTTTATTTGATATAAAGGGAAAAGTTCCAACTTCGTATACGGAATATCAAGAAGTGAATGAGAATGATATGGTCTTTTGTTTGTTTGACCTTGATGTATCAGCGGTTTTTTCTGGCATTTCACCATATCATGGAATGATTACATCAGCATATGATGTAGCTAAATGCAATGAATCATACATTATTCCACATTATGCGGATTATTGGTTCAGATTTGTGTTTTCAAATAGGTATTATAAAATGTATTCAAAGAATGTCAGATATACACTTTCTTACGATGCATTTGGGAGTTTGAAAACTCCAATTCCAACAATAAATGAGCAAAAGAAAATCGTGAAGTATTTGGATTGGCAGGTTTCGAAGATTAATAAATTGATATCTTCAAAAAAGAAAGAGATTGATTTGTTAAAGGAAAGACAAAAGACTTTTATATCAAATATAGTATTGTCGGGGACAAATCCCGGAGCAAAAAAAGAGAATAGTGGTATTTCGTGGATTGGAGATATCCCTTCTCACTGGAAAACTTATCGCTGTAAATATCTTTTTTCAGAAAGAGATGAACGCTCTATAGAAGGTAAAGAACAACATTTGTCAATGAGCCAGAAATACGGTCTTGTACCTGATACAATTTTGGATGAACGTAGAATGCTTTCTGAATCATATGCTAGAGGAAAAATATGCTACGAGAATGATTTGGTTCTCAATAGATTAAAAGCTCATCTTGGAGTGTTTTCATTAGCTCCACAAATGGGTGTAATCAGTCCGGATTATACAGTCCTTATTCCGAGGATTGAACGAATTATCCCAGCCTATGCAGAAGCGGTTTTGAAAAGTCAAAAATGTCGCAGAGAACTTCGAGTTCGAGTAAAGGGTGTAACTGAAGGCTTCTGGAGACTATATACAGATAGTTTTAATACAATAGTTCTCCCAGTTCCTCCTGTTGAAGAGCAAAAATCAATCATGGATGAAATAAAGCTATTTGAGGAAAAGACAGCGAACTATATCTCTGTAATCCTCAAAGAAGTAGAAGTGCTTCATGAACTTAGAAATAAGCTAATTTCTGATGTGGTTACAGGTCAAATCGATGTTAGAGATATTGAGGTTCCGGAGTTTGAATTTGTCGATGAGATCGAAGATGAATCAGACAAGGATACCGATGAAGAAAACGATAATGTTGACGAGGAGGAATAAACTATGGCATTTACTAACACAAAAGAGAGTGGACTTGAAGCTCTCATTGTAAAATGGCTGGTTGAGCAGAATGATTATGAACAAGGAACAAATGCTGATTACAACCGTGATTATGCAATTGACGAGACTCGTTTATTCCGCTTTCTTCAGGATACGCAGCCGGATGCATTGGATAAACTGGGCGTATTCAAAACTGATATGAAAAAGAAGCAGTTTTTGAATCGTTTGCAGGGCGAAATTGCAAAGAGAGGTGTCATTGATGTACTTCGTAATGGAGTGAAGGTGTACCCTGCAAACCTAATTATGTTCTATCTTACTCCTACAGAAAATAACGCTAAGGCAAAAGAAATGTACGAGAAAAACATTTTTAGCGTAACACGCCAGTTGATGTATTCGAATGACTCTACAAGACTAGCATTGGATATGTGCGTATTTATCAATGGACTTCCAGTTATCACTTTTGAGTTGAAGAATCAGCTCACAAAGCAGAATGTTGATGACGCTGTTCAACAGTACAAGGATGATCGTGATCCACGAGAGTTGTGATTTATAAGAACTTGGATACAGAAGACCAGATTAAGTTCAAGAGCTCGGCAAAGGCGTTTTGTCGTACCTACGGTTTCCTTGGAGCTATACTTCCGTATGGAAATGCGGAATGGGAACGTTTGTCTATTTTCCTGAATCTGCTTATTCCGAAACTTCCATCACCTCGTGATGATGATTTCTCGGAAGGAATTTTAGATGTTATTGACCTTGATAGCTATAGATTAGAGGCTCAAGAGTCAATGTCTATTAAGTTGGCAGATGAAGATGCCGAGGTTGCACCTGTTCCGGCAGGAAAAAGTGGTCATATCGTAAATCCAGAAATGGACCTGCTTTCAATTATTCTAAGTGACTTTAACGATATGTTTGGGAATATTGACTGGAAGGAGCCTGACAACGTTAGACGCCAGATTGTAGCAATTCCGGACATGGTAGCAAAGGACGAACGCTATCAAAATGCAATGAAAAATTCTGATAAACAAAATGCTCGTATGGAAAGTGAACGAGCATTGCAGCAGGTCATCTTCTCAGTGATGGCGGACAATATGGAGCTATTTAAACAATTTCAGGACAATCCGTCTTTTAAGAAATGGCTCTCTGATATGGTATTCAATATGACCTATGCCCCAAAGAGTGGTTCAAAGATTATTGAATACCCACAAGTTGAAACAAATGCAAGTATGGTAGCTGAGTCGCCTACGCCATACGGAGCAAAGAAAGAATAATGAAGGAGGCGCAGCATGAGCGATAATTTATCTAAAACTGTACACGGAGATTTTGATGCGGTATTTTGTGAAGTAACACAATCAAGTCCGGTATCGTGGATAACGCAGGGTGAGCTGCGCCTTTTTCACTTGAATATACGCAATAATAAATTTAATCCGGAAGAGATGAAGAAGCTCCTTTATAGAAATATTGGAGATTATGTGTTTTCTCGTGCCAAAATTGAGCATTTTAATTCCATATATACAAATAAGTAAGACAAGTGTAAATGATGCAACTACAGAAAACTGTTTCTGTGATTATCACGATAATGTTGCTTTTGCGGTTATCGAAAAAGGAGCACCCGATTTTGATGATAGCAGAGTTGATATGAAATTTATTTATGCATATAAAGCATTTATGTCTCCTGATATGGTTACTATGTATCGTATGTTGCAATTGAAGCAGAAAGAGTTTGAACCAGTAAAAAAGCATTTTGATTCACAGATAATGGCTGGAACTTACAATGGAATATACACATGTTCAATAAGGATTCCTGAACAAATTGCATTTGCTGATTATGCGTATATTGCGCCTAATTATGATATGAATGGAAAAAAAATAATGCATACAAGAAAAGGTGTTATGCATAGGATTGCGTTGACAATTTTTCCAGAAAAAACACAATCTTGGCTTCTGATGAGCTGTTTAGAGAGTGAAAAAGAAATATTTGAGAAATTTTTTTGGCAAATGCAGCATGCATCATACGATAAGTTAAAGTATTACTTAAACTTAATTTTGCCACTATATTCTGAAAATATGGTTCTTGGGAATGCATTATGGAATTCGTGGAGTAGTGATAATCAAATGGCTTACACATACTACGCTAACCTTAATGGACCGGATGCGATGGTAATGGAAAAAGCATTATGCTTTGCACTAAAAAATGCAGCACGTAGTAAATCTGTAGATGCGTATTCTGCTAATATGAAACTGAACTTATTTGAGCAGGTATAACCTTTTTATCATTGAGAAAAATTTGTGGTTTTTGTTATAATTACGATTGCACATAGAACACAGTACGTTTTAAAGAGGTTACATCAAAGAGGACAACTTGATAAACAATGCATGCGGTAGTTAAGAGCTTTTACTAAGATGAGAAATAACAAAAAGGAGGCCTCCTATTTGAAAAAGAAAAAAGATGAAATCACCATCCGTTCCAGCGCAGCAGAATATCTGACATATATTGCCTCTGTCGGCGACCAGCAAGATAGCATTGAGATGCGCTATGAGGATGAGAATATATGGCTGACACAGAAGATGATGGCCACATTGTATGACGTTGGTTTGCCAACGATAAATGAACATATTAAAAAGATTTATGCAGATAGTGAATTAGAAGAGTCTTCAACTATTCGGAATTTCCGAATAGTTCAAACCGAAGGTTCACGTCAGGTGACTCGTGATACAAAGCATTATAATCTTCAAATGATTATTGCGGTTGGATTCAAGGTAAATAATGAGCGAGCGGTGCAGTTTCGCAAGTGGGCCAATGGCATCGTGAAGGACTACACCATCAAAGGTTGGGTCATGGATGATGAGCGTCTGAAAAATGGTGGCTCTGTGCTTACAGTAGAATACTTCGACCGTTTGCTTGAGCAGATTCGTGAAATCCGTCTCTCCGAGCGTAGATTTTACCAGAAGATAACAGACATCTATGCTACAGCTCTTGATTATGACCGAACAGCAAAAACATGTAAAATGATTAAAATTGTGAAGGTGACGGAGGTGTCGAATCATTATGAGTAATGTGAAGGAATACAAAGATATAGTGGCATTTCACCCTGGATATTATATTGCAGATATTATTGATGATATGGAAATAAGTCAGAATGAGTTTGCCACAAGGATGGGAACAACAGTAGAGACGTTAAGTAAGTTGATCAATGGGCAGGCTAATATCTCAAATGACTTAGCAAAGAAGCTTTCTGTAATGCTTGGAACGAGTGTAGAAGTTTGGCAGAATTTGCAGAATACTTATGATCAAAAGTTGCTTGAGATACAGCAGGTTAGCCTGTTTGCTCATGTGTAAGGTGTGGACATTGCTTAAGTACTTTGTTGATTAATTTGGTTAATCCGGATTTGAATTTTGGGAAAAGTTTTGGTTGAACAGAGGTTTGGATGATGATAAGATTTAGTTGGGGCAATAGTGAACACATGAGTTCACAGTTCATAACTAAGAAGTAATGGATTGGAGAAGTGCTTATGGCAGATAAAATTGGAACCGATGAATATGGGGAAATACTTATATATCAGACTGATGATGGGCAGACAAATATAGAAGTTAAAATAGAAGATGATACAGTGTGGCTGACACAACAGCAGCTTACTGAATTATATCAATGCAGTAAATCAAATATAAGTGAACATATAAAGCATATATTCGAAGAAGGAGAATTGGATAAGGATTCAGTTGTTCGGAAATTCCGAACAACTGCAGATGATGGAAAAACATATAATGTTACTTATTACAATTTAGATATGATTATCTCTCTTGGATACCGTATTAAATCAGTGATTGCAACAAGATTCAGGCAGTGGGCAACAAAGCGGCTAAAAGAATATATGATTAAGGGATTTACGATAGATGACGAGCGTTTGAAAGGAAATGGTGGAGGAAATTACTGGAAAGAGTTACTTGACAGAATCAGGGATATAAGATCTTCAGAAAAGGTATTGTATCGCCAGGTTCTTGATTTGTATGCTACGAGTGTAGATTACAATCCTCATAGCGAAGAGTCTGTTAGATTCTTTAAAATTGTTCAGAATAAACTTCACTATGCAGCACATGGTCATACTGCGGCAGAGGTTATATATCAGCGGGCAGATGCAGAAAAGCCATTTATGGGACTTACTTCATTTTCAGGTGAATTACCAGCATTAAAAGATATAGGAATTGCAAAAAATTATCTGGATGAGAGTGAACTAAAAGTATTAAATAATCTTGTATCTGGTTATTTTGATTTGGCAGAAATTAATGCAATTGAACATAAACCTATGTACATGGATGATTATGTAAAGCAATTGGATAGTGTTTTGTCATCAGGAAACAGAAAGCTTTTAACTGGTTCCGGTTCTGTAAGTCATAAACAGGCGTTGGAGAAAGCAAAGTCAGAATACAGAAAATATCAGGAGATTACTTTGACACCAGTCGAAAAAGCATATCTTGAAAGCATTAAAGAGGTTTCCAAGGAAGTAAAAAGGAGATAACATCTGATGAAAAAACAGCAGAAATGTTACATATATACAAGAGTTTCCACTTCCATGCAGGTAGATGGTTACAGTCTTGATGCACAGAAGGACAAGCTTAGAAAATACGCAGAGTATCAGGAAATGTCTATCGTCGGGGAATATTCTGATGAGGGTAAATCTGGCAAAAGTGTGGAAGGCAGACCACAGTTTAAGCAGATGCTTGCGGATGTAGAAAGTGGCAAAGACAATGTTGATTATGTGCTGGTATTTAAGCTGTCACGATTTGGAAGAAATGCTGCAGATGTTTTATCGTCATTGCAGAAAATGCAGGATTATGGAGTTAATCTTATCTGTGTAGAGGATGGGATTGACAGCTCTAAGGATGTCGGGAAGCTGATGATATCTGTGTTATCTGCGGTTGCAGAGATAGAACGTGAGAATATCCTTGTCCAGACAATGGAAGGCCGCAGACAGAAAGCGAGAGAAGGCAGATGGAACGGCGGATTTGCGCCATATGGCTATCAGCTGGTAAATGGTGAACTTATCATTGCAGAAGATGAAGCAGAGATTATCCGTATTATATATGATAAATTCGTCAATACAACGATGGGAATGGCTGCGATAGCTGCATTTTTAAATAACAGTGGTTATAAGAAAAAGCTTCGCCAGAATAACACAATTGAAGGTTTTTCTACATCATTCGTCAAGGGTGTGCTGGACAATCCGATATATTGCGGTAAGCTTGCATTTGGCAGAAGAAAAAATGAGAAGATTCCGGGAACAAGGAATGAATATCATATCGTAAAACAAAAGGATTACTTGCTAAGTGATGGAGTCCATGAGGCAATTATATCAGAAGAAATGTGGAACCAGGCACACAGAAAGCGGCAGGAGACAGGTGTTTTACAGGTAAAAACACATAGTCTTGAGCATGAACATATTTTATCAGGGATTATTAAGTGCCCTGTATGTGGAAGCGGTATGTATGGCAATGTGAATCGTAAGAAGCATCCGGACGGAGGCTATTACAAGGATTATTTCTATTATGCCTGCAAACACAGGAAGCTTGTGGACGGACACCGCTGTACTTATAAAAGACAGTGGAATGAGGACAGAATCAATGCGGCAGTTGAGGAAATTATCCGTAAATTTGTAAAGAATCCAAAGTTTGAGCAGGAAATCCGTAAGCAGATAGGAAGCAGCATTGATACTTCGGAGCTTGACAAGGAATATGATGGATTAAAAGATAGACTGAGCCAGACAACCGGGGCAAAAAACAGGCTTGCTGACCAGATGGATCATTTATCTGTATCCGATAAGAATTATGACAAAAAATATAATGACATGCAGGAACGTTTGGACAAGCTATATGATGAAATCACTGATATTGAGGATGCCATGGAAGAAGTCGAAACAAGACTATATAATATCAGGCAGGACAAAATCTCAGAAGATAATGTTTACCAGTTCCTTTTATTCTTTGATAAGCTGTATGATAAATTTACAGATCTGGAAAAGAAGACATTTTTGAAGAGCTTCCTGTCGGATGTGTTTATCTATGAGGAAGAGCAAAAGGATGGCAGAATATTAAAAGGTCTCCGGTTTAAATTTCCTATATATATGAATGGCAGAAATGTATTAGGCGTGGATTGGGACAACGAAAGTACCGTTGAGACGGTTGTTTTGCTTTCCAAGGGTGAGGTCGACTCGAAAAAGATTCGG
>ENA-ORSB01001838-ORSB01001838.1-human-gut-metagenome-genome-assembly--contig:-NODE-1838-length-18394-cov-3.636349_pt1 | contig 18394 bp, 16 predicted proteins | sample MGYA00242180_ERZ509144 | MGnify/ENA primary metagenome ERZ509144 (study PRJEB26280, sample SAMEA2338661) | human gut metagenome | biome: human gut; feature: human-associated habitat; material: faeces...
CGCCATGGCAATGCCCTCGGCCTTGGTGCAGCGGGCGTAGACATCGCACCGAATCTGCGCTGCGCGGGGCAGACTGCCCGCCTCACAGGCCATCAGCTCGCCACGCTCATCAATGACGCTGACAAGTGCGTCCCCCTCGCAGAGCTTTTGCACAAGAGAGCGCAGCAGGGTGGTCTTGCCGCTGCCCGGCGGGCCGGCCAGCAGCAGCCCGCCGGTGGGGGCAACGGTCAGTGCCTCCAGCTCGGGCGGCAGCGGACAGGTCAGCCAGCGCGCAATGCGCAGATTGAGCGACGTTACGGCGGAAAAGCCGCCCGGCCCGCGGCAGCCCGCTACCCCGATGCGGCAGCCGCCCTGCACGGTGAAATACCCCTGCTTCAGTTCGTCCTCATAGGCGTAGACCGAGCGGCGGCAGAGCTGCAGAAAGCAGTCCCGCAGGGGGTCGGTCTCCAACGCGGCAGGCAGACCCGTTCCGGGCAGAAATTTGGCCGCGGGGCACAGTCTGCCGCAAATCGTGAACTGTACGGGCTGGCCCAGCCGCAGACGGATCTCCTGAATGTGCGGCGCATAGTGGGCATCCAGCTTGGCCAGCGGTGTGCGCAGTGCGGGCGGCAGGCTTTCCAGAATGCGGTAGTACTCGTCCATCGTTTCTTCACCTCACACTGCCAGTGTATGAGGGTGCGGCGCGGGGTAGAACAAAAAAGAGGACATCCCGTGGTGGGATGCCCCCTGAAAGGTGTATGCTGTTTTATTGCCCGTTATCCTTGATCAGCTGATACAGCCCGGCCTCGTCCAGTACGGGGATGCCAAGCGTCTGCGCCTTTGTCAGCTTGGAACCTGCGGCCTCACCGGCCACAACATAGCTCGTCTTTTTGCTGACCGAGCCAGCCGCCTTGCCGCCGTTCTGGGTGATGAGTGCCTCAGCCTCCTGACGGGAGAGTGTCGGCAGCGTGCCCGTGACGACAAGCGTCATACCGGCCAGTGCGGTGCCTTTCTTCTCGCCGGTCCACTGCATGTTCACGCCGTCGCGCACAAGGCGGTTCAGCAGGTCGGTTGTGCCGTCCTTTGCAAAAAATTCCAGCACGCTCTGGGCCATGACTTCGCCGAAGCCGTCGATCTCGCACATCTGCTCGGCAGTGGCCTGACGCAGGGCGTCCATGCTACCGAAATGCTCACCCAGCAGCGCGGCAGCCTTGTCGCCGATGTTGCGGATGCCAAGGCCGAAAATCAGCTTATCAAGATTGTTGCGCTTCGAGCCTTCGATTGCGTTCAAAAGGTTCTGTGCGCTCTTTTTCTTGAATTTGTCCAGCGTAAGCAGCTGCTCCTCGGTCAGGATGTACAGGTCGGCTACCGTGGAGACCAGCCCCTTGTCGATGAGCTGTACGGCCACAGCCTCGCCCAGGCCGTCAATGGCCATGGCGTTGCGGGACGCAAAGTGGATGAGGTTGCGCAGGCTCTGCGCCGGGCATTCGGGGTTGACGCAGCGCAGGGCTGTTTCGTCCTGCAAATGCACCACGGGTGCGCCGCAGCTCGGGCAGGTCGTGGGCATGGCAAAGGGCTTGCTGCCCGGCAGACGGGCCGATACGCCGATGACCTCCGGGATGATGTCCCCCGCTTTGCGCACCTTGATGGTGTCCCCGATGCCGACGCCTAAGTTTGCGATAATATCGCCGTTGTGCAGGCTCGCGCGGGAAACGCTGGTGCCCGCAAGGAAAATCGGGTCGAACACAGCCGTCGGGGTCAGCACGCCGGTGCGGCCAACGGTGACCTCGATATTGCGCACGACGCTTTCCTTGACCTCGGGCGGATACTTGAATGCAATGGCCCACCGCGGGAACTTGTTCGTGCTGCCCAGGGTGCGGCGGGCGGCAAGGTCGTTGACCTTGATGACCGCACCGTCAATGTCAAATTCCAGCGTGCCGCGGGCCTCGCCGATGGCTTCAATTTCTTTAATAGCATCCTCGATATTCTCAAACACGCTGTACCGCGGAGAAACCGGGAAGCCCAGTGATTTGATATAGTCCAGCGTCTCACGGTGGGTTCTGAAGGTGCGGCCCTCGCACTGCTGCAGGTTAAAGACAAAGATGGACAGCCCGCGCTCCGCAGTGATTTTGGAATCCTTCTGACGCAGTGAGCCAGCCGCCGCGTTGCGGGGGTTCTTGAACGGCGTTTTGTCCTCCAACTCCTGCTGCTCTTTTAATTTAAAAAACGCCGAGTGCGGCATATATACCTCGCCGCGCACCTCGAGAAAGTCCGGCGCGTCAGGCAGCTCGTGCGGAATGTCCTTAATGGTCATGATGTTCTCGGTCACATCCTCGCCGACGACACCGTCGCCGCGGGTCGAGCCGCGCACCAGCTGGCCCATGCGGTACTCAAGGCTGACAGACAGGCCGTCGATTTTGGCCTCGACGACGTACTCGGGTCGGATGCCTGCCTCCCGCACGCGGGTGTCAAACTCCCGGAGCTCATCAAACGAGAACGCATCCTGCAGGCTCTCCATCTTGACGGCATGGGTCACCTTGCTGAATTTGCTGCTGGCTGTGCCGCCCACATGCTGCGTGGGTGAGCTGGCCGTGACCAGCTCGGGGTATTCGGCTTCGATCTGCTTGAGCTCACGGTTCAAAGCGTCGTACTCGAAATCCTCCAGCTCGGGGGCGTCCTGGTCGTAGTATAAGCGGTTGTTTTTTTCTATGATGACGCGCAGTTCTTCGGCGCGTTTGCGGGCCTGCTCTAATTCCATATTGCTACACTCCGTTTGTTGGTATCAGCTTAGTATACCACATCTGCGGGGGCAAATTCAATCCAAATCGGAGGCATAGGCGTTCGGAATATCGCCGCAGACGAGCAGGCTTGCCAGCGGATAGTCCGCCGCAACAGTCAGCGTTGCCGTGCTGCCGTCCAAAATCATGTTGACGGTGACGGACAGCTGCAAAACCGCGCTGTACCGTGTGGTATTGATGGAAAGCGACTGTGTTGTCTCGCGTATCTCCCCCTGCACATACCCCTTGGGCCGGATCGACAGCAGCCACCCGGGGCCAAGGCCGCTCAGCAGTGAATTGTTCGTCAGACTGCCGAACGGGACGGCATAGCAGATCTCCGGCAGAGCGTCCATCTCGGTCTGCACGGCGCTGACAAATTGGGTCTGCGCGGCCCTGGCGGCTGCGGCGTCCAGACTGACAAGCCCGGAGCCCTGCGTAAAAAGCGCGTCGCACAGCGCCAGGGAGCGCGTCAGCTCCGCAGCAACGGCGCGGTTCATGGCCTGCACGGCGGCAGAGCGGGCCTCGTATTCGGCCAGTTCGTGCAGCGTCGGCTTGACGACGGTGTTGACGTAGCGGTTCAGGGACAGCACCCCCGCAGTCAGTACAAGAACGGCCAACAGGCAGAAACCGCGCCGCCGGGCTTGCCGCCTGCCTTTTGCACTGCACCGCCGCATAGTACCACCCCTGCGTATTCTATGCAAAAACGCCCCGGAGCGTTCAGGCTCCGGGGCGTCGGGCGGCTTGGTCAGTGATTATTTGAAGTAGCGGTCCAGCAGGCCCTGCATACCGCGGCCATGGCGGGCCTCGTCCTTCGCCATCTCATGGACGGTGTCGTGGATGGCGTCGAGGTTCAGCTCCTTGGCCTTCTTGGCCAGATCCATCTTGCCGGCGCAGGCACCGCACTCGGCGTCAACGCGCATCTGCAGGTTCTTCTTGGTGCTGTCGGTCAAGACCTCGCCCAGCAGCTCGGCAAACTTGGAGGCATGCTCAGCCTCCTCAAAGGCGTAGCGCTTCCAGGCCTCGGCAATCTCGGGATAGCCCTCGCGGTCAGCGACACGGCTCATGGCCAGATACATGCCGACCTCGCTGCACTCGCCGTTGAAGTTCTCGCGCAGACCCTGCTTGATCTCCTCGGGAACGTCCTTGGCGATGCCGACGACATGCTCGGTAACGTAGGTGTTGTCCTTCTTCTCAATGAACTTGGATGCCGGGGCCTTGCAGACCGGGCAGAACTCGGGGATGGAACCCTCTGCGATATAACCACAAACGGTGCAAACATACTTAGTCATAAGAATTGCCTCCTGTTATTTTGTAATTGCTCCTAGGACACATTCCTGTGTCGATGGCTTTATTATACGGCATGTACGCATAAATGTCAATAGGCAAAATAAAAAATTTAAGAAAGATTCTTATTTTTGAAACGGACTCCCCCGGCGCTGCTGCCCGGCCTGCTTCGGCAGTGCAGCAAACAGCGCCCGGGACAAAGTGCAGCTGATGCCGCCCACGATCAGCCCTGCCGCCAGTAGCACCGGCGCATAGCCCAGTGCCATCGCACTGGAAAGCAGCACGGCGGCCCCGGCCAGCTGCCCCAGGTTGTGGGCCAGAGCCGAACCGGCACAGAAGATATACCCGCTGACCGGCAGCTGCAGCAGCACAAGCATGACGGCCAGAGACAGTGCCCCGCCGCACAGCGACAGAAACCCGGCGGTGGCCCCGCGGGTCAGAAAAGCGAACAGCGCCTTTAACACAACCAGCAGCAGCGCCGTGCGGGTGCGCAGAAACAGCAGCGCGTACATGACGACGATGTTGGACAGTCCTAATTTAATAGCCGGCATCAGCCCCAGCAACGGCGACACGAGCGATTCCAGATAGGACAGCGCGATGGCTAAGGCAAACAGCATCCCGGTCCAAGCTGTCTCCCGGGCTTTTTGACTGCGCACAGGTATACCCCCCGCAAATTACAATTTTCTTTGACTATACCCTGCCGCGGAGGGATTGTCAAGGCATAAAAAATTTACATATTCTGTGCCGGTATCGCGGCAGGTTTTGCCAGAAACGCCTTGAAAAAAACAGGAAAATAGTGTATTCTTATAAAAGTATAGGGCAAGCTATGCCCATACGTGAGGAAAATAACCACAGTGTTATAATAAAAGGAGAACCTGACCTATGAAAAAACTGATTCCTGTTATTCTGTGCTGCGCCATGCTGCTGGCCGCCTGCGGCTCCTCCGCAGACTCTGCCCCCGCCGCAAGCGAGAGCACTTCCGCTGCCGCATCTTCCGAGGCAGCTTCCTCTGCGGAAAGCATCATCGGCGGCGCGGACGGCGAGACCGACATCGTCGTGAGCGATGAAGCCAACACCGCAAACCTTGATGCCGCTGTTGCCGCCATCGAGGCTGTGAACCCCATCGCCAACCCCCGTGCGCTGGATGACTTCTCCGTGGAGAATGAGCTGATGCTGACGATGGACAACCTCGTCGGCTACAAGGGCGATGTCACGAACGATCAGGCGGACTGCGGTCTCGTCTTTGTTGCCCAGGCCAAGGACGGCAAGGTCGATGCCGTCAAGGCAGAACTGGAAGCCTACAAGGAGAGCCTGTCCGCCAATGACCTGTACGCCGAGTTTGCCGACAAGGTCGCACTGGCCAAGGATGCCCGCATTGTGACCAACGGCAACTATGTTGCCATCGTCATTGCCGGTATCGCCAACCCCGACTACGCCCCCATCGATACCGCGCTGGAGACTGCGCTGAACTTCTGATTGATCCCTGTACCCTGCAGGCCGCTGCCGTTCGGCAACGGCCTTTTTTGCTAACGATGAAATTCACCGAAAGAAAGGGAGTCCGCCATGGTTTTTAACAGTGTGGTGTTCCTGTTCTGCTTCCTGCCGCTTTCCCTGCTGCTGTATTATCTGGTGCCGGGCCGCGCCAAAAATGCAGTGCTGCTGGCAGAAAGCCTCATCTTCTACTGCTGGACAGGTGTTGCGTTCCTGCCGCTGATCGCCGTGCTGATCGTCTTTAACTACCTATGGGCGCTGCTGACAGCGCGGGCGAAGGCCAAACTGCGCGGTCTGCTGCCGCTGGCAGCGGTGCTCGTCAATTTGGGTGTGCTGGTGTACTTCAAGTATGCCAACTTCCTGATCGACACGGTCAACCAAGTCGCGCATCTGGGGCTGGCGGCGCTGAACATCGGCACGGTGCTGCCGCTGGGCATCAGCTACTACATTTTCAAGATCATCAGCTATGAGGTCGACGTCTGCACCGGCAAGATCGCGCCGGAGAAAAACTTCACCACGTTTGCAGTGTATGTGCTTTTCTTCCCGCAGCTGATCGTCGGGCCCATCGTCAAATACCGCGAGATGGCCGACCAGCTGCACGACGGCGCGAACCGCTGCACGCCGGCAAGGGCCGAGCACGGCGCAGAGCTGTTTGTGTTCGGCCTTGCTAAGAAGGTCATTCTGGCGGACTCCATCGGCGCACTCTGGACCGACATCATCGGCGCGGGCGGCGTTGGGCTGACGAATGTCTCGACCCCGCTGGCGTGGCTGGGCATCATCGCCTACAGTTTACAGCTCTACTTTGATTTTGCGGGCTACAGCGAGATGAGCAACGGCCTGGCCGCACTGCTCGGCTTTGACTGTCCGGCCAACTTCAACCTGCCGTATATCTCGGGCAGCATCACCGAGTTCTGGCGGCGCTGGCATATTACGCGGTCGGGCTGGTTCCGGGATTACATCTACATTCCCCTGGGCGGCAACCGCAAGGGCCAGGTGCGCCAGCTGCTCAATATGTTCCTGGTCTGGGCTGCTACCGGCATCTGGCACGGGGCCAGCTGGAACTTTATTGCCTGGGGCCTTTACTACTTTGTGCTGCTCACGATTGAAAAAACATTCCTGCTGAAATATCTCAAAAAGGGCAAGGTCTGGCCGCATATCTATACGCTGTTCTTTGTGGTGCTGGGCTGGGGCATCTTTACGGCCAACCAGCCCGGCGCACCGCTGGGTCTGCTGCTGCAAAAGCTGTTTGTGCCCCAGGGCGGCATTTCGCCTGTGTACTACCTGCGCAATTACGGTGTGCTGCTGGTGCTGGGCTGCGTCTGCTCGTCTGCGCTGCCGCACTGGCTGTGGGAGAAAATCAGCAAAAATACTGTGGCAAAGCTCCTTGTGTTTGCCCTGCTGACCGCGCTGTGCGTCTGCTACGTAGTGGCCGCTACGAACGCTACCGCACTGTACGCGAATTTCTGAGAGGAGGAACGGACAAATGTCAAAGGTTGTGTACCGTAAAAACGGCGGCAGACGCCGTGCGGGGTATCCGCTGCTGGTGCTCTGCGCCGTGCTGCTGTTCGGGTTCTCCCTCGTCAATATTGTGTGGCCCAAGCGCACGCAGCTCGAGCTGGAAAACCGCAAGGCCGCACAGCTCCCGGCGTTCAGCGTGAGCGCACTGCTGGACGGCAGCTGGCAGAGCGGCTTTGCCCGCTGGATGCAGGATCAGTTCTCCCTGCGTGACGCGGCGGTCAACACCCAGCGCGCGGCGGACGAGGTGCTGTTCCGGAAGGCGGAGGAGGGCGGCATTCTGCTGGGTAAGGACCGCTGGATGTTTACAAAGCTGTTCACGGTGGACGACGCCACCCGGAAGCAGCTTGCCAAAAACGTACAGGCCGTCAGCGAGTTTGCCGCGAACCACCCGGGCAAGGTCACCTTCCTGCTGGCCCCGTCGGCCAGCGTCATCTACCCGGAGGAACTGCCCGCAGGCGCACCGATGGTGGATGAAAACGCGATGCTCGACGATATTTTTGCCAAAGTCGGTCAGAGCGCCGATGTCATCGACCTGCGCGGGACGTTCACAGACCTGAAGGACGAATACCTGTATTTCAAGACCGACCACCACTGGACGCCCAACGGCGCGTACCGTGCCTATGAGCAGTTCTGCAGCCTCAAGGGCCTGACGCCGTTTGACCGCGCCGCGCATGAGCCGATCACGGTGACAGACTTTCAGGGCACCCACTACTCGGCCACGCGGCTGTGGAACGTCGAAAACGATGAAATCACCTACTACCCGCTCGACAGCCTGATGACGATCTACAAAATCACGGGCGAGGCCGCCTACGAGCCGGAAACGACGGAAAACATCGTGAATATGCAGAAGTTTAACACCCGCGATAAGTACGCCGCCTTTTTGGACGGCAACAACGGTTATTCAACGATCGAGGGCCGAGGCACAGGCAGTATTCTGGTGGTCAAGGACAGCTACGCGAACAGCTTTGTGCCCTACCTGACCGAGAATTACGCGAAAATCGGTGTGGTGGATTTCCGCAACTTCAAGTACGGCTTGGATTCCACAATTGAAAAAGAGGGCTATGACGAGGTGCTGGTGCTCTACAACTTCCAGACCTTTATCGCAGACACGAATCTGATCTATATTTCCCGTCCGTCAACGCTCTCCTGACAGAAATAAGCGATGCCCGGTCAGAAATGACCGGGCATTTTCTGTGCCTATTCAAATAGGATTTCCAGCCGCGGCACGGGCATAGCACTGCCGGGCCCACACAGATTGACGTGCCAGAATTGCAGATGGAAAAAATCAGCGGCATCGTCTGCGGTCAGGGCCGAGAACGCCTGCTGCAATTCGGTGCAGAGCAGTGCCTGCCAATCCTCGTTGTACGCCCCCAGCGGCTGAAAATCCGTATCCCTCAGGTGGAGCTGTACGGTGGTATCCTCCGCCGTGACGTTGACCCGGGTGTCACAGACGGCCTGCCCGCCCGCAAAGGCCGTAAAGAAGCGGCCCGTCTGCCCGCAGAGCGCCGCGGCCAGCTGAGCCTGCAAACCGGAGACGTAGACGGAAGCTCCGTCTGCTGCCAGCAGCGCAAAGTCATACCCGCTGTCAGCGCGGTAGGCGGGCACTGCACAGCCGTCCGCCTGGGTAAAAAGCTGCTGTAAGCCGCAGTGCAGGTCGTATTCCCTTTCCACGGCCTTCATGTCCTCATACAGGGAGGCCGCGTCCGCGGCCCAGCTGTGGTCGGCAGTGTCCAGCACAAAAACCGAAAGCTCCGGCGCGGGCTGGGCCTTGTCGTAGAGCAGCGTGCCAAGTGTCTGCGCGTCGGCCCAATCACAGCCCGGCGGCAGTGCGGCCAGGTCGAGCAGCCCGTAGTAGAGCCGGCCCGGCAGAGCGTCCTCGGCTAGGTGGAGCGCCTGCGCGGCGGTGTCCCCGCGGGCAGACGCGGTTTTGTACTGCACGCCGTCACTCTCTGTGTTCTGATCGGCCAGCAGCAGACAGGCGGAGTATGCCCCCTGCTGCCGCGCAAAAAACACAGCGCGGACGATCTCCCGCTCGGAGAGCGCCTGCCCGCAGCCGCAGAGCAGCAGCGCGGCGCAAACGGTCAGCAGCGCCTTAGCCTTCGGTACAGACATGCGGCGGCACCTCCTATCCAGGTCAAGCCCACAAAACTCCAGGTCAGCACATTGCGCAGTGAGAGGGCCGCATCTAAATCGAGCTTGCGCAGCACCGCGCATAAAAGCCAGACGCCGCCCGGATACAGAGGAAACCGATCCAACCCGGCGGCGCTGTCCTCGGCCTTGTTCTGCCCGCCCAGCAGCCGCACCAGCGCATAAAGGTAGAGAGCCAGCTTGACCGTGACGGCCATGACCCACAGAATAAATTGCAGCCACTCGAGCCGGTTGAAAATCGACAGTGCTCCGCATCGCGCGGCGGCGTGCACCGGGTCGATGCGCAGCGGCATGGCCGCGCCGTAGAACAATTCCAGAATCAGGTGCATCCCCACGTCAAACGCCAGTGCCCACGCGGCCAGCCGCAGCAGCGTATGGCGGCCACGCTTGTCCTGCTCGGGCCAGAGCGCGGGCAGCAGGTATTCCGGGTAGAGCGTCAGCTGGTCTCTGACGGCGGCGAGAAAATCGCCCTGTGTCAGTGCGGCAGTTTGCAGATTGACGATGCACAGCCGCGGAAGCACCGATGCCAGCATGGCGACGGTTGCCAGTACCAGCAGACAGAGCACGGCATAGGCCGTCTGGGACAGCGCCGAAACCCGCCGCAGATAGACAACAGGCAGCACAACGAGCAGACAGACCGAGGTCAGCGTGACCGCACCGGGATAGAGCCGGTCCGCCAGCTGCCAGAGCCGCAGCAGCTCCAGTACCGATGTGTAGACGAGCAGCGCACCGAACAGCAGCTTGTACACGGGGTCGGCGGCCAGCCGCCAGCTGCGGGCAAACAGCCAGCCGACGCCCGCCAGCAGCGGCGCACAGACCACCGCACTGAAAAGCCCGGCGCGCGGCCAGTAGGCGGTCTGGCTGCGCAGCAGCACATTGACGAGCAGGCTGACGAGCAGTGCTGCGAAAAGGCTGGGGCATTCACGCTTCATGGCGGCTGATCACCTCCCCGGATTTGGCAAGGCGGCTCCAGATGCTGCGCACAAAGCCGTCCCGCACGCTGGCCCGGCCCGGCGGCATGAGCGGGTAGAGATAGTCGTACCCGAACGGCTCACTGCCGCAGGCCATCGCCAGAATCGTCAGTGCGGCGCAGGCCAGCCCCGGCACGCCGAAGCACCCGGCCAGCACGATGACGGCAAAGCGGAACAGGATCGACTGCTCATACAGCGACGGCACAGCCAGCGTGGCAATCGTCGCTGCAGCGGCCATCGTTAAAACCGGCACGCTGACGATGCCCGCGCTGACGGCGGTCTCGCCGATGATGAGCGCGCCGACCAGACTGACCGTATGGCTGATAGACTGCGGCGCACGCAGCCCGGCCTCGCGGACGATTTCTAAAAGCAGCGTTACGCAGAGCATTTCCAGCATTGGCGGCAGCGGCGTGGATACCTCGCCCTGTGCCAGCTTGGTCAAAAGCCGGATAGGGATGATCTCCGGCGCAAAGGCCACGGCCATGACGTAGAGCCCCGGCCCGAACACGGCCAGCAGGAAGGCGAGATATTTTAAAATACGGATAAGTCCGGCGAACACTGCGCCCGAGGCGTAGTCGTCGAGGCACTCGAAGTGCTCGGCAAAAAAGCTGGGCACAATGAGCGCATACGGACAGCCCGCTACAAGAACGACGGCCTTGCCCTCACACAGGCGGGCACAGGCCGTGGCGGGGCGCTCGGTGTAGGCGGCTGCCGGGAAAAGATTCAGCTTGTCCTGCTTGAGAAACGACGCAAAGTAGGCACTGTCCAGCAGAACGGGAATCTCCACCCGTTTCAGCCGCTCCCGCAGAGCGTCGATGGTTTCCTTTGGAGCCAGGGTACTGTCGTAGCACAGACAGTATTCGGTCTTGGCACGGGTCCTGGCGGTGGAGATTTCTGCCACAAGCGTTCCGGTGCGGAACTGCCGCCGCAGCAGCGAAATGTTATTGCGCAGCAGCTCGGTGAATGCCTCCTGCGGGCCGCGCAGGTTGCCCTCGCTCATCGGCGTCGAGATCGAGCGCTGGGGCATCTCCTGCGTCGAAAACGCGACGCCGCGCCGCACGCCGTCGATGAGCAAAACGGACAGTCCGTTGGAGAGCAGCTCCACCAGCGCGGTGCGATCCTCCACCGCGGCAGGCTCAGCGGGGACGCGGCTCTGGGTCAGCAGATAGTCGCACAGCCCCTCCCCGCCGCCCAGCATGGCGGGGTCGCGGTCCAGCATATCCAACGCCATGTGGCAGAGCTTTTCCGGCGAGGACAGCCCTGTGAACATGACGATAGCGCACGGGATACCGGCAAGCATCAGGCGCTTGGTATAAAAATCGTCGGAACGGCCAAACATTTCCTCAAGAAGCGCAAGATTGGCATCCAGCGAGCGGTACAGCGGTTTCTGCGTCATGGTTCTCCCCCTCTCACGCAGGATAGTGTGGCCGCCTTTGCGGGAATTTATGAGGAGGTGCCGGGATGATTTCTTCGGTTGTGCGCACGGTGCTGGTGTATCTGGCTGTGGTGGTGGCCATGCGGCTGATGGGCAAGCGCCAGCTGGGAGAGCTGCAGCCCGCCGAGCTGGTGACGACGCTGCTGATCTCCAACGTCGCATCCATCTGCATCGACGAGCCGGATCTACCGCTCTCGGCCAGCCTGGTGCCGATTTTCTTAATTACGGCTCTTGAAATTCTGAACTCCACGCTGGTTTGGTTTTGCCCGAAATATGCCCAGCTGCTTTTGGGAAAGCCGGTGACGATCATCCGCAACGGGGAAATTTTGCAGGACGAGCTGGCACAGCTGCGCATCACGGCATCCGACCTGGCCGAGGCCCTGCGCGGCAAGGACATCTTTTCCCCCAAGGATGTTTACTGGGGCGTGATCGAGCCGAACGGCAGCATCACAGCGGCCCCAATGCCGCAGGACGGCGGCGAGCCGCCTATGCTGCCGCTGCTCATCGATAAGGAAGTTTACAAGGAAAATCTTGCGTTCTTCGGCATGGATACGGCAGCGCTGGATGCACTGCTGCGCCGTGAGCAGACGACCCGCGAGGCAGTTCTGCTGCTGCTCTACAACGGCAAAAAATCCATTCTGATACAGAAAAAGGCCGCCCCGAAAGGGGCGGCCTGAAAAGGTATGCGTATGAAGCGAAATTGGTATGCCGCAATCATTCTGCTGGCTCTGTGCGTGCTGTTGTTCCGGGCGGGGCAGTATGTGGACCGCACCACAGCCGGAATGCAGCGGCAGCTTGAAGCAGCCTACGCTCTGGCGGAGCAGGGCGACTACCCTGCCGCACGCCGCGCGTACAGCCGTGCGGCCACCCGGGCACTGCGCAGCACTCAGATCCTGGGCCTGCTTGTGCGCCGCAATATTCTGGATCAGCTCAACCAGACGCTGGCCGTGCTGCCGCCCTGTGCCGAGGCCGACAGCCTGGCAGACCTCGAGATGGAGACGCAGCGCGCCTGCACTCAGATCGAACAGGTGCGGCAATCATTTTTCAGCGGTTTTTGAGCGGCTGTCCAGCATATCCTTCAGTTCTTCCATAAAGGTGTTGACATCGCTGAACTGACGGTAGACGGAGGCAAAGCGCACGTAGGCGACATCGTCCATCTGTTTGAGCTCCTGCATGGCCAGATCGCCGATATGGATGGAGGAAACCTCGCGGTCATAGGAGTTGAGCAGCTGCTGCTCAATGCGGTCCACGGCGGCATCCAGCTGAGTGTAGCTGACGGGGCGCTTCTCGCAGGCGCGCAGCATGCCGTTCAGCAGCTTCTGGCGGTCAAAGACCTCGCGGGAGCGATCCTTCTTCACGACCATCAGCGGGACCGTCTCAACGATCTCGTAGGTGGTAAAGCGCTTTTTGCAGTTCAGGCACTCGCGGCGGCGGCGGATCTTTTCACCGTCCTCCGTCGGGCGGGAGTCGATGACCTTGGAGTCAACTTCACCGCAATAGGGACATTTCATATCGGGTTCCCTCCTTTTCTACAAGCTCAGGCCTTCTTGGCAGCCTTCTTCTTGTTCTTCCAGTCGACCCACAGCGGCGTGGCAATGCAGATCGTGCTGTAGACGCCGCTGACCATGCCGAACAGCAGCGGGAACGCGAAGGAGTAGATGCTGTCCAGACGGTAGATGACCGAGACCACGCAGACAACGCCCAGGGCGAGGCAGGTCGTGATGGAGGTCATCAGAGAACGGGCAAAGCTCTGGTTGACGGACAGGTTGACCAGCTCGGCCAGGCTCATCTGCTTCTTGCCGTACAGGGCGCTGTTCTCGCGGATACGGTCATAGATAACGACGGTATCGTTGATGGAGTAGCCCAGAATGGTCAGCATGGCCGCAATGAAGTTGCCGTCCAGCGGGGTGCGCAGGAGCACGAAGGTGCCGAACACCACCATCAGGTCGTTCAGCAGGGCCAGAACGGCCATCATGCCGCCGGTCAGGCCGCCGATCTTCTTGAAACGGAAGCCGATATACAGCAGGATGAGCAGCAGGGAGAACACCACAGCCACCAGACTCTTCTGCAGGAACTTGGTGCCCATGGCAGCGCTGACATTGCTCAGGGACAGCTGGGCAAAGGCATTGTCCGGGTACTGCTCGTTCAGGGAGGTCAGCAGATTCTCCACCTGATCGGTGGTCACAGTCTCGTTGCCGGGCATGGAAATCTTCAGGGTCTGCTCCCCGGTGGCGACATTCTCGCCGGTCTGCAGGGTCAGGCCGTTGTTTTCCAGTGCGGTGGAGGCGGTCTTCTGAACTTCGGAGGTGCTGATCTCACCCTGATAGCTCAGGGTGATCATGGCACCGCCCGTAAACTCCGTATCCAGCCGGACACCGAACACTGCAGCACACAGGATGATGGCCGCCATCAGGCAGGTAGAGATGGTCAGGAAGCGCTTGCGCAGGCCCACAAAGTCGATGGGCTTCTTTTCCTTGACTTCCTTGCCGGGCTTGACAGCACCATAGAGCCAGGGATTCCGCAGGGCCTTGATGGAGGCTGCACCACGGATCATCACACGGGTGGCAAACACGCCGAACACAAAGTTCAGCAGAACGCCGGTCAGCAGCGTGTAGCCAAAGGCGTAGATGGTGCCTGCGGTGGAGGGCCCAAAGGCGAAGAACACGAAGTGCAGGGCCTTGGCGAACAGGCCGTCCGAGGGGCCGAAGGCACCCATCAGCACGATCGCCACAATGACAATAGTCACGTTGCCATCAATGATGGGGGTCAGGCCGCGGGCAAAGCCGCTCTTAAGCGCGCCATCCAGAGATTTGCCGTTGTTCAGCTCCTCCTTGATGCGCTCGGCGGTGATGACGTTGGCATCCACGCCCATACCAATGGCCAGGATGATACCCGCGATGCCGGGCAGAGTCAGGGTAAAGCTCTCAAACACCGGGAAATAGCCGGAGACGAAAGCCAACGTTGCCGCCACCTGACCGGCCAGTGCAATGCAGGCCAGGAAGCCGGGCAGACGATACAGCAGAGTCATCAGCACCACGATGAGGGCATAGGCAATGAGACCGGCCAGCACCATGGCGCTCAGGCTGTTCTCGCCCAGGCTGGGGCTGACGGTGGAATAGCTGTCCACAGTCAGGGCAAAAGGCAGTGCACCGGAATTGATCTGGCGGGCCATCTTGACCACGTCCTCCTGCGTGAAGGGATTGGACGCGGAACTGGTGATGATGGCGGCACCATCGGTGATAGCCGCATTGACCGTTGCCGTGCTCACGTTCTGATCATCCAGCCAGATGCTGATGGTTCCACTGCTCTGGTAGAGCTCCGTGGTGGCATCCCCGAAGGCCTTGGCACCCTCGTCGTTGAACTTGAGGGCCACATAATATTCGGATGTACTGCCGCTCACCGGGCCGTACTGAGCAGCTGCGCTCTCGACCATGGAGCCGTCCAGGATCAGGGTGCCGTTGGTGTCGCTCTCCACCGGTGCCACATACACTTCCACGCTGGCAGAGGAAAGACCCTTGCCGTCGTGGCAGCAGCCGTTGAAGAAGCCGGGCACACGCCCTTCGATGTTGAAATCCAGGTTCGTGCCAAGCTCCGTGGTCACATGGATGTGGCTGGCGTTCTGGTAGCAGGCCATGATGATGCTGGCCATGATCCTGCTTTTGGGCAGGCTCATGTTCAGGAAGTCGTAGCTCAGCAGGGACTGCCCGTTGCGGGTGCTCAGCGGCAGCGACAAAAACCGGTTGCGGCGGGCAATGACCCGCTTGACGGCCCGTGTGGTGATGAGGGAATACTCGGCAGCACCGATCACGGCGTTGTAGGGGTCAAAGGCGTCCTCGCGGTCGTCGAAATACTGGCCCACCTGCTCGTGCAGGTCGTCCAGCATCAACACATCCGCCACGCTGCCCACCGCCTGTGCGGCTTGCTGCATGGCTGCCACCTCGACAGCATACTTCTGGCTGGATACGATCAGGATGCGTTCGCCTGCACGGAGCCGGACCCAGTCCCGTATAATGACATCGGCTCCGTGCTGTATTGCTTGTTCCATCAAATCACTCGATCTAACAAAAAAATTACTTCAGGAGGATCATCATCACGATCTGGACCACCATCATGATGATGGCGACAGGAACCTGATTCTTGATGACGCCCATGGGCTTCTTCATATCCAGCAGTGCCACGGGCACAGTGTTAAAGTTTGCAGCCATGGGGGTGCACAGGGTGCCGCAGAAGCCGCAGGTCAAAGCCAGCATGCCGATGACCACCGGGTTTGCGCCGTGGGCCAGCACGAACGGGTAGCCGATGCCCACGGTCATCACGGTGATGGCGGCGTAGGCGTTGCCCATGATCATGGTGAACAGCATCATGCCGATGGCGTACACCACGATACCGGCGTTCACATTGCCCTCGGGGATGATGTGGCTGACCAGGTCAGAGATCACATCGCCGACACCGGCAGCGGTGAAGACGGAGCCAAGGCAGGCCAGCAGCATGGGCAGCATGGACAGGGGGCCCACGGTGGACAGCATGCGCTCGGAATCGTTCAGGAAGGTGGAGGGCTTGTTGTCGCGGTTCATGATCATCAGCAGGATGATGGCCACGAGAACGCCCAGAGCCACGCCGTTCAGGGCGGACAGGCCGATGCCCAGGCCGGTGATGGCGCAGATGACGGCCAGCATGCCGATGCTCAGGGTGGGGACAAAGATCTTCATGCCGATCTTCTCATAGGTAGCCTCGGTCTCGGCCTTGGTGGCAGCAGAGACAGCGCCCTTCTTGACCTTCTTGAGGATGGCGGGGATGCACATCACCACCCCCAGGATGCCGCTCACCAGAGAGGGCAGCCAGCGGCCCAGGGCAAGCACGACGCCCAGCACGGCCCAGAAGATAAAGGTGCCCATGGGTTCCGGGTTCTCCTTATCCTTCAGGTTCTTCACACCGCAGTAGATGCACAGCAGGCCGATGATAAAGTAGATGATCTCCATCACCTTGGTGGACAGGCTGTAATCAGCACTCATAAAAAAGCTCATTCTTCTGTCCTCCCTTACTTATAGTACTTCTGGATCATCTTGCGATCCTTGATCACATAGAATACGATGGCGACCACAGTGGCAATGATGCACACGGGGATCTCGATGGCAGCCAGCTGGGCCAGCTCCACCTCGATGCCCAGGCCGGCCAAAGTGCTCTGCACCAGCAGGCCGCCGGAGCCGCCCACGAACAGGACCTGACCGAAGAACCAGGTGATGTTCTCCATGCCGGAAGCCATGCCCTTCAGCTCCTCGACATGCTCCTCATTGGGCTCATAGCCCTGTGCTACAATGGCACCTTCGGCCATGGGCATGATGACGGGGCGCACGAAACCGGCCACGCCGCCAAAGCCCACGTTGAAGGCTGCAAAGATCGAGCGCATCACGCCGTAGATGCCGATGACCAGGCCGGAGGTGGCACCCTTGAACTTGCCGATCAGGGCAGCGGCTGCTTCACGCAGGCCGTTGCGCTCCAGCGTGCCGGTGACCAGCATCACGATGATGAAGATGGCCATGCTGCGGTTTGCCACAAAGGTGCTGCCCAGCGTTTCCAGCAGGGTGACCGGGCCCAGACCGCCAACCAGTGCAGTCACAACGGCTGCCACCAGAATGACCAGAATGGAGTCCAGCTTCAGTGCAAAGCCAGCGATGACGATGACAATGCCGAGTAGTTTCAGTAGTTCCATAATTGCCTTCCTTTATACTTATATTTTCCCAGCGCTGTGCTGGCGGTCCGCCTGTGGGTCAGCAGGCAGGCCGTCGGCACTACGCCGAAAAGTCCAGAGAAAATGCCTTACAGACGGATAAACGCTGCCAGCAGCAGAGAAAAGCCTCCTGCCGTAAGCCACAGCGGCACCAGACGACGGCCCAGGTGAGCTCCGATATCGCAGTGTTCCAGCACCCCGGAGGCCTTCATGGGCACCACCGTGGTGGCTTTGGGCACGGCCTCTGGGCTGCTGTAGGGGTTGGTGGAGGTAAACTCACCAGTGCCGATCTCCCCGGGGCAGGCGTACACCCCAAACCAGGAGGACAGCAGCCCACCCTTGCCAGCGCTTGTCTTGCACACGCGCACCAGCTGCACCGTAAGGGCCTGGGCCTGCTTTTCTTCCACCAGCAGGTTGACCCGGACCATATTTACCAGGTTCAGCATCGAGGAAATGGCGATGAGAGCGTCCAGGATCAGGACCAGGATCAATAACGAGTGCATGGGGCACACCTCCTGCAAACAGAGCAAGGGCTGCGGCAGCCCCTGGTGCTTTCGTAAGATGGAAATAGTATACCATAAAGTGGGACGAATTGTAAATGAAATATAGATAATCTGTCTAGACTTCCTAAAAAAGGAAAAATCCCCTGTTTCCCAAAGGAAACAGGGGATTTGCGCCGTTTGGCAGAAATTACTTGTTGCGGATGTACTCATCCATGGCCTTGGCGGCAGCCTTACCGGCGCCCATGGCCTTGATGACGGTGGCGGCACCGGTCACGGCATCGCCGCCGGCGTACACGCCGTCACGGCTGGTCTTGCCCTCGTCGCCGTCGGTAACGATGCAGCCGTGCTTGTTGGTCTCCAGACCCGGGGTGGTGGAGCGGATCAGCGGGTTGGGGCTGGTGCCCAGGCTCATGATCACGGTGTCCACGTCCAGCTCAAACTCGCTGCCCTTCTTCTCGATGGGGCGGCGGCGGCCGGAAGCATCGGGCTCGCCCAGCTCCATCTCCACGCAGGTGATGGACTTGACGAAGCCGTTCTCGTCCGGGTGGATCTCCACGGGG
>ENA-ORSB01001847-ORSB01001847.1-human-gut-metagenome-genome-assembly--contig:-NODE-1847-length-18307-cov-2.727427_pt1 | contig 18307 bp, 12 predicted proteins | sample MGYA00242180_ERZ509144 | MGnify/ENA primary metagenome ERZ509144 (study PRJEB26280, sample SAMEA2338661) | human gut metagenome | biome: human gut; feature: human-associated habitat; material: faeces...
TCCTGCATTGCACAGGTTGATGAAGTGCCATACGGCGATGTCCTTGACAAAAATTAACAGCAGTGCGTTACGTTCGTCACCCTCGGTGCCGAAGATCTTCTTACGGTCATAAGCCCCGAGATACCCCGAGGCCTCCTCAATGGCGGCATCGATAGCCGCTGCCACGATCGCATCGTCCTCTCGGGCGATGGTTTCGATATTCTCTTTATAGAGATGCGTCTGCAACTCTTCAGGTGTCAGAAAAGCCATATTAGAAACGTTTTGATGCGCGTACTCGTTGACCGATGGTATAGGATCCTTCGTTGAGCGTGGAGATCTTCTGGTTGATGATCCATACGCCTCCTTCGATGCAGTCAGGGCCGTCGGCCGGAGATTTCATTTGCCGGTTGAGCAGCAGGAACTGCTCTTCGAGGCGTTTCATGTGCGGATTCTCGCGTTCGTCGATATTCAGTACCAGGCGCCCCTGGCGGATCAACGGTTCGAGGTTTCCCTCGATGCGTTCGAATTTCGGCGGTTTACAGCGACAGTCGGGTGTGATGCCGATGAATCCCCGTTCGCGGGCGCGGGCGGCGAACATTGGGAGGAACACCTGCTCGTAGAAAGGATCCTGCAGGCTGTTGTTCTCGATGAAGTAATAAACCTGCACACGTTCGCTCGCATAATCGCGCAGGTTGTAGAACCAGTCCACGAACTCGTCGTTGGTGACATGGTCGAGAAATCCCGTATAGACGTAGAATGTCCCGTCGCAGTAACCGAGCAGAAAATTCGCTTTGAAACTCGATGCCTTGTTGCGAGCGTTTGACGGAGAAGGATCGGCGTAGGCCACTGAGAACTGGAGCCGTTGCATCGGCGGACATTTTCCCCAGATTACCTCCTTGATGACCTCGCCTTCGGAAAGCGGATTGTTCATATACTCCTGCTGGAAGGCTTTGGTGGAAATGGTCTGCTCGATGCGGCGGATACGCTCCTCGGTGTTCTTCTCGGGCCAGGTCGAGCGGCCTTCGGCATCGCGGATGTTCACAATATCCCAATGGTCGGCCTTGGCCCCGGCCCGCGTCACACAGCAATCCCGGGCAATGACGTTCCCGCAGAACACGACCAGCAGGTCGCCGCTCACGGATCGGGTTGGAATCAGGGCTTCCTCGAACCACTGCCACTTCTTTTTTACAATGTCGGGATTACGGCAGTCGGCATCCGTGTCGAAGTCGTCCGGGAGAATCGTATCCGGGCGGAAGGCATCCTTGCGGGTGCCTCGCGGCGATTCCATTGCACCGAGCGCCCGGAACGCCGCGCCCGAGGTCAGCGAGAACTCGTCGGCGGTCCAGTTGCCGGCCTCCCTCAGGTCCCCGTAGTAAGCCTTTAACAGTGAATTTTGTTCGAAGGACTTCTTGTAAGGATCCAGAAGCCGCGTGGCATTCTCATGGCTGTTGGAAACGAGCAGCACGTTGCGCTTGCGTTTCGTCAGTACAAGATACATGATGCACATGAAAACGATGGTCGATTTGGCCAGCTCGCGTGACCACGAGAGCACTTCATACCATTCCGGATTGGAGGTGATCCGCCGGATAGCCTTCTTCTGGAAGGAAGTGAAGGGATGCCGGGTGTATTCGGCGAAGAAGAAAAGCATCCACGAAACAGGATCCTTTTCGAGCTTCTCGAGTCGCCGCATCCGCTCCACAGGGGAGAGTTTGTCCACCGCCTTGTCGCGCTTCAGGGCACGGTGGTATTCACGCCATTCGTTCCAAGCGCGCATGTCATCTACTTTACCCATTTCAGCCGTTCCTGTATGTATGAATCGAAATAGTCCGAGAGCATCTTGGCCTTCTCCAGGTCAATAGCCCGGACATAGTCGAGAATACCTCTTGACACATTGACAATGTCCCGCACGGAGGCCTCTTGTTCGAGCGCCTCGAGGTCGGCGGTGAGTTTGCGCCGGATATCTGCCTCCTTGACCGTCGGATAGCGTGCACCCTGCTCACGCGCCGCGATGCTTTCGTCGAGTTCGTTAAGCTGCATGAGTGTCGATTTGATCCGTGCCTCACGGGTTTGGAGGAAATTCAACTTGAGACCCTCCCACTCTTTGGCCCATCGTACGATAGTAATCCTCGAGACACCGATCTTCACGGCAATCTCGGCCTGGGTGAGATCCGTAGTGAGGAAAAGTAGTTTCGCCCACTCCTTCTTCTGCTTGTTATCCAACTCTTGTGTCATGAAAAATCTCTGTTTTACACCCCAAAGGTAAGCTCTTCACCCGAACGGAGCGAATCGTGGATAAATGGTCTGCATGTAAAGTGCAATTAAAGCGTAATAAATTGTAAAACAATACAATATAATTTGCAAGACGGGTGTTTTCAATCCAATTTTGCCGAAAAATGATGGCTTTTATGAAACGATTTACATTCGTGTTGCACGACGAGACGGTCAATACCTACGGGTTCCGTATGCTCACCAGCGGCGCTAATCTCGAGGAGTTCCGTAAGAACCCCGTGATCCTGCTCAACCATAAGGACTGGGAGCTTCCGATCGGTCGTTGGGAGAACATCCGTATTGAAGGTACGCAGATCCTTGCCGATGCCCTCTTCGACGAGAAGGATGACGAGGCGGTGAAGATTGCCGACAAGGTCGAAGGCGGATTCCTGCGCATGGCTTCTATGGGAGCCTGGCCTCCCGAAGAGGTGAGTGACGCCGCAGAGTTGAAACTTCCCGGGCAGACGCTTCCGACCGTGACGCGCTGGACAGCCCGTGAAGCGTCCATTGTCACGATCGGGGCCAATCATAATGCCCTGGTGCTTTTCGACCGTCAAACGGGAAAACCTCTCGATCTCACGGATGCTTCGACTGTCATCCGGCTTATGGACAGGCTCAATCACTCAAAAATCGATTCGAATATGAACAAGACTTTGAAGGAAGTCCTCAAGTTGCAGGACTCAGCACAGGATGCCGAGGTTATCGGCGCTGTGAACCGGCTGATCGAAAACAACGACCGGCTGACACGTGAAAATCAGGAACTCAGAGATGCTGCAGCGCGTGCGGAGTCCGAGCACAAGGAGATCCGGAAGTCCGAGGCAATTCGCCTCGTGGATGCAGCCATTGCCGACGGAAGGATCAATATCGCAGGCAAGGAGGCTTATCTGAAACTCTTTGATACGGATTTCGAGAGTGCCAAAGCCACCCTCGAAGCCATTCCGCACCGCAAATCCGTCACAGCGCTTATCCGCGAGGGTGAACGACGGCAGTCGGTCGAACTCTCTGACCTCGTAAACAAGTCGTGGGAAGAACTCGATAAGGCAGGACGCCTTGTTGAGCTCAAGGACAAGGCGCCGGAACTCTTCCGTGAGAAGTTCAAAGCTGCCTTCGGTACCGAACCTAACATGTAGAACTCATCAAAAACAAAAAACATTATGGCTATTCAAAAAGAAATCTGGGAGAAATCGATCGTCGAAGGTCTGTTCGCTCCCAACAGCTTCCTTTCGAAGGCGTTTAACGCCGACGAGTATGTCGAAGCGGGAAAGATCGTGCATATCCCGCAGGCGGGTGCCGCTTCGAAAGTCGAGAAGAACCGAACGTCATTACCCGCAGCGGTAAAGCAGCGTACCGACACGGACAAAACTTTCGAGCTGGCTCCTTTCACGACGGATCCCGTTTTGATCCCCGATGCCGACAAGGTCGAGCTGTCGTACAACAAACGCGAGTCCGTATTACGGCAGGACAAGCTCGCCTTGTATGAGGCTGTAGCCAAGGATTTTCTGTTCGCCTGGAGTCCTGCCTCGGATCGTGTGATCGAAACCACAGGAGCACCGGTGGATGCTTACACACCTTCGGCGACAGGAAAGCGAAAGGGGCTTTGCAGGACGGATATTCTGACACTGATGACGAAGTTCAACAGTGAGAGCATTCCCCAGGAGGGCCGCTACCTGCTGCTCGATGCGCAGATGTACGCACAGCTGTTGAGCGATCTTACTGCCAATGAGAACTCCGCATTCCTCGCCTCGGCGGATGCCCAGAACGGCATTATCGGAAAACTCTTCTCGTTCAACGTCATGATGCGTTCACAGGCCACGCTCTACACTGCGGATAAAGCTCCGAAGCGGTGGAGCGAAGACGGTGCCGCCACGGACCTGGCCGCAGCCCTTGCCTGGCACGATCAGTCCGTATGCCGCGCCTTGGGCGAAGTCAAGGCTTTTGAGCAGGAGAAAGCGCCCGACTATTACGGGGATGTCTACTCTTTCCTCGTACGTGCCGGAGGCAGTATTATGCGCGGCGATAATGCAGGTGTAATGGCCCTGGTCGGCGCCGCAACCGAGTAAGCCATGAAACCGGCGGATTTTAAGCGCACCTATTATCCGACAATCGAGCGGGTCTGCGCCGAAACAGGGTTGAATCCTCTGTTTGTTGCGGCGCAGGCCGCCCTCGAAAGCGGATGGGGCGATCATGCTATCGGAAATAATCTCTTCGGCATCACGGCCGGAGATAAGTGGACCGGAAAGCGGCGAACCGAACGGACCTTCGAATACTTTTCGGATGACCGGCAGAGCGGACGATTCGAGAAGGTTTATTCGATCACCCGGACCTCCGACGGACGCTACCGTTACGAGGTCGATCGCAAGTTCCGCGACTACGACACACCGGAGGAGGGCATCCGCGACCATGCGAAGGTCCTTTCCGCCAAACGCTACGCAGCAGCCTGGGCGTATCGTAACGACATAACACGCTTCGCTTATGAGATTGCCAAGGCCGGGTACTGTACGGCAGAACCCGCATCCTACGCGGATTTGATCTCGAAGATTGCACGCATGATCGAACGGGCGTAAACTAACTTTCAAAAACCGATTGAACGATGGACAGCATTTGGATGCAGATACTCGCTTTCGCACTTCCCGGGGGATTCCTCGGCAGCGTTTTCACCTGGATCTTCTCGCGCCGCAAACAGAACAACGACTTTCTCAAAGAGTTGCAGAGTTCGATCAACCTGCTTTCGGGCGAAAACAAGAAGATTCTCGAGGAAAACATCCAACTGCGGCGGGAAAACATCGACCTCAAGGCCAACCAGGAAGAGATGCTCGTACGCATCGACCGGCTGACCAAAGAGGTGGAGCGACTCCGCAAGACCATCGGAAAACGAAATTCGTATGAAGACAAGACTCTTTTTGCTGCTCTCCATCCTGCTGCTGGCAAGTTGCACTGCGACGAAGAAGCTCCTCTCGACAGGGACACAGAACAGGACGGATACCGTGTCGCACATGCAGCGCGGCGCACAAAACGCCGTAGAGCAAACCGCACGAGCGGCAATGAACTCTCGATCGGAGGAGACCTCTGTGCTGCGGGCGCTGCGGACGGAGGCGATGGTGGCGGGCAGCAGCTGGATGGAAGCGGTATTCAGCACCACGGTGACGGAGGAGAGCCTCCGTAATCTGCCGGAGGGGGCGGCCTATGTTGCCCGTGACGGTCGGCTGACGCTCGAAGCCCGGCGTGACGGGGATACCATCCGCATTTCAGCACGCAGCGATTCGCTTGCCCGACGAGTCGAATATTACAAAGCGACCTCGGCCCGGCAGGACCGATATGCAGATTCTCTGAAGGAGAGTCTGGCAGAAACCCGGGAGGCATACGACCGACTCCTCGAAACCTCCAGGCAGCAATCTTCGGAAACAGCAATACAACAGACGCGGTCCCCGGCCTATCGGGGAAGGTGGATGCTTCTCGGAATCGTTATCGGATGTCTCGGCGGCTGGTGGGCTCATAAAACAAACTTATTTGCAAAACTTTTCAAAACAATTTAATTATGTCTAAACGATCTGTAATTCAAACCAACGACGGCTATCTGATGCTGCTCGACGCCATCTACTTCAATGGCAGACGCATAGGTTGCATTTCGGAAGAGGGCCTTGACTGGGCCGGTGAAGACGCCCAGACCGTCGAACTCTGGGCCGCACAGATTCGGACCAGTCCCGTACTGGATATCGAAACGCGAGCCGCGACGAATGAGATTACCGGAAAGATGATCGAAATGGTTCCCCAGAACTGTGCCGATCTGATGGGCGGCAAAGTCGCGGGTGATGAGTGGCAAATGCCCGCCAGCTCGATGCGTATCGAAGGGGATATGCGCATTCTGACCGGTACGGGTAAGACCGTCAAACTCAAGCGCGCTTCGCTGCGTGCCTCGAAGATTCGCGGCGGTCTGGGCGGCGAAAAGGTCCTCGGCATCGAATTCGGACTGAAGGTCCTGGCTCCGCTGGACGGCTCTTCGCCCGGTTCGATTCTGCCGACGGAGCCCTTCATCGAGGCCGACCCGACGTCGCTGACCTTCGAACAGGCGGGCGGCAGCCTCCCGGTCGATATCGAAGCCTCGGGTCCGTTCTCGGTAGGTGCTGTTCCCGAAGGCTTCTCGGTGGAAGTCGTGAACGGACGTGTCACGGTGATCGCCGAAGCCAATTCCTCGGGTTCGTCCCGCTCCGGAAATCTGGAATTCATCCTGGAGTCCGATCCTGAAACAAAAGCTACCGTATCGCTTTCGCAGCCCAATGCCTAAGCCATGAAACGCAATGTAGAACTGGAGGCAGCGGAAGCTCTGCTCGATGTGGGGATTCTGCTGCCTCTTCTCCGGTTCCGCCTGCCCGGAGGCCGGGAGCGGGTGCTGCGCGTAACGATGCGGCGCCCCTGCCTGGGAGGGCAGATGCGCATCGTACGCCACTACCTGAAGCTGGGAATCACGGCCCGGGAATGGGATGCTTTCTCCGAAGACGAGGAGCGTGCCTTTTTCGACCGGCATGCCAAACGCCTTTCGCTGATCCTTGCGCTGACGATATGTCGCGGCTATCTGTCCGGACTCCTGCTGGCCCCCGTGGTGGCCTGGTTGATCCGGTGGAAGGTGCCCTCCGAGTACCGGATCGAAGCCCAACGCTGGTTCCGCAGAATGCGGGGCACGCGGGATTTTACGAGTATTATCGAATCGGCCGAGAGGATCGATCCCTTCCGGTACGAAGCGAGCCGCCCCAAAAGAGCAGGAAAGGGGAGTTAAGAACCGTTTACGAGAGTTCCCATAGCCCCTTCGGAATCGTTTGGCAAATTGCCTCCGCAACAGGATGGTCGGTGCATTACATTCTGTGGAAGGTCAATTTCCAGACACTGGCCATGATGCTGGCCGATGCCCCGCATTATCGAAGCGTCCCGGCCGAATGTACGGAAGCCGGGAGTGCAACGGGAAAACCCGATACCGCACAACTCTTTCAATCGAAACTCAACTTGCAATGAAACCCGTCGAGATAGAATTCCTCGTAAAGAACAATACCCGCCAGGGACTCTCCGGAGTTTCCGGCGGGATTGATGCCGTGGACAAGGATGCCGCGCAGGCGCGAGGCCGTATTCAGGCTTTGAAGGATGAAATTGTGCGACTTCAGAAAGTCATAGCCCAGACGCCGGAAATGGATCAGACGGAAAACATCCGTCAGATAGAAGCATTGCAGCGGCAGCTCCAGGCTTTGCAAGCCGCGACCAAACGCACCGATCTGGTTCCTGCAAGCGCTCCGGCAGCCGTAAGGAGCTATAATAGCCTACATATGGCTATTCAGCAAATAATTCGTGAATCACCGTCGCTGGCAATGGGATTACAGTTGTATTTTCTGGCAGTTTCGAATAATTATCCTATTCTTTGGGATGCAATAGCTCGTACCAGGGCCGAAAATCAGTTATTGGCTGCCAGTGGTGAAAAAACAATTCCTGTATGGCGACAAATACTTTCCTCCGTAGGCTCTTTTCAGACTTTATTGACTGTGGGTATTACTTTGGCAGTTGCGTACGGCAAGGAGATCGGAAACTGGGTGACGAATCTGTTTCGGGGAAAGAAGGCGCTCGACACCGCTCGCATGGCGACTGAACGTTTTCAGAATACGATGCTTGAAGGGGCCCGGAACGCTCAGCAGGAGGTCGTAAAATTGAATCTTCTCTACCGGGCCGCGACGGATAACGCCCGCGCCACAGACGATCGCCGGGAAGCCGTGCGCAAACTCAAAGAGGAGTTTTCGGGTTATTTCAAGAATCTTTCCGACGAGCAAATCATGCTCGGACAAGCGAATGACGCTTACGAGGAGCTGATCAAAAACATTTACAAATACGCCAAAGCGCAGGCGGCTTTCAAGAGTCTGGTGGATATCGAACAGCAAGAGCTGTTCTTCAATAACACACCGGATATCGAACAATTCCAAAAGGCTTATGACAAATACCTCGAGGCCCAAAAGGATGTTGCTGACAAACGGAAAATCTACGATGCGGCGACATGGACCCAACGGGGCAATGCGTCCAAAATGTACAAAGATCTCTCTTGGGCGGAAACCATTCTGTCAGATGCAGAAGAAAGTGTTTCTTACTGGCAGGAAAGGATTTTTGAAGAGATCAGGAAGAACAAAGGAGGAGAAGAGATTATCAATGAGATAGAGGAGAAATTCGATGGCAACCTCGGGGCATTTCTGCAATTCCTCGCAGAGCAGCGGACGAAATTGGCTGCCGTGGCGGAGCAGGCCCAGTTGCTGGAAAACCCGTCCGGCACGACGACCGATCCCGAACCGACTTCCATCGACCAACTCGAAGAACAGTATAAGGCGGCCGTACGTCGCCAACAGCAGAGCCTCGACGACCAGCGGGCCGAGTTGATTGAAAACGAATTCGACCGGGAACGGGAAGCGATCCGCCTCAATTACGAGAAAAACCGTCAGGAATATGAGCGGCAGGAACAACAGACGCTCGCGCTGATTCGCAAACTCCGGGAGTCGGGGGCCGATATCGATTCGAATGCAGAGAAAACCTTTATGGCTGGCACGGCCGCTGCAATAGCCCAAGCTGCGGAAATTCGGGACAGAGAGCTTGCGGATGTCGATAAGAAAGAGGAGGCTTCATACGCCAAGTTGCTGGAGAAGTACGAAACCTACCAGCAGGGGCGTCTGCGAATCGCCCGGAAATACGATCAGGATATTGCCGCTCTTGCCTCAAATCCGGAGGCCCAGCAACTCGCTCGCGAGGCCAAACAAAAAGCGCTCGACGACTTCACGGAACAATTTGCAAGCCAGTTCCCGGAATTCGAAGCCTGGGCCGACCGGGTCGTCGCTGCCTCGGTCAAAAAGCTGGAAAGCCTGGTGATCGAAGCTCAGGAAGAGCTGGAGAACCTGCAAAGCGAGACGCCGGATGACGGTAATGCCATTGCCGTTGCACGGGCCAAACTCCGCATGGCCGAACGGCGGTATCTGGCGAAAAAACAGAACCAAACGAAACAGGAAACTACCGATACGACCTCCTGGACGGAGCTTCACCGCGTATTGACCGACGTTATCGACACCTTCAATGAGGTCGGCGATGCCGTCGGGGGTGCCGGAGGAACTATCATCGCCACCGCAGGAGATATCGCCGGCTCTACCCTGCAAATCATCAATGCCGTTCAGGCATACCGGAAAGCTCAAGCCGCATCGAACACACTCGGCATGGCCTCCGGAATTCTCGGAGGCATATCTGCCGGTATCGGTGCGCTGACCACTATTGTCAATTTGTTCGAGGGCGGTGAAACTTCGATGGAGCGCAACCTACGTCTGGCCCGCGAGTTCAACGAAGAACTTCGGATCATGAAAGAGCGCAGCCGCATCGACTCCGATGAATTCGACAATATCTTCGGGGATCGGGTGTACGACCGTTACAAGCAAAATATCGATGTGGTGCGCACCTCGCTTGAAGAGCTGGAGAAAGTCCGGGAGAGAATCCTCTCGCGCGGGGAAGAAAAATATCAGTTGCCGGGAGAGTGGCGAGGCGGAGCCGGCACGGGACTTTCGGGCTTGTTCAGGTATGAAAAAACTTGGGAGAACATTGCCGATTCGATCGCCAACATGCAGGTTCAGACACGTCACTCGACCTGGTTCCGTTCGGCAAAATATCAGTCCCTCGGTTCGCTGCTTCCCGAATTATTCACGGATGGCGAAGTCGATATGGACGCGCTCCGGCAATTCGTCGAAGAGGGCGGAGAAACTTTCCAGCACCTGGCACGGGAGAATCAGGAGATGCTCCGCGAAATGGTGGACGACTGGGAAACCTACGAAGAGGCATTGACTGCGGTCCGAGATTATTTGCAGGATATTTTCGGCGATCTGGGCAGTACGCTTACCGATGCTTTGGTGGATGCTTTCGAAAACGGCACCGATGCGGCGAATACTTTTGTTGATAGTGTCGGACAAGCCTTGCGCTTGCTGGGTAAGCGTATGGCCTCCTCGATCGTGTTCGGTAAATTATTCGAAGATACCCAAAAACGCATCGAAAAGGTCATGCAGAGCGACCTTTCCGACGAAGAGCGTTTCGCTCAATGGAGCGAAACGATGAAATCGCTGGTTTCGGATGCCATGGATCAACAGGACGATTTCAATCGTCTGTGGGAAGAGTTCCGCCGCATTGCAGAAGAGAACGGACTTTCGATCGACGAGGAAGCCGGCACTTCGCAGCAGAGCGGTAAGGCAGGAGCCATTCAGACCGTAACGCAGGATTCGTTCTCCCGCGTCGAAGGACTGGTCACATCGGTACAGATCCATTCCGCGAAGATCGACGAAAACATCGAAGGTATTGTCCCGGTTCTCAAAGGATCGCTCGAAGCGATGAATGCCATCCGGGAAAATACCGAACCGATACCCCAAATCTATGAACTGTTGCAAACCATAAAACGCGACGGATTAAAAGCGATCTGATTATGGCTGAAATACTCGAAGGACTGTTGCTGATCAACCAAACGGATGTATATGCCCGTTTCGGGGCTTTCCTCGCGGAAACCGCCGAAGACAGACACGACAACTACGATTCGCTGCTTGCACCTCCGGCTCTCAAGCAGCAGGCGGAGGTTTCCATTCAGGAGGAGGATGGTGTCCGTATGCCCGATATACTGACGCAGACTTATGAAGCTCGTGATATTACGCTGCGATTCGCCATCGTCGCCTCGAACGATGTTTCGTTCTTCACGCGCTACGCCTCGTTCGTGAAATTTCTCAAGGAGGGCGACGACGGGTGGCTGGCGCTCCATCTGACGGACGTAGGGCTGAAATTCCGGGTTTATATGACCGGATTTTCAGATTATTCACAACTGGCGCCATTCGGAAAGGGAGAGGTCGCGGCGACCTTCTCGGTGAAATTCCGGGAGCCGAAGCCGACATTCGAACTCGCTGCGTCGATCTAAAGGTCACGTTCAAATCTTCAAAAAATGGAACTCAAAATATATTCGAAAGAAGGGAATCTGAAGCTGACGGCCTCTCCCGATAGTAACAGTGCTGCAACCTGCGGCATACAGGAGGAGAGTGTCCTCGCGCTCTCCTTCACGGCCTTCGAATGCGTCACGCTCGAAGTTTACGATTATGCGGACTTCCTCGGACGGCGTTATTGGATTCTCGAACGTTATCAGCCGCAGATGAACTGCGACAGCGAATGGAGCTACTCGGTGCAACTGTCGGGGGTCGAAGGACTCACCACGCAAGTCCTGATGGTCAATCCGGATGATGACGACAATCCGATTCTGACACTCACGGCACCGGCACGCGAACATGCGGCGCTGATTATCGCTAACATAAACCGCAAAATGGGGACGACCGAATGGAAAGTCGGAGAAGTGGTCGTATCGGAGTACATCGATATCGAATATACGGGAAAGTACGCCTCCGATGCTCTTTCGGAATTGTCGTCTGCCGCCGGGACGGAGTGGTGGTTCGACGGGATGACGCTCAACATATCCCGCTGTGAGTTCGGCGAGCCTGTCCCGTTGTCTTACGGCGACGGATTGATCGGAGGAATCGAACGGAGCATGGCCGATGGCGTGAAATTTTTCACTCGGCTCTTTCCGGTAGGCTCCTCCCGCAACATCGATCCGGATCGATACGGACATGCCCGGCTGCAATTGCCCGACGGGGCAAAGTACGTCGAACAGGATACCCACCTCGGTATCATCGAATATTTCGAGCAGGAAGCGTTCGATGCGATATATCCCCGCCGGATCGGTACGGTCGGTTCCGTACGGTCCGAAGAGCGCACAAGCGATGACGGCTCTCCGTTTACGGTCTGGTATTTCACCGATCCCGACATTCCGTTCGATCCCAATCAATACGAAATAGGCGGCCTCGTCAAACGGGTAACCTTTCAGACCGGAGAGCTTCGCGGACGGGAGTTCGAAGTGAATTACGACTCGGAAAAGAAGGAGTTCGAGATCATCACCCAATGGCCCTACGACAACGATATGCAGTTGCCGTCAGAACCGTTGGTCCCGGCTCCCGGGAACGAATACGTGCTCTGGAATATCAGTATGCCGGACAGTTATTATCCTGCGGCCGAACAGGAATTCAAAACTGCGGTAGATACCTTTATGGCCGACAGCCGTAAAGATATATCCGTGTTCCAGGCATCGACGGATTTTACGGTTGTCTATAAAAGAAACCTCGATTTGAAGCCGGGACAACGGATTCGGCTCGGAAGCGACAAGTTTTTTCCCGATACCGGATATCGCGATATCCGTATCGTCGCGATCAGTCGCTCCGTCGTTCAGCCCGGAAGCATGACTCTTAAAATGAGCGATGTCCTCTCCACAGGCCGTATTTCCCGCATCGAAAATCAGATTTCGGAAGTGACGCAGATAACCCGGCAAGTTTCATCGGAATTTCCTGACATCATTAAATCGTGGGAGGAAACACCGGCGAGCGACACGACGCTCTATTCGTCGCGTAAGAGCGAACGGGAATTTCTGAACAAGCGCCGGGGAGGTACGGTCGAAGGAATTACCCGATTCCTTAAGCGGCAGCAACTCGACGAGGGATTCCGGACAAGCGACTTCGCCAGCGGCATCACCGGCTTCGGTGCACAGATCGACGGACGAGGCGCCGGCGAGTTGGAGAGCCTCTTTATCCGCCGTTTTCTGGAGGTTCCGGAGCTTCGATACAACCGTGTGGGCATCAGCGTCGGGGACGACTGGAGCGCTCCGGGCGCCGGGGTGATCGAGAGCGTGGACAAGGATCAGAAGCTCGTAACGCTCAAACTCGAAGAGGGAGAGATCGGCGCCGTAGCTGTCGGGGATATCTGCATGGGTATCTTCCACGACTTCGACCCGTCGAACAATGCGACGGCAGATTCCGACGACGGCCGGGGCAACTTCTCTTTCTCAGGCTTCGCAACGGTCTATTTCCGTATCACGGAGGTCCTGGGCGACCGCAACGAGCAGTTCCGCTACGGGCTGCGCCCCCTGTCGGCCACCTTTACCAAGCAGATCGATCCGATGGAATCGATGACCTTCGTAGCCTACGGATCGTTCACGAATCCCGCCCGGCAGAGCTCGCGCTACTCGACGCGCACCTACCAGCGTTATCTCCGCAATGTCAGCGACTGGGAGTTTACGGCCGAGAATATCGCCGCGCAGTTCGGCGACCTTACGAACCTCTCCGTCTTCGGGATCCAGATGTCGGGCTATTCGGCCTATCTGGATAATATCTATCTGCAAGGTATGATCAGCAGCCTGGACAAGAAGGCGCTGCTGGACACCCGGAGCAAGCTGTTCCGGCTGGTAGGCGACAACGGCGTCGGCGTGGCCTTCACCCCGGAGGCAGGCTGGAAGCAAGGCAAGCTCTACGACCCCGCGACGGGACAGTTCCAGAAGGAGTTCGACATCGAACAGATCGATCAGACGGCCACCGAAGCCCAGGCCACTGCCAATTCCGCCGATCGCAAAGCTCAGCAAGCCAAAGATTACATCGATAACACGCTGCCCGGCGAATTGTCCGAGATCAACAAACGGCTGGACGGTGTCGTGGAAAACTGGTTCTATCCCTATACTCCCTCGCTTTACAATGAACCGGCCCAAACATGGATAGCGGACGGCGAGCAGGAAAACCATATCGGCGACACGTTCACCAATACGCTGCCCGCGAATTTCGACCCGACGGACGCAGGCTGCTGGGAGCAGGGCAGCATCGGTGCATCCTATATCGACGGCATTAAGACCTGGGATCAGATCAAAATCGCCGACAGCACCCGCATCCGGCTCAAAACTCCGGTCGGAGGAATACCCAAAGGCGCCGTACTGTCGGTGGGCGAAGGCTATACGATGGGTTACAATCCGATAGCGTCATCCGGAGCGGTTATAGCAAGTTACGTATGGAGCCAGAGCTATACTGTCGGAAGCGACAATCCCTACATGGCTTTTGTCATCCGCAAAACCGATAATGCCAAAATCACTCCGGCGGAATACCCGCAGATTCACTTCACCATATCGAGCGACGAGACGACGAACCCCGATGCGGGCAAATCGTGGCGGTGGGTAAAAGAAGAGGACGGAACCTATAAATGGACGCCGATCGCCGACAGCGATGCGGTAAAGGCCCTGCAAGAGGCGGCGCGGGCGCAGGACACGGCCGATGCCAAACGTCGTGTATTCGTCGTAACACCGACTACACCCTACGATGTGGGTGACATCTGGACGCAGGGCGAAGGTGGCGACATCATGCGCTGTATCGAATCCCGTGCAACGGGCAATTTCGAAAGCTCGGATTGGGACAAAGCATCCAAATACACCGATGATACGGCAGCCAACGAAGCCAAAGACGAGATTGCTAATCTTCAGTTCGGCGCCCGCAACTATATAGCCCGACAATTCCTCTATGCGTGGAACAGCGCCAAAGAGGGTGTTTCGGACGTGGTGACTTCGGGATCGGACGCAGACGGAGCCTACATGAAGATCGATGCCAACAAAGCGAGCAATGCAGGGGTAGCTATTGCGGCTACGAGCCAGATCGTAAACTGGACGGATTGCTTCGGGGGTAAGATCGCCTACAAGGCCGGCATGTCCTATGTCTTCAAGGCACGCATCAAACTGCCGGAAACCAAGACCGGCTGCGTGTTCTGTGCCGTTTATGAAGACGGATACGACATTATATCACGCCCGCCATCTGCTCCATATTCTGATGTGTATGAAGCCGTTTATACGACCAAATCCGGAAAGTCCTTGTTAAAAATCGTACTTTACGTCGATTATTGGCGACCGATTTACATTTACGACATCCAGCTCACGGAAGGCAACAAGGCCCCCACGGGATACATCACGGCCGAAGAGGATGTGCAGGCGCAGATCGAGCAGGTGAAGCTGGATGTGGACTACATTGCCTCGGATTCGAGCCTGACGCCATCCGACAAACAGCAGGTGGCTAATGAATGGGTGCGGATTCAAGGCGAATACTGGAGCATCATGGCGAATGCCGAAAAGTATGATGTCCCCACGGATTCATTTACGGTCTATTTCCAGGCACTCGAAGATTATCTCACGCCCCTGCTGGCCGATATGAGTACGACATCCGAGATAACCGGCACCGAGTTCAGAAAAGTATTCTCCGATTATTATGAAATAAGCAGCAACATGTCGGACTTGATCGACGACGCGATAGACGAATCCATCAAATCGACAGAGTACCTCAAGAAGGCTATGGAAGACGGAAGTACCGAGGTGAAAGGCGGTCTGATAATGACCAATGTGATGTTGCTGAAAAATGCTGAAGGCGACGTGACGGCCGGCGTGAGCGGCTTGCGGGAAGACGATGGGCCCTTCTGGTCGGGAGGCGCCTACACAAACCGGAAAAAAGCCGTGTTCAGAGTACACGCCGACGGGGAAGTACACGCAACCAAAGGAACCGTCGGAATCCTGCAGGTCAAAAACGATTCCGTAGAGGTGAGCGATGCGGCCGCAAGCGGAGATAAAATCATACTCACCCCATACAGAATTACGTCCATATCGCAGGTTCTGGGTGCTGTGAGTGTACCGGGTGTCATAGAAACGAAAGAAGTGAGCGCACTGGCTACGGGACAAAGCAATCCTTTTGTCCGAAATGTTTACGAGTCAAGTCCGCCGTTTACCTGTGGGCAGGGAGTACAGATGTCAGCCCGGATTACAGCCCGCATCACAGGCAATGCCGAAGGAGGTGGCGGGGGCGTAAAGATCGAGGTGGTAAACGCTTTGACGGGGAAAGCCGATCCCCTGTACCGAAACAGCACGGCTGAAGCCCAAAACACGAATTTGAATATCGACGAGACGATTTCATATCTTTTCACTGGAGCAGCCCAGAAGTACTACATCCGGATTACGGTCGAAGCATCGGCAGCCGGAAAACTTACGGCCTCTGCAACGATGAATGCCGCCCAATTCAACTTCGTGAAAGACATCCGCAAGAACCTGATCGCTCCCAACGGAGTAGCCGTTGTGAAAGGATCGAGCAACTATGCGGTATTCACGGGAGATATTTTCGAAGTCCTGATCGGAAAAGCCGGATTACGTATTCAAAACGGGTATGTCTATAAGAGAGATACCGACCATACGACCTGGACAAAGATTTGAGAACCGCCATTGGAGACAGTCGTAAATTAATTGAAGAATTTTTAATGGCTGCGATGGACCATGTATGGAATACGTCGGTTGTCGGCAGAAAAGTGAAAGACGAAGTAGACGGTCAGCATCGAATCTGACAAATAAAGTCCTTCGGGGGAGGACACAAAAAATCCCCCGGTTTGTTAGCAGTCATCTCACCTACATACCAACAAATGCACGATTACTCGCAGCGACCGGGGGATAAAACCTCCTGCTGCGAGTAATTTTTTGTGTCGTTTCCTGTACAGGGGACGGCTGGTATGTAGATGAGATACGCAAAGATACTAATTTTAATAAAATAGCAAACTATGAGAACCCCTATTTCCTACTATGGCGGCAAACAGACAATGCTCAAGCACATTTTGCCTTTGATCCCGTCGCATAAGATCTATACAGAGGCATTTTGCGGCGGTGCGGCCGTCTTGTTCGCCAAACGGCCCTCCGAAGCTGAAATCATCAATGACATCAACATGGAGTTGACAAACTTCTACTGGTGTATGCAAGTTTACTATTCAGACCTCAAACACGAGATTAACAAAACACTACACAGCCGGGACCTGCACGCCCATGCCGGACATATCAACTCTTATCCGCAGTTCTTTACTCCCGTCGAACGGGCATGGGCCGTATGGGTGCTCTGTAAAATGTCGTTTGCGTCAATGATGGACGGGACATTTGGATATGACTTCAGCGGCACAATGACCAAGAAACTGCGTAACGCGAAGGATGAGTTCACAGAGCGGCTTTGTCAGCGGCTCGAACGAGTGACTATTGAGAACCGAAACGCTCTCGACGTGATCGACTGCTACGATGCTCCCGATACCTTTCATTTCGTCGATCCGCCTTATGTGAACTCCGATTGCGGACACTATGAGGATACATTCAACGAACAGAATATGGAGCAACTCTTGCAATTGCTTGAAACCGTCAAGGGAAAGTTTATGCTCACGATGTTCCCGTTCGATATGATCGACCGGTATGCCCGGAAGAACGGATGGATTATCCATCGTATCGAGCGGACGATCAGTGCCTCGAAATCAAATCGCCGCAGACAAGAGGAGTGGATGGTCTGCAACTACGAGGAACGGGCACAGGCATCTCTGTTCCAGGGTGAGTATTTAGGCGAATAGATGGAGCTGGTATTGATTCATCTTGAAATAAAAAACCGTTCGAGCGGCAGTTAAACGCCATTCGAACGGTATGTTTTCTTGATTCGCTTTACATATTTCCCGCGATATGTAAACGGATCGTGCATTTGCTTTACATATATTCTGCGCGTGTGCGAAATTTCAGTCGCTTTTCGTTTTGGATTACTTCAACCCTCTAAAAGTCGCATCTGGTTCTGAACTTCGTCGCATCTCGTTTTGCCGATTATACGGGATCGCGGAGTGTACACGCACCCTCCCTCCCGAAAAGAACCTACAGGTGCAGCGAAGATTACAACCGCAGCCAAGAGAAACGCCGCCCAAAGCAAAATAAAGTTTCGTCGCCCGAAACAAATCCGATATAAACGAATACAACCTCCAAAGACAATTCTACACACGTCGTTGAATACCCGAAAGTCCAGCCCGTTTTTCGCCTCCGACCGCAACCGTTCCGGGTCCATATTACGTTCAGTTCCTCAATTCCTCCCCTCGGAAAACGTTCTTCATCAGCAAGGGGGGGGGGAAATGATCGAACAGAAAAAGCACCGAACCGACAGCATAAAAGAAGCCCGGAGCAAATTGCTCCGGGCTTCTTATTTCCTCGGGTTCTCTCTTTAGAAGCAATAAACGCACGTAATACCGAAATTACACAATGCCCGTTCGTTGAACTCGGAATGCGATCCCCCGTCCCAATAAGCGATTCCGGGACCGAAAGCCGGCGACCAGTCGAACGAAAGACCGAGCGACATAAGCTGCTTTTTAA
>ENA-ORSB01001851-ORSB01001851.1-human-gut-metagenome-genome-assembly--contig:-NODE-1851-length-18262-cov-3.523974_pt1 | contig 18262 bp, 15 predicted proteins | sample MGYA00242180_ERZ509144 | MGnify/ENA primary metagenome ERZ509144 (study PRJEB26280, sample SAMEA2338661) | human gut metagenome | biome: human gut; feature: human-associated habitat; material: faeces...
AGGTTTTGATTTTTTTGCAGTTTCTACTGTTCAAGAGGCTATTGAATTTAGAAAACAAGGTTTTACACAACAATTATTAATGCTTTCATCAACAGGAATAAAGGAAGAAATAAAAAATTTGATAGAAAATAATGTAATAATAACAATTGGTTCAAAAGAAACAGTAAATCAAGTTTGTGAAATATCAAAGGAAATGCCAGAAAAGAAAATAAAAGCACATGTAAAAATTGATACAGGTTTTGGAAGATATGGTTTTGTATATGAGAATAGAGAAGAAATGATAGAGGCATTAAAAAAATTACAAGACAACAAAAATATAGAAATTCAAGGAACATTTACACATTTTTCAAATGCTTATTATGATGAAAAATATACACGTTTACAGTTTAAAAGGTTTATTGATTGTATAGAAGTTTTAAAAATGAATGAAATTGAGACAGGAATGTTGCATGTTTGTAATTCATCTGCATTTATAAAATTTCCAGAAATGCATTTGAATGCTGTTAGAGTTGGTTCTGCTTTTGTTGGAAAATTAGCTTTTCAAAATAATATGGGCTTAAAAAAAGTGGCAAGATTGGAATCACAAGTTACAGAAATAAAAGAAGTTCCAAAAGGATTTAATATAGGATATTCTAATGCTTATAAAACTAATAAAAAAACTAAAGTGGCAATTATACCATGTGGTTATATAAATGGTGTGGATGTTCAGGTAGGAAGAGATATGTTTAGACCAGTTGATAAATTTAGATATATTATAAGAGACATAAAAGATGTATTTAAAAAGCAAGGGCATAGTGTTAATATAAATGGTCAAATATGTGAAATATTGGGTAGAATAGGGACATTCCATGTTACGGTTGATATTACAGGTAAAGATATAAAAGTAGGTGATAAGGCAACTTTTGAAGTGAATACAACTTTGGTTAATAGTAATGTAGAGAGAGTATATGAGTAATGTACGTTGAGTTTTAGAAAGGATTGATACAAAAATGAATCAAAATTCAGATGAAGAAAATTTAAAGAGAGTAGATTTTAAAAAAGGATTTTTTAAAAAAGTGAAATTATCTATTTTTAATGTGGAAAAATATCCTGAAATGGCAGTTGAAGGAGTACCAAGAGCTATAGCGTATTTAGCTAAATTAGTGGCAATTTTAGCTGTTATAGTGTGTGTATGTTTAGTAGTAAAAACAAACCAAGTTGTAAATCAAACTGTAGATTATATAGAGAATAATTTTCCTGATTTTTCATATCAAGATGGAGTTTTAGATGTGAAGTCTGATGATGTTTTAACTTATGAAAATGATTATTTTGGAAAAATTGTGGTTGATACGAAATCAGAGGAAAAAGAGATTGATGAAAATTTTAATGGTTTTGTTATCTTGAAGGATAAAATAATTGTGAAAAATACTGCTGTGGTTGGAACAGCAACATATAAGTATAGTGAAGTTTTAAATCAGATGGGGTTTACAAAATTTGATAAACAGAGTTTAGTGCAGTATGCTAAAGGAACTCAAATGACTAGTTTATATATAAGTGTATTTGTTACTGTGTTTATTTATGCTTTTATTATGTATTTTTTGAATACTTTTGTGTATGTGCTTATGTGTAGTGTTTTTGGATATTTTGCAAGTTTGTTTACTAAAATTAAAATGCGCTATGCTGGAATATTTAATATGTCAGTATATGCTATAACTTTGTCAACTTTATTGAATGCAGTGTATATTGCGGTTAGATTGTTTGTTGATTTTGATATTAAGTATTTTGAAATTATGTATGTTTCTGTGGCTACTATTTATTTGTTTGCTGCGATATTTATTATAAAAGATGATTTGATTAAGAACCAGGCTGAGTTGACTAAAATTATTGAAGTTCAAAAACAGGTGAGAAAAGAGATGGATGAAAATCAGGATGATCGAGATTCAGGAAAACAGGATAAAGAAAAAAATAGTGGTGTGCCTGAAAGTTCTGATGTTAAGGATAAAGGAAAAGTAGATGGAAAAAATAATGAAAAAGATATAAGAGAATTTATAGAACATAATTATCCGGATATCAATATCGTTTCTTACAATAAGGAAAATAGTATATATTATGATGAATATTCCCCATATCATGCTCAGACTTATATATTAGATGAATTGATTCTGAATAATTTTAATAAGTCTTTAAAAGCTGAAGAAAAGTATATAGTTAATACTAATTCTCTTATTCAGGATTTACATGTAAGTAAAATGAATATGACAGAGCTAGATATACAGATTCTTATTAAAAATAATAATATACATATTTTTGATAGTGAAAAGGAAGCTGATGGATTTATATTAGATATTATTAAGGAAAATATTAACAGCATTGAGGATGATATTAATCAATTAAAAAAAGGCTTGGAAAGAAAAGAAATAATACTTAATAGATGTGAAGTAACTCTTAAGCAGAAGGAACAAGATTTTGTTAATAAATATAAGCCGGATATAAAGGCAAAAAAAGATATTGAAAGAGATATATAAAGTGCTATGAGACTGTTATTTAATTATAACAGTCTTTTTTTCATATTAATTGATAATGAATATTGCCCGGCATTATATTTCCATGCAATAGAACCGGGAACATTAAAAATGAAAAATAAATTTTATAAAAACAATCATAAATGCAATAAGAGCTATTCAAGGATTCCTGATAGCTCTTTTTTTCTGTCATATTATTTCCAAATATAAAAAAGGAGAAAATAATATGAAAGTAAACAAATTAAATACAGATATTAAAAAATACATGGATGAGATTGCTTCAAAATTATTTGAAGCTTCAAAAGCATACTATGCTGATGGAAAAGATGTAGTTTCGATTGAATTAATGTCAAACTATGACTACGATAAATTGTATGATGAATTATCTGATTTACAGGAACAGACCGGATATATTCCTGAGAACAGCCCGACAGAATATGTAGGATCTGATGTAATTGATACGATAGATGGAATAAAGGAAGAACATGAATTCCCTGCTTTGTCACTTGCTAAAAGTAAAAAGATATCTAAGGTTATTAAGTGGACTGAATATAAAGATATTAATGTATCATGGAAGGAAGATGGCTGTACATTAGTCGCTACATATGATAATGGCAAATTAACAAAAATTGTTACAAGAGGTAATGGATATGTCGGAACAAATATTACACATTTGGCAAAAGGTATTTTAAATCTGCCTTTGGAAATTAATGAAAAAGGACATATGGTTATAAGAGGAGAAGCTATTATTACATATTCATCTTTTAATAATTATATAGAATTAACTGATAGTAATTATGAAAACCCAAGAAATTTACTTTCTGGTTCTCTTAATAGCAAAGAAGTTGAAGACATAATTCCTAGAAATGTTCGATTTAAACCATTTAAGCTTGTTTATTTGGAAGAAAGAGTATTAGGAGATAATCAATATAATTGGTCTGCAAGAATGGAATATTTGCGTAGCTTAGGATTTGATCCGGTTGAATACAAGTATCTTAAATTATCTGATATTTCTAATGAGGAAGCAGATAGATTAATCAAAGATACAATTAATGAGTTTACTCAGAAAGTAGAATCCGGTTTAATAGATGAGCCTGTTGATGGACTTGTCGTATGCTACGAAGATGAAAAATATGCTGCTACAGGATCCGTCACTAATCATCATGCAACAAGAGCAGGATATGCTTTCAAATGGCAGGATAAGGCTGTAGAAAGTGTTTTAGAGTCAATTGAATGGTCATGTGCAATTAATCATATTACTCCAGTTGCAATTTTTAAGCCAGTCAGATTAGAAGGCACAACTGTAAAAAGAGCATCTTTATGCAATATAAGTGAATGCGAAAGACTTGGTATTGGTGGTCCAGGAACTAAACTTAGTATCATAAAGGCCAATAAGATAATTCCTAAATGTATTAAAGCTGATGCAAATGGTACAGTATTTGAAGTACCTAAATTTTGCCCGGTATGTGGTGCACCAACAAATATTATTGTTTCACCTGAATCTGGCGTAAAAATGCTCGAATGTACTAATCCAGACTGCTTTGCTAAACAGATAAGCAAATTAAGCAGATTTGTAAGTAAAAAAGGATTTGATATCAATGGATTATCAATCGCAAACTTACACGATTTAATTGATATGGGATTAATTAAAAACGAAATTGACTTAATTAAGCTCCCAGATAATTTGAATGCAGATAACCATATGAAAAATCTCTTAATTAATAGATCTGGCTGGGGAAAAACTTCAGTCAATAATCTTATTAAAGCTATTACAAAGGCAAGACAAAGTATAACAGCAGATAGATTTTTGTATGCATTATCGATTCCTATGTGCGGACAGGATGTAAGTAAGCGCTTATTAGGTAGATTTGATTCAATCCAGGAAGTATTTGAAAATGCTTCTAAAGGAATTTCTAAATCCGGATTTGAATTAATTGATGGAATTGGCCCTGAAAAAACTGCTGCAATAGAGAACTGGTTTGCTATTCCAAGAAATCAATATTTAATCAAAGTATTGTATAATTTGTGTAATGTATCGGATATTACGAAGAAATCCGGTAATAAATATGCAGGTATCACATTTGTAATTACTGGGGATGTACATCATTTTAAAAACAGAGATGAATTAAAGGCTTATATTGAATCAGAAGGCGGAAAAGTAAGTGGATCTGTTTCAGCAAAAACAGGGTATCTTATTAATAATGACATAAACAGTACGTCAGGCAAAAATAAGAAAGCAAAAGAATTAAATGTACCAATAATTTCAGAAGATGATTTTATTCAAAATTTTGCTTAATTGTTATAATATGTTCATTAATATAATGTAATTTAATAATTTGTAGTAGAGGCTTGTCAATTAATTTTGACAGGCCTCTTTAAATAAAAACATAATTAATATTTTTAAAACATAATATAATAATAAAGTATAGTTAAGATGTATTAAATAAATTAAATCAGGGATACTTTATATGTAATTTAACAATGCATTTTAATGCTAATTATAAAAGTTGCAAACAATAAGAACATATGATATCATACTCGAAGAATTGTTTAAAGCTATTAAATGTAAAAGGAGGAATTAAAATTATGGCTAGAGGCAGAAAGAAAAAAGTTGACTTATCATATGAAGAACAGCTTATTCAGATTGAAGAAAAAATCACAAAATGTTCTGAAGAAATAAAATCTTTAAAAGCAGCAAAGAAAGACATTGAAAAGAAAATCAAAGATGCTAATGCAGAAAAATTAATAGCTGCTGTAGAAGAGTCTGGAAAGAGTATTGATGAAGTAATCAATATACTTTCAAAATAATAGCAATTAGATTTGAGCAAAAATTATATAGTATTAAAGAAATCAAGGAATTAGTGAAAACTGTTCCTTGATTTTTTTTATCTTAATTTTAATTATTGTGTCTGTCATATATTAAATAGAATCATTAAATATATATTATTTTTTTAAAAATTGTGATTCAAGAAATCAATTTCAGAGGTTTAAATTTAATAATATGATAACAATAGATGAATTAAAAAATATAGAAAGTTATTCAGACAAATTATTAGGATATGTTTATGTAATTAATAATGGCAACAATATAAAAATTGGTTGTACAAGTAATTTATATCAAAGAATCAAGTCATTATCTAATTCTAATTCTGGAGGAAATGTTATCTTAGACATTTATTATTCGCCTGCTAATGCTATATATAAAACAATCGAAAGATTAATGCATGAAAAATTTCATAAATATAATACAACAGGAGAATGGTATACAGATATAGATTTTATTACAGTATGCAATTATTTAGATCAGCTTTGCACATCAGAAAGTTTTGCAAGATGTGACAAAGAAAGAAGATTGTTTAATCAAAAACATAAATATATTTTTAATCAAAAGTATGAGTATATTAATAATTCAGAAAACATAGTAAATAAAGAATGTTAATATAAATACCAAAATATTTTTTTTGTCTGTCATATAAATAATGTAAATACAAACAGGTAATTTTTTTATGTAAAAATTTTTTAAAAAAAATCTGTCATATATTATATGTCTTTGATAACAAAACATTGCCTCTTAGCCAAACGGTAAGGCCCAGGGTTTTGATCCCTGTATTATGCCGGTTCGAATCCGGCAGAGGTAGTTATTCACATATTAATAATATGTGAATTAAAATTAAGCACTTATGGCGGAACTGGTTTACGCAGCGGACTTAAAATCCGTGCCTTTAATTAGGCTATGAGTTCGAATCTCATTAGGTGCATTCAGATAATTTATAATTATCTGCGATGATTCTTTCATTTATATTTTTTTTAGGTAAATATAACGGTAAAAGGCATTGATTGAAGTTATATTCATTTCTCCCCTACTAATCATTAATACAGCCTGGTAGGGGTCTCTCATAATAAATGTGTCACTAGCTCAGTTGGTAGAGCATACGACTTTTAATCGTAGGGTCACGGGTTCAAACCCCGTGTGACACACTGGCTTACATATAGGTAAAACCTGCTAAGCCAATTTAATATTCCTGCATAGTTCAGTGGTAGAACAACCGGCTGTTAACCGGTATGTCGCAGGTCCGAATCCTGCTGTGGGAGTTTAATAGATAATCAAAATCCAATGTAATTCTTACGGATAGTGTGATGTGGTTAAAGTACCGTTCAATTCGGTTGTCAAACATTGGGAGTATTGTTATACCACATTAACGACAATACTTATCTATTACAAATATTATCGAAGAATAGTAAGAAAACTCCATCCAACAGTAGTTAGTTGAGAGTAGTTCATTGATAATTTCACATTAAATTAATGGATAGGTAGCAAAGTGGTCAACTGCTCCTGACTGTAAATCAGGCACCTTCGGGTTTCAGAAGTTCGAATCTTCTCCTATCTACTTAGAAAAAATCAATATGATAAAAAAGGAGATGGTCAAATATGTTTAGTGGTTTTAAAAATTCAATAGGAGTATAAAAGGATTGTAAGCTAACTCGGTAGAAGCGTCTGTCCGAAGAACAGAAGGAATTGGTTCGACACCAATACAATCCATTAGCACTGCTGAAGTGGTTGTAAATGTAATTGTCTGAGTTCTTTACAATCAGGTGCGAAATAAAATCAGATATATCAGACTATTTCTTCAGCAATATATATCTGATTATATTAAATAATGCGGGTTAGACAGGAGAGGCTCCTGCACAGGCTCATAACCTGATGACACGGGTTCGATTCCCGTACCCGCTACTGGGTTAATTAAGATGCCCTTTATTTTAAATACGATGTATTGTGTCTTAACTTAGTTTAATGGCAAAATACCTGCTGTCAAATGCAGGAGATTAAAGGTTCGATTCCTTTAAGTTAAATTGATTTTCTAATAAATATATTTGAAAATCTTTATGATTCTATCGTCTAGTGGTCCAGGACATCAGCTTTTCACGCTGAAAACATGAGTTCAAATCTCATTAGAATCATTGCTGTGTCTGTCATACAGCAATGTAATTATTCATAGCAAGCATATATAGAAAGGATATTGGCTGAAAATATGTTTGTATGTCTTACTAGCCAAATAAAAAAATCCTGTAAGGCACTTTCATTGGTTCTTTAGCTCAGATGGGAGAGCATCCGGCTCATAACCGGAAAGTCCTGGGTTCGAATCCTAGAAGAACCATTGCTGTATAGCTTAAACACGAATAAGTTATATAGTACTGTTGTTTATTTTTTGTCATGTTTGAAATACAGATATTAGAAAGAACATTTTGCTGGACGTATCTGTATTATTCTACTAGCAAATGAAAGTGTTCGGTAGAATCTTCTTTCTTCTTACATAGCTCAGTAGGTAAGCGTCTGATTGTTAATCAGGTTGTCGCAGGTTCAAATCCTGCTGTAAGAGCTTAATTTAGTGCTATGTTAGGAATTTTGAGTATTGAATTAACTGACCGAAATCAGATGGGATTTATTTTAGATGAAGTAATATATTTAAGGAAGATGATATATTATGGATAAAATACACCGGTTCAACTCCGGGGACTGATGAATGGACTGCTTCTTCCGCAGAGCCTTGAAATGGAATATGAAGTGACAGCACTTCCCTTTCAGAAATAACTAGGTCACAGCAAAGCCTTAAGGTGGTTATAGCTGTAAATTTTATTGGAATGTGGTCTAATTTGGCTAAGACGCTTGATTTGGGTTCAAGAAATTGTCGGTTCAAATCCGGTCATTCCAACTAAGCCGAAAAGTAGATGATAGTTTGCCGACTATACAAATGGCAAATGATACCGGTTTATCATCTTCTGATTAGGTTTTAAACAGAGTTCGCAATGCTACTTATCTTCACAACCTGCGAGGTTAATTGCTGTAAAAATAGTGATGTAAAAAACTTGCCTTATTGGTAGTCAATGCTAAGTTTTATATAGTTTTATATGCATTGTTTTTTTGTGGATATAATGTCTAATCTGGGAAGACGGCTGATTGCTAATCAGAGGAATCCTCCTCAGAGGGGTGTGCAGGTTCAAGTCCTGTTATCCACGCTTATTGGCTAGTAGAACAATGGTAGTTCAGCAGACTGTTAATCTGTGTGTTGTGAGTTCGAGTCTCACTTAGCCAGCTCACCAAATTTTGGTAGTTTTAAAAAGTACGAAGATAAGAGGTTGAAATCAAATGAAACTTTCATTCAGTAAATGAGGCTATATTCCATTTTTATTAAGGAGACATATCATGCAAAACATAGCGATGAACATGAGGCACAATGGGGGCTTGAGATGAATAAACAAGGTATAAAAGTAAAATTTAATAAACACAATAAATGGGGTACAGTTCCGTGTTGTTGTGAAAAAGGTTACTTCATCAAATTCGGTGCATCAACTGTGTTTTGTTTTATATGTAATTTATTTTGTTGCAGACGACTTTTAAAAACCGAAAGCTTTTAAAAAGTATGGCTGGGCAAAAGACTGTAGAACATGCAATCAAATAGGTGAGTATCAATTGTGGGATAAGAAAGATAAATAACATAAAGATATAAGGAAAAGCGTATGGATTATTTTGCTAAAAATGTACAGGTCTTTGAAGATACAAGTCATTTAAGCCAGAATGAGTTCATTGAAAATATCCATTAGAGAGTATTTTTAGTATTTCTCTAATGGGTATTATTTTTTTGCCTTGTATTTAACTTTTTTAAAATTGTATCTAAATAAATACAAAATTTCTTCAATAAATTAAAAACAAAACACACTATTTTAATATCAGCTATTAATGGTTGTTAGTCATTTAAGAAAGGAGTTTAACCTATAAGGTATTATTTTTAGAAATGAGCGATACAATTAAAATCACAAGAAAATATACATTGATTCCTACATCTTCTGAATATAGAGAGTGGATAAAAAGAATTATGGCATTTATGCAGAGTTTCTACACAGATAAAATCAAATACTATGAAGGCAGACTGGAAAAGGAAATAGATGCCACAAATATAGAGAAGATAAATAGCCGTCTGAATGTATTACATAGACAGCTAAAAGAGTTTGAAGAGAGTGGGGAAATTACCCAGAAGAATATAAATGATTATACATATGATTTGATAAGAAGAGCTATGGAGAGTGAATCCTGTAGAAAGAATGCAATTATATCATATGTAATCATGGAATTAATAAACCGTGATGCAGCTAATATGGAAATAAGAGATAGGAATAAACTTATTAATGAACTTACAAACTATGGATGCAGGGTTAAGAAGAGTAAAAAGGGAAGTCTGTTAAATTTAATGGATATTGATAATCCATTAGGCGGATATGGAGTGTCATTTTCAAAAATACTTGGAGATGATATAAAAACAATGGTTAATAGTAAGCATGTATTAGAAGGTAAAAACTCTATTGTTACATATAAAAGTGATAGTCCATTCAGTATTAATAAATCAGATATGAGCTTTTCACATGACTATGATACTTATGAAGAATTATGTGAGCATATCCGTGAGAAAGACTGTAATTTATATTTCAATTTTGGACATGACGGTAATCCGACAATAGCCAGATTTAAGATTAATCTGGGAGCTAACAGAAAGAATAAGGATGAACTGATTTCTACTATGTTAAAGGTAATTTCCGGGGAATACAAATTCTGTGGAAGCAGTATTGGAATTGAAAAGAATAAGATTATCTTAAACCTTTCATTAGATATTCCAAAACAAATTAGGCAGTTAGATGAAAATACTGTAGTAGGAGTTGATTTAGGCATAGCTGTTCCTGCCATGTGTGCTTTAAATAATAATCTTTATGAAAGACTTGCTATTGGAAGTGCAGATGATTTTCTAAGAATGAGAACAAAGCTTCAGTCACAAAGGAAGAGACTACAGAAAGCATTAAAAACTACATCCGGCGGTCATGGCAGAAAGAAGAAATTAAAGGCTTTAGAGAGAGTAAAGAAGCAGGAAGCACATTTTGTTGAAACCTATTGTCATATGATTAGTAAGAATGTAGTTGATTTTGCATTAAAGCATAATGCCAAGTATATAAATGTTGAGAACTTAACAGGATATGATACAAGTGATTTTATTTTACGGAACTGGAGCTATTATAAGCTACAGGAGTATATCACATATAAAGCGGCTAAGTATGATATAGAGGTAAGAAAAATTAATCCATGTTATACATCACAAATTTGTAGTGTATGTGGGAATTGGGAGTATGGACAGAGAAAATCACAATCTGTATTTGAATGTGCAAATGAGAATTGTGATAGCCATATAAAGTACAAAAATGGGTTTAATGCTGATTTTAATGCAGCAAGAAATATTGCTAAGTCAACTCTTTGGATGGAGAGTGGACAGGTTACTGAAAAGAGTAAACAGGAAGCAAGAGAGTATTATGACATTGCTGAAAAATATAAAGAATTAAACAAGGCAGCTTAATTTAGCTGCTTAATCAATCTAAGAAATTTAGATTGCGGGTGATTTTGCATCCGAAAGGTGAGGATTTTTAAATAATTATCACTCATCAAAGATATGTAATTTATATATGTAATTTGACGTTTTGGATATGAATTAAATTACATGTCATCAAAACTAGGCATGTACCTCATATTCTGTTGTAATGGTTTTGGATATGTATTAAATTACATGTCATCAAAACTATCCGCTATTGACCATTATTTTCAAAATTGTTTAAGATGTATGTTAAATTACATGCTAACAAAATACGAGAACAATTGAAGACTGTACTCCCTTCGTTTTAGAAGTATATAAAATTACATGCTAACAAAATCAAGAACAATTGAAAATTGTACCCCTTTCCTGTTTTAAAAGCATATAAAATTACATTCTAACAAAATAGGGCCGTTAAAAAAGTATTTTAATAGGTAAATATTTATTAATTTGCAGCAAAAGTAATTTACAACATTTGTTTTGTATTCATAAATTAAAATAAATAATTCAATAAGAAGGAGATATATGATGGTATATTTTATGGGAATTCTGGCTTTTAGTGCTACTATGGTATTAAATTTTTTAGCTTACAAATGGCTAACTTATAATAAATAATAAATTAAATTTCATAAGGAGTAGATATTATGGCATTTTTTAAGAAAGCATTTCCTGACAGGAAATCAAAAGTTTTAGTAATAGTAATTTTGACATTAGTTGTATTAGGTATTGGTTTTTTATTATACAGTAAATTTGCAAAAAAAGATGCTATTACTGCAGATTATTTGATTAATAATTATATACAAACAAATGAGATAGCTAGTTTACAAAAAATGACTACAGATATTAAAACAAATTATGGCAATGTGTCTTTTGAATTAGAAAATGAAAGAGACAAAGATACTGATCATATTACTGTTCAATATAAATCTCCAGTTTCAAAAAAATCTGAATATTATATTGATAAGATTGATCAGCAGGTAGGCATCTATTTAAAAAATGGCAGCAAATGGAATTTTGAATTAAAGCCTAAGCAATCTATTGTTGATGATCCAAGAACAGAATTTATAGAAATAAGCAATTCAAGTTCAGAAATAAGTTTGGCTGATTTTAATAACTTAGAATTAGTAGAATCTGATATTGAAAATACATATAAATGCAAAGCTAATATTAATGGCCATGTGCTGTTAAATTTTTTGGGAAATAATTACCAGGTATTATATGTAAATTATAATTCATTAGCTTCATATTTTGCAAAATATAATGAAAATATAGCAGTTCAATGTGAACTGTATTTTAACAAAAACAAAACTCTTAAGACAGTTATATTTAATATCCCAGAAGATAATTTTAAGGAATCAAATAAAAAGAGTGTAGATGTTCAAATAAATTCATTAAAGATAACTTTATCAAATGAAAGCTATGAAACAAGTAATGTTTATGTTTCTGAAGATATAGAAAAAAATACAATTTCAGTCAAATCTTTACAATCTGATGATTTATCGAAAATAGCAAGAAAATTCCATCTAACTAATGTCGGTTATGAGTAGTTCATAAAATATATTCAATAATATATGGTTTTCGTTAATATAAGGAGAAAATTTATGAAAAGAATAATTATTGTAACAATGAGTTTGCTTGTTGTATTTAGCAGTTTGGCTGCTTGTAAAAGAAAAGAATATACTTCAGATGTAAATATGAATAATCAGAATGCAGCAAATACTCTTTCAACAGAAAATGATAATATTGATACAAATATACAAACTGAATATGAATCTGAATATCCAGAAGATGATGCTAACAAACTAACAAATGAATATATAACAAAAGAATATGAATTTAATGGATTAATACTTGAATTACCTGAAGATATGTATAATTCTGCTGTAGAAAAAAATAATAGTGGACTTATACTTAAACCTGCAGGTAATGAATCAGCAGCAGATTTATTTGAAATTATAACGAATGATAAACTTGATCTTTTTGTGGATGATGCTGCAACTTCGCAATATATTTATGACAATATAGATACAACATATTCGCTGTTTGATAAAGGATATAATATAAAAATGAAAACTCGTGATTATGAATATACTCCTGATAAACAAACATATTCAGTCACTTTTACTTATAATATAGATGATATGTTTTTTGCAGTAGCTTCAGATATAATAGCTACATCTGAAAGAACAGTTTTATACATGTCACTTAGTTCAAATAATAATATGACTGCATCTGTGGATGGATTAGAATACCTCCACTCTTTAGAAAAATGACATTATCGAAGAATAACAAAAAAACTCACAACTGGCAAAAGTCGGTTGTGAGTAATTCATCGTATTTTAGCATATAACAGTATAATTTAAATCATTAAATTTACCATTTATTTGAATTTTTTTTATTTCTAATCCATTCATATATTTATCAATATATCCTTCAATTATCTTACCATTTTTAAATAAAATATGTTTTAAAATATTATTCGATTTTATATCAACAGATATATAAGGCTCAGGATTATAAAATATAATTTCCTGTATAAAATCTTTTACACAATATGTTTTATCTAATTTATATCCATTCAAATTTGATTTGTTATTATACACTACATCAATCATAGTTTCCTCCTAAACATATATTTATATATTATATATATGACAGATTCATTAGAAATTTTTTTTACATATATTTGTTCATTTTTAATTTTGTATCTGTCATATTAAAAATAAAAGATAAAAATAAGGAGAGAAATTGTGGATAATAATATCATTTTAAAGTCAAAAATATTTAAAGTTATCACAATATTTACACTAATATTTTTCCCATTTTTAATAATAAATAAAACTTTAGATTCTGATACTTGGTTTTTATTAAACAGTGGTAGATTCATAATGAACAATGGTTTGTATACAACAGAACCATTTACTATTCATGCAAATTTTAGTTTTATATTCCAACAGTGGCTTACAGATGTAATATTTTGGAACATATATAAGGTTTTTAAAGAAACTGGTTTGATTTTATTTATATATATGGAAATTATTTTAATGAATTTTATTGCATATAAATTATTCAAATTAATTTCTCAAAATAATAATTTAACTTCTTTTATTGGAGTAATTATATTAGATGTCATTTCTTCAATGTATTTTGTTACAAGGCCACAAATAAGTACAATGATAAATATTTTATTATTTCTTTTTATTTTAGAAATGTATGCAAGAAATAATAATTATAAAATATTGTTCCTTTTACTGCCAATAAGCATTCTTGAAATTAATCTTCATTGTAGTATCTGGTGGATATTATTAATAATGACGTTACCATATATTTTTGAATTTAAAAAAATAAATATATATCAATTAGGTATAACCGGTAATAGCAGTTATAAGAAACGATATCTTATATATATAGATTTCTTAATTTTAATTTCCAGTTTAATCAACCCATATGGAATAGAAGCCCCTTTATATTTATTTAAGAGTATGAATTCTCCTTACAGTAAATCTATTACAGAATTACAATCGCCAGCTTTTGCAAGTAAATGTGGCTTGTATATTATTTTAGTTTTTGGAATTTTAATTATAAGAAGAATATACATAAATTATTCTAAAACAAGTTTTAACAATAAAATTCAGCTTCGTTATTTATATTTATTATTAGGGACTACTATATTGTTGTTTAATAGTGGGCGTAACGTGACCTTTTTTGCAATTGGAGCAAGTGTTTATATAACCTATTGCTTTAAAGAAGTTAAATACAATGAATTCATATGTAAATTAATGTTAATTATATGTACTGTTATTAGCATATATAGTGCAGCAATGTTAGTTTATTGTACTGTCAATAATTTATTTATAACTGAAACTAACAATAGATATTCAGATATAAATGATATTACACAATATATGCTAGGCCATGAAACCAATCCATCACAAGTTAAAGTATATACTTCATTTAATGATGGAGCATATTTGGAATTTTATGGGTTCAAATGTTATTTAGATGCCAGAATGGAAATTATGCTTAAAAGTATAAATCAACAGAATGATATATTCAATGAATATGGAAAAATGCGTTATTACGGAAATTATAAAGATGTATTTGATAAATATGACTTTAATTATTTCTTAATAGAAAAAAACATTAAAGACTACGAATATATTAAATATGATTCTAAGTATGAACTTAAACATGAAAATAATAAGTATGCATTATTCGTAAAAGCAAATGTATCTGAATAGATAATGTGAATAAATAATGGGAGGAAAATATGGGAATTTATAAAACACCTATAGCTATTATATTACCATGTTATAATGAAGAAAAATCCTTAAATAAGGTTATAAATGATATAAAAAATAATATTAAGGAATATAAGGATTATACTATTTTTGTGATTGATAACAATAGTACAGATCAAAGTGCTAAAATAGCAATAGATAATGGATGCACTTTAATAAAAGAGACTAATCAGGGGAAAGGAAATGTAATAAAAAGAGCATTCCAGGATATAGACAGTCAGGCTTATTTTATGATCGATAGTGACGACACATATGGAGTTAAAGATATCGATAAATCAATATCTTTAGTCTTAAATGATAAGTATGATATGGTAATAGGCGATAGATTAAGCACAACTTATTACACTGAGAATAAAAGAGTCTTTCACAATGTTGGGAATGACCTGGTACGATTAGGTATAAATAAGTTATTTAAAGGAAATGTAAACGACATATTAACAGGATATAGGTGTTTTAGTAATCGATTTGTGAAAACATTTCCAGTAATGAGTGACGGATTTCAAATAGAAACAGAAATGACCATTCATTTATTAGATAATAGTTATAGATATATATGTCAGCCAATTGATTATAAAGATCGGGCGATTGATAATCCAAGTAAACTAAATACATTTAAAGATGGCATAAAAGTAATACATATGCTTATCAGGATGTTCAAATTATATAAACCTAAAAAATATTTTAATATCATTGCTGCAGGATTAGGAGTTATTTCAACCGGGTTTATAATTCCGGTTTTATATTCATATTATCAAACAGGAATAGTGGAAAGATTCCCTACATTAATTGTATGCGGTTTTACTTATATTATAATGATTCTTAATATATGTATGGGGACTATACTAGAAAATAGGCGTGATACTGACAAAAAACAAATGGAACTTAAAATAACAGAAGTAACTAATTGAATAATTGGCATATAAGCAGAATTAATAGAAATATTATGATTCTGCTTTTTTTTCTGTCATATAAATTTTAAATATTTTTAAAGGAGAAATTATATATGAGAAAAAAGAAAATCAGGTTAGTAATTTTGTCACTTACATTATTTATAATGTCAACTGTATTATTGGGTTGCAAACATAATATTCATAAGCCTATTGTTTTGCCAGATGATTTTGAGGTATCAGAAAAATCAACTCCAGATGTTAATGCTGAAATCAATCTTATTAAAGAACAAAATGATAATTATTCAAATGTGAAATTTGATATTAAAGATATTTCAGAATATTCCGGAGATGCTTCAATTGAAGTTAATAATAATAACCCATATTTTACAATTGAAGACTACAGCAAAGGTATGAAAAGTTTCATAGAATTAAGTGATTTAGATTCATTAGGTCGCTGTGGAACAGCTTTTGCTTCCTTAAGCACAGATACATTAGCAACAGAAGAAAGAGGTCAAATCGGCAGTATAAAGCCCTCAGGATGGCATACTGTAAAATATGCCGGTATAGACGGAAATTACTTGTATAATAGATGCCATTTATTGATGTACGCTTTAACAGGATTAAATGCTGAACCTAAGAATTTAATTACGGGGACAAGATATCTTAACATTGAAGGAAATCTCCCATATGAAGAAGCAACGGTTAAATATATAGAGTCAACCGGTAATCATGTGTTATATAGGGTTACACCTATTTTTGAAGGAGACAATTTAGTGTGTTCAGGAGAATTAATGGAAGCATACTCTATAGAAGACAATGGCGCATTTCATTTTTGTGTATATTGTTACAATGTTCAGCCTGGAATAACAATTGATTATCATACAGGTAATAGTTCTGGACCTGAATATACAGGAAATGCAGAGGCAACAAATGATTCTGATACTGAATATATCCTTAATACAAATTCTAAGAAGATACATAATATTAATTGTGAAAATGCAGCAAAAATTTCAGATAAAAATAAACAAATTTATAAAGGCAATATTCAGAATTTGTTAGATTCAGGGTATACAAGATGCGGATTATGCAATGCTGCCTGACAATAAATTTAATTTGGAGGATTTTTCTATGAACAAAAGAACTGATTACTTTTGGAAAATAACAAAAAATGTTGCATTACCTAATGCTTATTGTGCATTTGTAGATGCATCTAAGCAGAATGGAATATTACATTTTACACATGAGATTGAAATCAATTTTTCACTTGAAGATGATAATTTTAAGTTTGATGATGCATATGAAATATCAAGTTCAGAAATTTCTTATACATCTGAAACAGAATTTAATCAAATGCATCCAGGAATGCTTGATGATCTTAAGAAATTCATTGCTATTAATAGTTTAAACTAAAATAATCTAAAAAAATAAATAAAATTAAAGGAGAAAACTATGAAGGAATATATTAATATTACAATTGATGATGAAGAAGGAACAACTAGCGCTGTATTAAAAGAAGGAAGTTCTGATGAAAAAATATACACTATACCTTATAAGCCAAATGAATATATTGATGATGCAGCTATTAGAATGATTGAGCATATAAAGAATGTATCCAAGCCACATTTAATCATACATAGTAATGGCCATTATGCGGGTAAAATTGGAGAAGAGACTATTCTCCATGATGAATTAGGCAGAGAATTGTCAATAGGAGATACTGTTAAATTATATTCTTCTAATTGCGCATCCTTTTTAGGGGAAAGACCTGTTATATTAACATGTTTTGACCGTGTTGGAATCATGGGTAAAGCTGAACTTGATATTAAAACATTAAATTCAGGTAAATATTACAAAATATTTCTTTGTAAAAAATACAATGATATACCATATGGTTCAATAATCCATGATGTTGAATACATGCAGGCATATTGTTAAAAATTAAAATCAATCTAATAATTGTTTAGTCCACTTATTGATTTAAAGCATCAATAGGTGGATTTTTTTTGTTTTCTTCTCTGTCATATATATATTGAAAGATTAAAAAACGCATAACGATTAGGAGGGCTTATGAGCAAAAATGATAAATTAACAAGGAATAAAAAAAATAATAATATTATATTTATTGTATTAACTGTATTACTTGTATTAATTATAATATTTGTATT
>ENA-ORSB01001858-ORSB01001858.1-human-gut-metagenome-genome-assembly--contig:-NODE-1858-length-18232-cov-18.975684_pt1 | contig 18232 bp, 15 predicted proteins | sample MGYA00242180_ERZ509144 | MGnify/ENA primary metagenome ERZ509144 (study PRJEB26280, sample SAMEA2338661) | human gut metagenome | biome: human gut; feature: human-associated habitat; material: faeces...
CTCGCTGACCTGGCCCTTCTCGTAGCCTTCCAGGCCGGGCTTGGTCTCTTCTGCGAACAGCTGCTCGTAAGAGGGGTTGTACACGACCTCGGTCGTGCCGGTAATGCCATACTTGGTCAGATCCAACTTTGCCATATTGCTATACCTCTACTTTCGTTTGATCCTTTACATTCTGCATGTAAAAGCACAGCGGCCTTCCGGCGTGGCCGGACGCTGCGCGGGGTGCGGTTTGCGTCGATGCAAATTCCCCTGTTTATCATTATACATAAAAGTTTCTGGAAATCAATGAACGAATCGTACTGTTTGCAGAAAAGAAACAAATTTCATAAAGAATCTTTGCCGGTTGAAGTAAATTCAAGAAAGCGTTTTGCCGCAAAAAGAATAAAAAAACAGGGCAAAAAATTAAAATACAAAACTTTGATAAAATTTTGACTATAAAGCCGGTGCGCTATGCGGCCGCTGCACACCGGACACCTTATAGGGCGGAGCGGAGAACGGCCTGCTTTGCAGCAAAACCGGTGCAGTTGTGCAATCTTTGCACAAGTTCGTTCGTTTTTGTGGCAAAGGACCTTTACTTATGCTATACTGGTTCCGTATATAGATGATACTTTTCCCCCTTTGCCGGGGGCTGACATAAGGGAAACTGCCATGAAAACCATCTACATCCTGCTCACCCGCTCGGGCACGCTGCTGTCCAAGCTGGTCTATCGGCTTACCGGGGCACGCTACACCCATGCGTCCCTTGCCTTTGACGAGGACCTGAGCTGTCTGTACAGCTCCACCCGTAAGAACGGCTACACCATGTTCCCCGCAGGCCCCAGCCGGGAGTACCTGGACCGGGGTGTGTTCCGGCTGCGCCCGGACGTGCCCTGCGCCCTCTATGCGCTGGAGGTGAGCGAGGAGGCCTACACCCGCGCCCGCCGCCGGGCCGACCACATGATGGCCCACGGCAACCTGTACCGCTTCAATGTGCTGGGGCTGATCCTGTGCGGGCTGCACATCCGCTGGCGGCGGCGTCGGCACTATTTCTGCTCGCAGTTCGTCGGCGAGGTGCTGGAAAAGAGCGGGGCACTGGAGCTGCCCAAGCACAGCACCCTGATGCACCCCAACGATTACACCACCCTGCAGGACCTGCACTGCGTGTACGAGGGGCGGCTGTCCGGCCTGCCGCAGCGCCAGAATATGGACTTTGGCGGGGACGAAACGGTGGTCAGTGTTTACCTTGGGCTGGCACTGGGCCTTGTGAAGGCAGGCGTGCGGCAGATCTTTTGAAAAAAGTTGAAATTGGGTGTTGACAAAGGTCGTACTCTGTGATAAACTAACCAAGTCGGGAGCGAAAGCCCGATGCAAAATGGACGTATGGCCCGTTGGTCAAGCGGTTAAGACAGAGGCCTCTCACGCCTTTAACATCGGTTCGATTCCGGTACGGGTCACCATTTTAGTAGTAAAACGGCTTTGCGCCGTTTTATATAGATGCCTCTTTAGCTCAGTCGGTTAGAGCACCTGACTGTTAATCAGGGTGTCGCCTGTTCGAGTCAGGCAAGAGGCGCCAGCAAAGCGATGGATATTTTTCCGTCGCTTTTTTCTTTTGTTTCCACCCTTTTGTTGACAGAAAATTGGACTGGGGCTATACTTATTAACAAAGGAAAAAACCTCTCAGGCCGCCTGTCGGCGTCCAGCTCCCCTAATAGGGGAGCCCTTGGCAAAACCGGGAACTGGATGGATACGCCAGAGCCTCCCCTACAAGGGGAGGTGGCATCGCGTAAGCGATGACGGAGAGGTTTTAGGACCAAGGGCTCTGAATCGTCCTCCATAATCTGCTCCTCCGCTTTCTGCTGGGCTTCCAGCAGGATGCGGGCGGCCTGTTCGCTGGCGCGGAACAGCTCAAAATACATCGCTTTGTAATCCGGCACGGCCCCACTCCCCTTTTGCATTCCGTGGGGATAGTCTGCCCCGCAGCACGGGGCCTGATACGCTGCCGGAACGAATCGCCTGAAACGAAAAGGAATCATTATGAAAAACAAGAATCTGTCCTGGGCGGCGGCACTGTTCGTGTTTGCCCTGCTGCTGTGGTGCACGGCAGCCACTCCCGGCAAGATCGCCGACCCGTCTACCTACACCTGTGCGGTGTACAGCACCTTCTTCTCGCTGCTGCCGCCGGTCATCGCCATTGTGCTGGCCCTGAACACCAAGGAGGTGTACACCTCCCTGCTGGTGGGCATCGCCTCGGGCGCACTGCTGTATGCCAACGGAAACCTGGAACTGGCCCTGAATACCCTCTTCTTCCACGAAGAGGGCGGCATGATCGCCAAACTGTCCGACAGCAGCAATGTGGGCATCCTGGTGTTCCTGGTCATGCTGGGCATCCTGGTGGCCCTGATGAACAAGGCCGGCGGCTCGGCCGCCTTTGGCCGCTGGGCATCGAAGCACATCCACTCCCGGGCGGGCGCACAGTTTGCCACCCTGCTGCTGGGTGTGATGATCTTTGTGGACGACTATTTCAACTGCCTGACCGTGGGTTCGGTCATGCGCCCGGTCACCGACCGGCAGAAGGTGTCCCGCGCCAAGCTGGCCTACCTCATCGACGCCACGGCGGCCCCCATCTGCATCATTGCGCCGGTGTCCAGCTGGGCGGCGGCGGTCACCTCCAGCGTGCCGGAGGGGTCTGGCATCAACGGCTTCACCATGTTCCTGCGCACCATCCCCTACAACTACTATGCCATGCTTACCGTCGTCATGAGCCTGTTCCTCATCTTCACCGGCACGGACTTCGGCTCCATGAAGCTCCATGAGGACAACGCGAAAAACGGCGACCTGTTCACCACCGAGGACCGCCCCTACGGCGACGACGTGGACGACGGCACCGAGACGAAGGGCCATGTTGTGGACCTGATCGCACCGGTGCTGGTGCTGATCGCGGCCTGCATCTTCGGCATGATCTACACCGGCGGCTTCTTTGACGGGGGGGACTTCGTCACCGCCTTTGCGGACTGCAACGCCTCTGCCGGCCTTGTGATGGGCAGCAGCATTGCGCTGCTGTTCACCTTCGTGTTCTACCGGGTGCGCAGCGTCATGACCTTCCAGGACTTTGCGGCCTGCATCCCGGAGGGCTTCAAGGCCATGGTCAGCCCCATGCTCATTCTGACGCTGGCATGGACGCTTTCCGGCATGACCGGCCTGCTGGGCGCAAAATACTACGTCGCAAGCCTGCTCAGCGGCTCTGCAGCGGCTCTGCAGTACCTGCTGCCCATCATCATCTTTGTGGTGGCGGTCTTCCTGGCCTTTGCCACCGGCACGTCCTGGGGTACTTTCTCGATTCTGGTCCCCATCGTCTGCCATGCGTTCCCGGAGGGTGAGATGCTGGTGGTCTCCATCGCCGCCTGCCTGTCCGGCGCGGTCTGCGGCGACCACTGCTCGCCCATCTCCGACACCACCATCATGGCCTCTGCCGGCGCGCATTGCAGCCACGTGAACCATGTCTCCACCCAGCTGCCCTACGCCATGACCGCCGCCGCCATCTCGGCGGGCTGCTATCTGCTCTGCGGTGCAGCACAGGCTGTCCTCGGTGATGCCGCCAACACCCTGACCTCCTTCGTGCTGCTGGCCTGTGCCATCGTCATCGAACTCGTCGTGCTCAGCATCGTCAGGGCGCGGATGGGCCATACTGGGAAGGAAGAAGTCACAAAATCTTAACGGAATCGTAGATTTTTGTCTTCCCCTCCGGCGCAAATCATGGTATACTTATCAAAAGAGTAAATTTTTTGAGCTATTTGCTCACTGGAGGAAAACCCCATGCTGGAAGAAGTCTTTCAGGACGTCTATACAAAGTTCAAGCTGCATTTTTATCAGAATGTATTTCAGCGCTTTGCCACCCGCGAAGCCACGCTGACCACGGTGGAGTCCTTCTGCATGGAGGGCATCATGGCGATGGGGGAGCCCACCATTGCAGAGTTTTCCCGCATGATGGGCATCTCCACCCCTAACGCGGCTTATAAAATCGGCAGCCTCGTCAAAAAGGGCTATGTGGAGAAGATCCAGTCCACCACCGACCGCCGCGAATACTTCCTGCGCCCCACCCAGAAATACATCGATTACTACAGCATCAGCTATTCTTACCTGCACACGGTCATCGAGCGTGTGCGCAAGCGCTTCCCGGCTGAGGACTGCGATAAGATGGAGCAGATGCTCTCGGTCATCAGCACCGAGCTGATGCCGGAGCTGGATATGCTGGCCAAGTGCCGCCACCCTGAGGCTCCGGCAGAAGATACCACCCACTGACAAGCACAAAAGGCCCTCCCAGGCAAACCCGGGAGGGCCTTGTTGTTTGCAGGGAGCTTACCCTCTTACAGCACCATAAACAGGGTGCCGGCGGCGACGAGGGCGCAGCCCACCATACTTTTGGCGGTAAAGGGCTCGTGGAGGAACACAAAGGCCAGCACCAAGGTGATCACCACGCTGAGCTTGTCGATGGACACCACCTGAGAGGCCCGGCCAAGCTGCAGGGCCCGGTAGTAGCACAGCCAGGACGCCCCGGTGGCCAGCCCCGATAGGATGAGGAAGAGCCAACTCCGGCGGCTGATCTCCCCCATGCCCCCCTGGACCCGGGTGAGGAACACCATGCCCCAGCTCATGGCCAGCACCACCACGGTGCGGATGGCGGTGGCCAGAGTGGAGTTGACCCCCTCGATGCCCACCTTGGCCAGGATCGAGGTAAGGGCCGCAAACAGGGCCGAGCCCAGTGCAAATACAAACCACATAAACAGACCTCCGTTTTTGCTGCCCAAAGCGAAGTGCGGCCGCCCCGACGGAACGGGACAGCCGCAGCTTCATGGGAATGTAACAGACAGAGCTTGTCAGGATGTTGAGTTTATGCCTTCTCCTGTGCAGCGTTTGCAGCAGCACGCTTGTTGATCTTGCTCTGGTTATAGACAGAGTAGACGATGACCAGGATAGCGACCGTTGCAAAGACCATTGCGATGGGAGAAGTGGTGATGGCGAAGAAGTTGCCGCGCTGGATGTTCATGTAACGCACGAAGTTCTTCTCGCACATGGGTCCCAGAATAAGGGCCAGCAGGATGGGAGAAAGCGGGAACTCGTACTTGTTCATCAGCCAGCCGATGATACCGAAGGCGACACAGACGCCCACATCAAAGGCATTCTTGTTGATGGAGAAAGCACCCAGCAGGGAGATGACGAGGATGATGGGGTAGAGCATCTTCTTCTCGACGGAGACGATCTTTGCAAAGAAGCGGACGCCCAGGCAGCCGACGACCAGCATGCAGAGGTTTGCCAGCATCAGAGCCGCAAAGACGCGGTAGACGGTGGGCAGCTCGGTGACGTACATCATGGGGCCGGGGGTGATGCCCTTCATGATGAAGGCACCCAGCAGGATGGCGGTGACGGAGTCACCGGGGACGCCCAGAGACAGCAGGGGGATCATAGCGCCGCCGGAGCAGCCGTTGTTGGCGGACTCGGTAGCCGCAACGCCGTTGGGGATGCCGGTGCCGTACAGCTCGGGGTGCTTGCTGGCGGACTTGCTGGCGCCGTAGGAAACGAAGACCGCGATGTCACCGCCTGCGCCGGGGATGGCGCCGATGAAGGTGCCGATGAGGCCGCCGGACAGGATGTTGGGCCAGATCCGCTTGATGGTCTTCCAATCGGGCAGGACGTTGGTGATCTTCTCGTTGGACTTCTGCTCATGCTCTTCGCCGCGGATGATGCGCTCAACGCCGGCGATGACTTCAGAGACAGCGAACAGACCGATCAGAGTGGGGATGAACTGGAAGCCATCCAGCAGGCCGGTCTGCTTGGTGGTGATGAAGCGGGGGATGCCGTTGGTGGGGTCGAGGCCGACGGTGCAGAGCAGCATACCGAAGAAGGCGCTGATGAGGCCCTTGGCCACAGACTTGCCGGAAATTGCGACGATGACCGACAGGCCGAAGACGGCCAGCATGAACATCTCGCCGGGGCCGAAGTTCATGGCCATATCAGCGACCAGCGGAGACAGGAAGGTCATGACCAGTGCGCCGATGACGCCGCCGCAGAAGGAGGCGAACATGGCAACGGACAGTGCCTTGCCAGCCTGACCTTTCTTACACATGGGGTAGCCGTCCAGCAGGGTGGCGGCTGCGGCGGGCGTGCCGGGGGCGTGGATGAGGATAGCGGAAATGGAACCGCCGTACATACCGCCGCAGTAGATGCCCAGCAGCAGGCCGATGGACGGGATGAGGTCCATGCCGAAGGAGAAGGGAATGAGCAGCGCCACGCCCATGGTGGCGGTCATGCCCGGGATAGCGCCCAGCAGAACGCCGCCCAGTGCGCCGATGAAGGTCATCAGAAGGACCTCGGGGTTGGACCAGACAGTAGCATAGCTGGAAAGAAGCAGACTAAAATCCATAACTGTGCTCCCTCCTTATATCATGTCCACGAGGGTGCGCAGGAAGTTCAGCGGACCCAGCGGAATATTGACGGTAAGCACCTTGTAGAACACCAGCCACATCAGCAGCGGCACCAGAACGCTCACAAGGACCATCTGCACCCAGTTGCGCTTGCCGATGAGGAACATGATGATCATCGAGAGCACCACAGCGCACAGGATGTAGCCGCAGCTCTTGAACAGAGCAGCGAACAGCACACAGAGGAGCATAACAAGGTAAGCAGCGGCCACGCCCTTATCCTTGAGGGGATTCAGGGTGCCGACTTCGACAGCAACGGGGTCGGTGGGCTTCATGGTACCCATCAGCTTGAAGATGGACTGGATGAGCAGGACCACCGAGAAGATGAGCATGCCCACGATCATGACGCGGGGGAAGGTAGAAGCCTGCACATAGGTGTTGGCCACCTCAGGGAAATTATCGGTCTGGAGCCACGCCCAGATGCCGATCGCGAGGAAAATGATGGAGCCTACCAGATTGGAGAAGGCCATCGTTTTCATTTTGTCTTTGTTCAAAAGGGGTTCCTCCTCTCTATATCTTCTCATAAAAAGGGCAGGCATGAACTGCCTGCCCCAGCAAATACTCAGAGAGACAAATCAGAGGCCGACAGCGTCCATAGCAGCTGCGACATCGACAGCAGCCTGCTTCAGGTAGTCAGCATAGCCCTGTGCATCCAGATAGGAGATCGCCTGACCGTTGTTATTCATGAAGGTCACGAAGTCAGGATCCTCGATGGCAGCGGCGCAGGCCTCTTCCAGACGGGTCATGATGGCATCATCAACGCCCAGAGGAGCGGCCATACCGCGCTGGGTGTAGTAGGTGATGTCGTAGCCCTGCTCCTTACAGGTAGGAACATCGGGGAAGACGGGGTTGCGCTCTTCGTCCATGACGCCCAGGCAGATCAGGTCACCGGACTCGATGAAGCTGCGAGCTTCGGCCAGAGAGACGGTAACGCCCTGAATGAAGCCGCCGGCTGCGTTCTGGACAGCGGTAGCAGCGCCTTCCTGATAGGTGATCATCTGGATGTCGATGCCGGTAGCGCTCATCAGGTAGCCGCCAGCGATGTGCCAGACAGAAGCGTTGGAAGAACCGCCCATCTGCACCTCACCGGGGTGAGCCTTGCAGTAATCAATGAAACCGGGCAGGTCGGTGATGCCGTTGTCAGCAGCCCACTTTGCGCCGACGGTGATGGCAGCGGCGTCGGTGTTGACGCGGCACAGGGGAGCGTAATTCTCCCAGGTCAGTTCACTGGTGCCCAGCTTCTTATAGGTAGCCAGCTCGAAGGTGATCATACCAATGGTGTAGCCGTCGGTGTTGGCATCTGCGATAGCCTGATGGCCCAGGATGCCGCCGCCGCCAGTCTGGTTATCGACAGTCAGGGTGACGCCCAGGTTCTTGCCCATAGCCTCGCAGAATGCGCGCAGGCAGGAGTCCGTGCCGCCGCCTGCAGACCAGGGGCAGATGACGGAAATACCCTTGGTGGGGTAGTCGGTGGACTTGCCGCCGGCAGCGGTGCTGGCAGCAGTGGAAGCTGCAGTAGAGGTGGCAGTGCTGCTGGAAGAACCGCCGCAGGCGGTCAGGACGCCAGCTGCACCCACAGCAGCAGAAGCTGCGAGGAAGTCACGACGAGAGATCTTTTTCATTTCTTGTTACCTCCGATTCACGTTGCGTTTATCCGTATTATGGCAGCGCCGTGCTTTGCTCACGGCAACATTCCTTCCGCATACGGGTCGCCTTTGGATATTACGATAGCGCATATTTTCTCATCCCGCAATTAGATTCAAGCACAAATTTTTCAGGCAATGTTTGTACAAAGTGACCCGTCTGATTGGTTTTTGGAGCTTTCTGCAAGCTCGTCTTTCGATTTTTAGCTCTTGTATCCAAGATTCTTTGCCGATGTATTTTTGATGCATACAGTCATTCTGAAAATCCATCTGTTCATCGTCCAGATTTCGTTGTATAATGTATTGTAACATTATAAAGATACAGCAGCCAGCCGCCCGCGCGGCCCGTTCGGAGGCGACGTTTTCATGCTTCACCGCATCTGGCCCCTTCTCAAGGAAGTATATCATTACGAAAAGCATTCTACGCTGGACTCAGACTACCTGCGCCAGGTGCTGACGCTGGCTGTCGTCGTGCTTTTTGCGCTGAATTTCAGCTGCAACGGCCTCGACAAGCCCGTCGTCTTCGTCCTCACCGGGCTCACCAGCCTTGTGCTGCTGATGGTGGAGTGGCTGCTGCCCCGGGCGAAAAACGAAAAGCATCTGGTCATGTTCTCAAACACGGCCCTTATCTTCATAGGCCTGCTGCTTCTGGTCTGGAACGAGAACGACGGCTTCCAGAACCTGTGGTTCTTCCTGATGCCGGCTACTCTTTTCGTGCAGTCGGGGCTGCCCATCGGCCTGCCGTTCTGCACGGCCTACGGCCTCGCGGCCACCTGTTTTTTGTGGCTGGGTCCCCTCGTCGGCAGCACACTCTACCGCCGGGACTATGCGCTTTTCTACCCCGCAGCCTACTGGTCGTTCTGTCTGCTGATGATAACGGCGGACATCTTTTACAAACACTACCGCATCCAGCAGGAGCAGAGCGAAAAAGAGATGGAACGTGAGGTCCATGCCACCATCTGCGAGGCCCGGCAGCTGATGGTGAGCTCTGTGGCCGCCATCAGCCAGATGATAGACGAAAAAGACCGCTACACCAGCGAGCACTCCCACCGGGTGGCCGAATATGCCCGCCTCATCGGGGCGCATATGGGCTTCGCCGGCGAGGAGCTGGACAGCCTCTACCGGAGCGCCCTGCTCCATGACATCGGAAAGATCGCCGTGCCGGACGCCATCCTCAACAAACCCTCCCGGCTGACGGACGAGGAGTTCGACATCATGAAGCAGCACACCGTCTGGGGCCGAAAAAAAAATTCTCGAGGGGCTGGAATTTCTGCCTCAGGCCGACTGCGGTGCCAGCTACCACCACGAGCGGTTCGACGGCAAAGGCTACCCCGCCGGGCTGAAAGGCGGGCAGCTGCCGGAGATGGTCTGGATCATCAGCGTCGCCGATGCGCTGGACGCCATGGGCTCCGACCGGTGCTACCGCGGCCACTGCGACAGGGACTACATCATCGGAGAGTTCCGGAAATTGAGCGGGACGCAGTTCGAGCCTGCGGCGGTCAAGGCCGTGGTGGAGCTGCTGGAAAGCGGAGAGATAGCGGTGCCGTGACGCGCCAAAAGGATGTTTTATGAACAAGGATACACTTGAACGGCTGCACGAGACGGTACACGTCCCCCACGGCGACCCGCAGCTGGTCCTCTACACCAAGCTCGTCGTGGGTCTGCTCTGGCTGGTACATCTGCCGCTGGGGTTTCTGTACGGCGCGCCGCTGCCGTTTTATCTTCTTCTGGGCGGCATGATGCTTCTGGACGGCGTCAACCTCTTTCTGTCCCGCCGCAGTGCCAGCCGGGCGCGGGAGCTGGGTGCAGCGCTGGCGTTTCTGGTCGGCAGCGCCCTGCTTTTCCAGAAGGCTTATGTGGGGTATTTCAGCTGGTTTTTCCTGCTGATATTCTCCTTTTCCTGCACCTTCGCGCTGGGCCTCGTGGACGGCACTTTTATCAACCTTCTGAGCTTTCTCTGGGTGATGGCCTGCCTGCGCGGCGGGCTCATCCCCGACCCCGCCGCCCTCTACGGCGAGAGCTTCGTGCGCCGTTTCCCGTTCCTTTACATCTGCATCCTCGGGGTGGCCTACATCATCATGTTCTCCATCCAGCGCTACTGGGTGGACAAGGCCAAACGCCATCTTTTATTGCAGCAGCGCATCGACGCGGAGAAGGGCAAACTCTCGGAGATGTCGCTGAAGGTCATCACGGCCATGTACAGCGCCCTCAGCTCCAAGATCCCCGAAATCGACCTCCACTGCCAGCAGACTGCGGAGCTGACGCAGGAGATGGCCCGCCGGATGGGTCTGGATGAGGCCGCCTGCCGGGACGGCTACTATGCGGGCCTGCTGCACGAAGTAGGCACCGTGGGCCTGCCCGATGATGTGGTATTGCAGCGGAACATCACCGAGGAGCAGTACCAGCTCTACAAGACCTATGTAGAGCGGGGCTGCCGCATCATTCAGGAACTCCAAATTGTAGACCGGGTGGCCGAGACCGTGCGGTATCACCGCGAAAATTACGACGGCACCGGCTACCTTGAGGGGCTGCAGGGCGAGGCCATCCCGCTGCTGTCCCGCATCCTCGCTGTGGCCGACTTCACCGACCGCCACCGCCGCCGGGGCGAGACGGACGCCCAAATTGCCGCGGCCCTCCGCGAGTGTGCCGGACATGCGTTCGACCCACAGTGCGTGGAAGTCATGTGCGGAATGCTCACTGAAAGGACGTAAAAAGGAGGATGCTCCATGCCGGACGAAAAGATGAAATATCCACTGCTGGAATTCGAATATGATAAAAAGCTTTATGAGGAGCTTTTGACGCTGAATCCGCATCCGGAGTTTATGGATAGGGTCAGCATCGTGACAGAGGATTATGAGCACGATGATTTCGGGAGTCTTCCCGGTGATGAGAAAAATGCTCTCGGCCACGCAGCAGGTGTTTTATGGAAGATTCAAAAATACGGGCTGTCCTTTTCGGATGAAGAAAGCAAAACCATCCGAACGAGAAAACGCTCACATACAAAAAAGCCAGACCTGTTGTTATTCGTAAACGATTTGGAAAATGATTTTTATAATTACTGTGCTTGCATCAAACATGGCCTCGGAAACAAAGCTGACCTGTGTGCGCTAACGGAGGCTTTGCTCTGCTACGGCTGCGAAGATACTGTATGGGAAGAAGTCACAGAATGGCATACCGCTGTGAGCGAGAATAAAAACTTTGCCAAATCAACATTTCTTCCCAACTTTGACAGACTCTATATCCGACAGGCAGACCGTTTTTTGTTTCTGGAGCTCAATACTGAGGAAGCCCTGAAGTTTTACGGGCTGGCGGCCCTGTCGTGGAAGATCGACTCTGCCGGAAAGCCGGCGAAAGACTTCAATGACAGCTATTTCATTTCTTTTTCACGCCAGTATGAGCTTTACACCCGTATCCTGAAGGGCGCCCCCTATCCCTACAGCGTTTCTTCCGATTCGCCGACCTATTTTCAACTGTACAATCGTATCATCGACCCGGAAGCTTCGGCTGCTTCCCGCGCGAAAAATCTGGATGCATTTCTTGCGGCCATTAAGGAAGTGCTGGACACACCCAACCCTCGGCGGCTCCACCGGAACCGTCTGGCACTGCTGATGTTTATCGTCATAACAAAAAAGCATTTTATCCCTGAGCTCGCCCGTCTTTATGATGACCCTGACAGGGAGCGCTGGGAAGTCGCTATCATGGAAAAATCCCGCCTGCTTGAGGATACCGGTTACTCTATTCTTTCTCGCTATGCAGCGCATATGACATGGAAGTCGGGGATATGGTGCTTCGACTCTTATCTGAGGCTGGCAAAAGCTGCATATCTTTCGGAACTTCTTTTAGATGAACTGAACGCTGAGGAGGATGCGGAGGAAATCGCTTATTATACATCGGCAGAAGTTTTTTCTTATATGCTCCCCGAAAAATGTACCGAAGAGGACGACACCGCTGACCGGCTGGGGAAGCTGACGGTGATGCATCTCTCCTACATGAATGACCCAAACGAAGGTAAAACTCTGCAAAAAGCAATTTACGGCCCATCGTATGGAGCACTTCAAAAAGGCCGCAAACCTCTGGATGTTCCCTTTGTATTTGTAAAATGCTTCAGCCCCCGCATCGACTACCTGCCCATGTGGGAAATGTATGGCGACCACGCCAGAGGCTGCTGTCTTGTCATCGACTGGAAAGCATCAAAATGGATGGAAGAAGAAGCCGAGCCTGTTCTCTATCACGTCTGTTACCTTCGGAAACAGGGAAATTCGTATGTAGTCTTGAACGAAGACAATGAAAAACTTTCCCGCTCCTGCCGCGCCATAAATTCACAGCTCCAGGAACTGCACAATGTCGCCGAGGAAATCGCAGAACAGGACCGCCGTTATCTCGATGATGTCCTAGGGAAAGTCCTCTACCTCTTCAAAGACAGCAGCTACAGCTACGAGCAGGAGCTGCGGGTCATCTACCAGACGGAGGAAAACATCCTGCATACCAAACCGAAGGACCCCAAGGACAAGCCGTGGCTCTTTGTGCAGACGCCTTTTCCCCTCGAACTGGATGAAGTCATCCTCGGGCCGAAGTTCCCGGATGTCAGCACCCGGGTGCCGTATCTGCAAGAGCAAATTTATGAAATGTGCGATGAGACCGACACCACAAGACCCCGCATCACTCTCTCCGAGATAAACTATCGTTGATTCAGGCTACACAAAACTAAAAAACCGGAATCTTTTTGAACCATGATGGCTCAGAAACGGTTCCGGATTTTTTGCAGCATTTTTTCAGAGAGCTATTTCCTGCGAATCATACCTTCCCGGCACCCTTGTCCAGTATCTTGTCGAAGCGGGAAAAGAAGGTGATGGCTGTAATGGTCGCTGCCAGAATATCACTGACCGGCTCGGCGAGAAAGACGCCGAGGCACTTATCTGCCGTGAAGCAGGGCAGGATAAAAATCAGCGGAATAAGCAGGATGATCTTCCGCAGACAGGCCAGCAGGAGGCTGACTTTGGCCTGACCCAGCGCCATAAAACTCTGCTGGCAGGCGATCTGAACGCCCATGGCGAGGATGCCCGCCATGTAGATGCGCATGGCCCATGTGGTGTATTCGATGAGGGCGGCATCCGAGGTAAAGATGCCCGCCACCACGCCGGGGACCAGCATCATGAGCAGCCAGAACAGGGTGGTATAACCGAAGCAGAGGGTGAGCTGGAAGCGGAACGCCTCCTTGACGCGGGGCTTTTTGCCTGCGCCGAAGTTGAAGCTCATCACCGGCTGGCCGCCCTGACAGATACCCTGAATAGGCATGGTGCAGAGCTGGGACACGCTGGTGATGACGGTCATCGCGCCCACAGCCACATCGCCGCCGTAGCGGGCGAGGCTGGAGCTGAAACTGATGGAGAGCAAACTCTCCGTCGAAAGCATGACGAAGGACGAGATGCCCAGCCCCAGCACCGGCAGGATGATGTTCCGCTCCACTTTGAGGTTTTCTTTCCGCAGCTTGAGGATGGTCTTGGGGCCGGTGAGGAACTTCAATATCCAGCAGGCACCCACGGCCTGACTGAGCACCGTCGCCACTGCCGCACCCCGGACGCCCCAGCCAAGACCAAAAATCAGGATGGGGTCGAGGATGATGTTGATGACTGCGCCGATGACTGTCGTGAGCATACTGATCTTCGCAAAGCCCTGGGTCGTGATGAAGGGGTTCATGCCCATGACCAGCAGCACGAACACCGAGCCGAGGATGTAGATGCGGCCATAGGCCACCGCATAGGGAAGAGTGGCGTCGCTGGCACCGAAGAGCCGCAGCAGGGCGGGCGCACCGGCATAGAAGCCCGCCGTCAGCACCACAGCGAAAAACAGCAGCATGGTAAGGCTGTTGCCGATGATTTTTTCGGCCTCGTCTTTATTGCCCTGTCCCAGCGCGATGGCCGTGCGGGGCGCACCGCCCGCGCCGATGAGCATGGCGAAGGCGTTCAGGAGCATAAGGATAGGCGCAAACAGGCCCACGCCCGTCAGCGCCGCCGCACCGATGCCCTCGATGTGGCCGATGTAAATGCGGTCTACGATGTTATAGAGCAGATTGACCACCTGCGCCACCACGGCGGGTATCATCAACTGCAAAAGCAGGGGCTTGACTGGCCCGCTGCCCATATCCTGTCGATTCTGTGCCATAGGTTCTCCTTTGAGTATATACTTCAAATTTGAAATAAATATAGCACACCCCGTTCTGCCTGTCAAGCACAAGGGAAAGGGCTTTTTGTATTTCCAGTTGACGGAAAGGCGGGATTTTGCTATAATAATTAAGCTGTATTGTGAATATGGAGCATTACTCAAGTGGTCGTAAGAGGTCGCACTCGAAATCCAAGTGGATGCTTCGCTAGAGATCTCCATATCACACGAGAGAACGTCGATTTTGATGTCCTGACAGGCTTCAGAACCTGTCTGAACGATGCGTTTTCTAACAATATTCTAACATTAAATTTCTAAGATTCAAGAGGAAATCGGCAATATACAGCTTGCAATTTTCTCTCGAAATACAACGAGGAGTAGTACTCAAGCGGTCGAAGAGGCGTGACTCGAAATCTCGTAGGCCCTGCAAGGGGCGCCAGGGTTCAAATCCCTGCTACTCCGCCAGAGGCGCAGATTCAAACGAATCTGCGCCTTTTTTGCTGCCAAATCTAACGGTGATGCTGTGACAACAATAGCGAAGAGCCTACTTTGAAAGCCCGTTCTCTCCTAAATTCTCTCCAACAGGAACTTTAGCAAGTCGCCTGTTGAATCTGTTGGAAATACTACCGTTTGTTGAGACTGTTGTGGAATGCGACGGTCTTTTTACTTTTTCGTTTCTAACAGCCCGGCAATGACCCCAGCCGACCCTTCCTTGCTCTTGTAATCGAGATGTGCGTAGATGTCAGCGGTGGTAGAAAAGGTACTGTGCCCCAGCCATTCCTGAACCTGCTTCATGGATACGCCGTTCATCACCATCAGGCTGGCGCAGCTGTGGCGTAGATCGTGGAAGCGGATGCGGGGCAAGCTATACTTCCGAAGCAGCCAGTCGAAGTGCTCCGTCACGAAGTTCGGGCGGATCAGCTTGCCTTCCTGATCGGTGCAGACGAAATCCAGATACTCAGTGCTGTAGCTCTTCTTGAACAGCTTGCGGTAAAGCTGCTGCTTTTCCTTCTGCTTCAGAAGTTCTTCTTCCACAGCCGGGATCAGCGGCAGGGTGCGGCAGCTGGTCTTGTTCTTCATCACATCGCTGACCACAGGAACGTACTTGCCGTTCACCAACTGTTCCGTCACCTTGTGATTGATGGTGATGGACTTGCGCTCAAAGTCGATAGACGACCACTTCAACCCCAGTACCTCGCTGCGGCGCAGACCGTAGTAGGCCGTAATGAGGATGCACAGGTGCAGGGGGTCATCCTGCGATACTTCCAGCAGCTGCTGGACTTCATCCTTGGAGTAGAAGTTGGGCCGGAAGCTGTTCTTCTTCGGGCGGTCAACTTTCAGCATCGGGTTGGTTTCCAGATAGTCCTTGCGGACGGCATCCTTGAACGCTTTACCGAAGATGGCGTGGTAGTGAATGACCGTGTTAGTGGTGTAGCCCTCCAGCAAGATCTTCTCCTGAAACTCATCCAGCACCTGCGGCGTGACCTCGCACAGCTTCAAGCCCAGCGGCTCAAAATACTGCGTGATGCGCCCGGTGATCATCCGATTGTAGCTGATAAAGGTTGCAGGCTGGATGGATGCTTTATGGACTTGCACCCACTCGTTGAGATAGTCCAGAAACAGCATCTCCGACTTGTTGACGGTTTGGAGGGGCAGCGGCAGGGGCTTGGCGGTTTTAGCATCTACTTTTTCGTAGGCTCCGCCCCGCCCTGTGGGCAGCTCCCCAGTCTCATCATAGTGGAGCAATACTTCCCGGAGCATGGATTCCGCCTTGCGCTTGTTGCCCCGGACGGTCAGACCTGTGGAGATCCACTTGATCTTCCGCTTACCGTTGGCATCATAAAGATTGACCACGAAATAGAAACGTCCATTTTTCTCTTGGACAGACCCTGTAGTTTTCATCATAAACCTCCTTTGGGTCAACAGGCGTGCTGTCCGTTGCTGCACCCACAGCATACCACATCCAGCGGCGGATTTCCAGCCGGGAAGGTGCTCTGTCCGGTGAGCAGGAACTCAATCACGCTCAGCTTCGGGATACGGTAGGTGCGGCCGATTTTAAGCGCAAACAGGCGGCGGGAACGGATCAGTTCCCCGACCGTGTGGCGGTTCAGACCAAGCATCTCCGCAGCCTGCTGAAGGCTGACGGCATCGGGGTAGCCGGGAAACATCTGGGAATAGGCATCGTTAAACTTCATAGACCCTCCTTGGATATGGCAGATGATCATGCCGTGAAAACTGATAATTTGAAAAAGCTTAGATAAAGCTTGAGGATAAAAGCGATATGTAAGAGAAGCCGGCTAACATGCTGACTTCCCGAAAAATATGTTAAGGTCTCCCATATTCGCCCTCGGCACCCTAGGAGTGGGGAATCGTCCAGCAGCGGGCTTGCACCGCACCATTGGCATTTCAGCCACCCCGTCTTCGTTATGACCGGGCTGCGAGTTACAGAAGTACCTTTTGTGAAGTACCGGACGATTGAACTATTCTGTTTTCAAAGAACAGAGTTTTATAGAAAATCTTCGAAATTTAAGGCTTCCGAAAAATTGTCCCTCTAATTGGTAGGCATCGAGAAAGGCCAAAAAGTAACCCGAAAAAGAAATTTGTTAAAAAGTTCTTGGAAAATATAGCCGAAGTAGCTTCTTGGTTAAAATAACGTCGGTCCATGGGGTAACCGATGGAGGGCGAAACTTTGCAACAATGGCGGTGCCTGAAGTTGAGGGTGGTCTTGAAAAAAGATGCCCTCAATAGGTAGCCGATGAGAAAGGCCATTCTGCACCCACAACTTATAACCTGTAACCAAGATGTAATCATCCAAATCGATATTAGCCAGAAAAAGAAGCCTTCATATACGAACCCAGTTGAAAGGCCAAAATACAACCGTATCTCCAAAAGTTAACAAAAAAGTCACAATTTGCGCTTATAAAAAAGAAGACTGGATTTCTCCAGCCTTCCAAAAGTATGTATCAATAATTTTTGCTCAGAATCTTCTCAAGCGTATCCGCAAACCTGACATCCTGCTCCTTCGTCCGCTTTGCGCTCCCCTTGGGGTGCTTTCCGGCACGGAGGAGCTTTTTGTTTTCATAACGCCGCAGCATGAGAGCGTCTATGTTGTCGGCGGTATATTCCAGACCATTCTGGTTCAACACCCGGGCGCACTTGGCAAGGCACATACTCGCCAGCCCGTAGTCCTGTGTCACGACAATATCACCCGGCTTTACCCGGTTGACAAGCGCAAAGTCCACGCTGTCTGCACCTTTATCGAACACCAGTGTCTGCGCACCTTCACGCTCGATTTGATGAGAGGTGTCACACAGGATGGTAACTGGAACACTGAACCGTTTTGCAACCTGCAAAGTCAGATTGACCACCGGACAGCCATCTGCATCAATTAAAATTGTCATGCGTGTTTCTCTATCACCCACTGAAATGCTTTCGCAGTGCGTAGGTCGGCGTCTTTGAAGTGCCCGCCACTGTTCCATTCAAGCGTGCAGTCTGCGCCACGCGCTGTAAGCCGACTGTGCAGGGTGCGGATGTCATCGCCTACCGCAGCCATGACGGTGTTTTTCGTGTGCTCTTCCTTGTCGCCAAGGCTCAGATAAATGTGCTGTGCCTGTATCGGGTGCTGCCGTTCAAACTCCATCCAGCCCGGAAACCAAACAGAGGGCGAGGCGGCGGCGACACCGTAGAACAGATTTGTCTGGGTGGAGGCCCACAAAGCAAACAGCCCTGCCAGCGAGTAGCCGCCCAGAATGATTTTGACGTTTTCCGGGAGATTGAACTGTTGTTTCAGCGTTGGCACGACCTGTTCTGTCAGAAAGCGCAGGGTGTCCCCAGCATTTCCACCGAAACCTTGCTTTCCCCAAACAGCAGGAGACTTCCACGGGGAAAGTGCGTCATTCCAGCTTTCCGCTGGGATGGCCGCAAACAGATACTTTCGGTTGCTTTGTGCAATAGCAGCCACTTCGTCATCCATGC
>ENA-ORSB01001860-ORSB01001860.1-human-gut-metagenome-genome-assembly--contig:-NODE-1860-length-18193-cov-4.127633_pt1 | contig 18193 bp, 15 predicted proteins | sample MGYA00242180_ERZ509144 | MGnify/ENA primary metagenome ERZ509144 (study PRJEB26280, sample SAMEA2338661) | human gut metagenome | biome: human gut; feature: human-associated habitat; material: faeces...
TAATGTGACAGGACCCGACATAAAATGCCGGTCTCCTCCGGCTCCCAATTGCTTGATATAGTCGAGAGAGGAAGTCAGCGAGAGTTTACCACCGGTAAGCCAGATGTTTTGATCGATAGAAAGATCACCGGTAAGCCCCAATGTATTATTACGGACGAAACCGTAAGAACCGTCCGAATTTTGATAGGAACTATATGATTTGTTATAATTGGGCAGGGTTCCGGTCAGGTTGACTTCCGGCAAAAGATCGGCACGGAAGGTACGATATTCCCAATAGGCAGTTTTCAATTCATTCAGGGCAACGGCGGCATCTACGGATTGCACGCGTGCCATAGCAATAGCTTCATTCAAGGTTATCTTCCTTTCCTGCTGTGCCGATAATACCACAGGCAGGCAAACAGCAGCAAGAGCAAACAATATACTTTTCTTTTTCATTACGCACTATATTTTTCACCTAAGGAGGTTCAAACGATGTGCCAAAAGAATAAGGTATTTATTTTCAATCAATTAAAGAATAAGAACAGTGTTCATTTTCGGACACTATGCTCAAAAATGAACGTTCGATTATGTATGCAGCCGTTTTAGTATTGTTTGTAGCAGATACGGGTGTCTATTCGCAGTAGTTAGGAAGACGTACCGTAAAGCGGGTGCCTTTGCCTACTTCGGAAGTGACACTGATAGTTCCTTTCAGACGTTCGACAATAGTCTGGCAAATACTCAATCCCAAACCTGCCCCCTGCGTAAAGTTATCGACCTTATAGAACCGCTCGAAGATATGGCGGATACCTTCTTCCGAAATGCCGACTCCCGTATCTTCTACGAAAATCCGAGTATAACCCGGTTCTTCATCTTCTTCATAACCGAAAGTGATAAAGCCGCTACCGGTGAACTTGGCAGCATTATTAATAAGGTTATTGACTACCTGTTGCAGGCGGACATTATCTGTCGTAAGATATTTCTTGTCGCCCGCAGGCATACGCAGTACCAGTTCTACGCCCGCAGGCATATTCAGGCGCTGCGAATCATGGACAGTTTTGAGCAATAAAGGCAGGTTATGTTCCGCAAACATAAATTCCATTGTTCCCGATTCGATGCGCGACAAATCGAGAATATCGTTAATCAAAGCCAGTAACAATCCGCAGTTCTTGTTGATTGTGGCAATAAACTGCGTCACCTCTTCTTCGGTAAAGTTACTCGTATCACTCAACAAATCGGAGAAACCGACGATAGCATTCAGCGGAGTGCGGATTTCGTGGCTCATATTGGCAAGGAAGGCCGACTTCAATTTATCCGCCTGAAGCGCCTTATCACGCGCCTCCCGCATCTCTTGCTCAGCAGTCTTATACCGCTGGATACTCTGACATACACCTAATATATTATAGAGAGAATCCTGCGTCAAGCCGGTAACAATAGAAGAACGGTATTCCCACCACTCATATTCGCCTTTCACATTACGCTGGCGGAAGTTCAAACGTGTGCTTTCTTCTTCACCCGACAAGGCCTTGTCAAAAAGAACACGTATTTCTTTTATATCATCCGGATGAATCGTACGATCCATTTCTTCGCGAGAAATGGTAGTAACAGCTTCATCATAACCGAGCCTCACCAGAAAGCCTTGCGGAAAAATAAAGCAATTTGTTTCCATATCAAACTGCCACGGATAAATAACGCTCTCGTCCACTGCCATGTCGAAGAAACGCTTCTGCATCTCTTCATCCGATATATTACGTGCAGAAAGAGCCATACCGGTAATTTCTTCCCTTGAAAAGATAGGCACGATTTCTCCCGATACGGGGAAATATTTGTCACTATGTACTTCTTTCATAAAGGCACCTTGCGGTATCATAACACCCTTTCCGGTCTTTGCTACTTCCTTCAACATTTTATGGAGGATATCCTGACCATTATGATAAATCTTGAAAATGCTTCCCGCCATCATTCCTTCATACACACGTCCGCCTATATCGAACGGCAAATGTAGCATTTGCAACAGGGAACGGTTGGTGAAATGGATATGTAAATCGGTATCATATGTAATGACACCGTCGCGAATGGAATGGAAGACATTGTCAAACTCATTGCGTTGTTCCACCATTTTATTCTGTACCAACAAACGGGTCTGCGCCTGTACCCTCCGTTTGGCCTCACGACGATTAACACGCATTAACCATACGATAGACGCAATCAATAATGCCAAAATAGACGGATAAAGAAGAATAAACAAGAGTTTATATTTCTCCCAATAGGGTTCATTGACAACAGTTCCTTTCGAGCCTATCTTGTCAGGATTGACATGAAAAAATTCCAGTTGCTTGTAGTCATATATAAACCCTTGCGGAATCTCAGTAACCCCGACGTCTTTGGGAGATGTTCCTTTTAATACGGAAGAAGCTCTCTGTGCGGCCTGCATTGCCGAAGTATAGGCATCGCAATCATAAGCACCGAACACTCCGTTGGTCAAACCAACATTCTGTGTAGCAAAAACAGGGGCTTTCGAGTTTTTGCCTACAAAAGAAAGAAAAGGAGACCATTTGGGAGCAATTACCACACGTCCGTAACTATTACGCGGATAGCAAATAGCAGAAATAATATGGCTGGTTGTCTGATTTTGTGTGTTATATATCTTCATGTCATAATCGGGATTATCTTTCTGAAAGACTTCCCATTCCTCCTGAAAATCCTCCAGTCCCTTGTTACTCAGAAAACTATTATCAATCACACAAATAACCTCTTTGCGTTTGGGAAACAGTCGCTGTGCCTCCCGCAAAATAATATCAAAATCAGGATTGACCGTATATCCGCAGACATTGGGATGAGCGGCAAACAGCTTCTCATCCGGATACTTAATACCAAAAAATACAACCGGTATTTGCAAGGGCAACGAGTCTCCACACGCAAAGAGCGTATAGAAAGCCTCATCACTGGATGTCACAATCAAATCGGTCTCCCTGTCACGGGCACGCTCACAGAAACGACGCATAATGACTTTCTCAGATCTGAATGCCCAAAAATCCGCATCCAGATATTCAGTCGTTATATTCACTTTCAAGCCATTATCTTTAAAGCCTTTCACCAAACCTTGGTTCAAATCGCGATGCCAAGGAGTCTGCGAAGTATACGATTGGATAAAAAGCACATTGTATGTACGCTCCGATGCTGCCGCTTGACAAAGAACGGCAATAAACAGAACTACAAACACACAGAAATATCGTTGTTTCATAAGCAAAAGATCTGCACCTCTTTCAATATTATTCGCACAAAGATAAGTTATTATATTGAAAACAATGCAAATAGCCTTAACTTTTTACTGCACTTGATGCCCGTCAAAGAAACGAACTGTCCGCGAAGTCTGTTTTGCCTGTTCTTCATTATGCGTCACCATAACAATCGTCCGTCCGTCTTCCTTATTCAACCGGTGAAGCAGTTCCATAACTTCCGCTCCCATTCTGGAGTCCAGGTTACCGGTCGGCTCGTCAGCAAGGATAATCTCCGGATTGCCGATAATCGCACGGGCAACAGCAACACGCTGGCACTGACCACCGGAGAGCTGAGACGGGAAATGACGCATTCGGTGACTTAACCCCACCTTTGCCAAAACGTCCTGTGCCAACCGCTTGCGTTCACTGCTACTCATACGACGATAAAGTAAAGGCAACTCAACATTATCCAGTACATTGAGCGAATTTATCAGGTGGAAGGACTGAAACACAAATCCCAGTTTCTTATTACGGAAAGCGGCAAGTTCCTTATCTTTCATGCTTTCAATTCTTGTTCCGGCTACTTCTATACTTCCACCGGTTGGTGTATCCAATAGCCCCATAATGTTCAATAAAGTGGATTTACCACAACCTGACGGCCCCATAATGCTCAGGAACTCTCCTTTATTCACTGTAAGGTTTACATCCTCCAACGCTACCGTCTCAATCTCATTGGTGCGATAAATCTTATTAATGCCAACTAATTTAATCACAGTCGTAAGTATTTAAATCGTTATTATTATAATCTGTCTTTCTCTTTTTCCGGTCGTATCTTCATCATTTATTCATCACGCAAGGCTTCGGTGGGAGGAATCCTACTTATCTTGTAAGCCGGAATAAAGACTCCGAGCAACACCACAACGATAATAATGATATAAACTATAAGTGACACTACTATATAATGCAGCCAGAAATTGTTAATCCAAAGTGAAGGCACGACATAGCCCTGTTCATACCAGTTGCCTTCTGCCAGTCCATACTGCAAATAAATCAGACACCCCACCAACCAGGCAAACGAAGCCAATATAGCAGCTTCTCCCATTAATAGCCTGCATATATTACCCGGTGCTGCCCCATAGCTCAACATAATTCCCACTTCTTCACGGCGGCTACGAGTTTGGAGCCAGAAAGCACCGGTGACTCCTAACGCCAGATTAATAAGAAAGAAAACCGCTAATATTATATTCATCCGGTATTTATTGGTAACACCGGAGCCATATTCCAAGTAATCCAATTGTTCCTTGTAAGTAGAGACCTCCCGTATATAAAGATTACCGGCTTTCAGATTACTGTATGCCCAAGTACGGAAGTCATGCAGAAAACGTTGCTCGGACACATCCGGTTGCAGACGAATCAAAAAAGATCCCCCGTTCCATACTTCTTTCGAACGAACATTCAATTGCGGTTCAAAGAAAGAATACATACCTTGTTCATAATTACGGGAACGCACTTTCTCCACGACTCCTTTTATTGAGAAAAAAGTTGTATCCTTCTCATCGTCATCGCTATTATAAAACAGTCGTTTTCCGGTCAATCGGCCGACCTTCGGAAGGATCTGCAACAAATCAGCAGATACAACAAGATCATTTCTCTGATAATCCATATTGTCCAATTCTCCCAATGTCTTTCCTTCAAAGGTTTTGAAACCAAAAGTCTCAAAGAATCCGGTATGGGGTATAAAGTAGGATATGGACGCCGGTATTGCCAATGTATCGTATGCATAAGTATTATACGAACTCCCTCCCGAACCCGGAAAAGCAAAAGTCACCAAAGGAGCAGCATTCTGTACACCGGGATAATCACGCAACTTACGTAACATACGATGCATATTTTCCATTGTATGAAGAGAATCCGCTTCTTCCTTATTATAATCAGGAGCAGTGGAAGGCAAACTGCGGATAGGAGCAATCAGCAACCCGTCCGGTTCGTATCCTAAAGGCAACGTCTGATTATAACTTAACACAAAGAGAGGATCAGTGATATACCAGGTCAGAACAGTGACCAGTATCAGTTCGGCAAGCAACCACGCATTCCGGACTCGCCGTGCCCAAAGATTTTTCAGTATCAGTTTCAACATAATGATCTAATTCTATTATATATAAGGTGATAACCCTATTTCTGCTCATTCAAAGATTCAACTATCGGATGGCGTAATGCATTCCATGCGGGTATTAACGCTGATATCAGATTCAGTAATAAACAGAACAGAGCCGCTGCCACAAAGATTAACGGAGCAAAAAACATATCAATTCCCATTCCCAAATTCACTCCTTTAGGAGGAAACTTAGGAAAGACTTCGAATAAACTGAATATCTCATATCCCGACAAAGCAAGTACAATCCAAGCTATTACCAATCCGAGAAGAGTTCCCAAGCCTGTAAGGAGTAGATTTTCCCAGATAATCTGTACCAATAACCGCCTGCGGGAAGCACCAAACGCCTTACGTATACCCAAATCCGGTAACTGGCGTTCCATACGGGCAGAAATCATGCCGCTCAAATTGAAAGCGGGAACAAAAAGTAATACCATAAAGATACCTACAAACATCCATATCACCCTGCCCCAGTCGACAGCGACATTACTCCAGAGGCGGAAAGTGCTATGCCAATAAAGTTCGGGTTGTCCCACTAAATCCAGCTTCCACCCGTCACCCATATCCGATACATTAAATTTACGGATAAGTTCCAGTACTTCATCTTGTACATCTGTGACACTTTTCGATTCCTTCATCAAAATGTAGACACGATAACCTCCCAACGCCCAATGGCTTCCTTCATCATCATAGCCTTCGCGACAACTATAAGGAAGATAAACTTGGGCATACGAGTCCGGTGTAAGAAAACTGCCACTTTTCACAACACCCACCACTTTTACATTGGTATAATCCATTAAGAAGTTTTTACCGACCACTCCCTTAGTTGTTCCGAAAAGCTGCTGTGCATAACTATCTGTCAGTACTACATTATGAATACCGCTACGGCGATCGGCCTCAGTAAATGGCTTCCCCTCCAGAAAGACCAAAGGAAAGACACGGAAAAAGTTCTCGTCCGTATACCTTGCATAAGTCGGAATTTCTTCTTTGTCGTTTGTCACCCGGGCATAACTTGTACCAGACACTCCGGTACTTACTTCCGCACTTTCCAACGAGTAGAACCAGTCTTTCAACATTGCATAACTGATATTGGCAGAATGAGTACTCTCATCGTTTGTCATTTTAGCGGATTTCACCACCAATGTACGCATCCTGTTCGTCTCCGGATAAACAGGAGCCAACCGCACATAATACACAATAGCTATTACCATTGTCATAACGATAGAAATCCCTGTTCCTACAATATAGAGCGTGCTGAAAAGCGGATTCTGCTTCATTAAGTTCCACGCTTGTTTCAAATATACCCTGACAACCATATCTTCTACCTTATTTTAGTTTCAGTTTATTCTTGTTTTTATAGGAGTTCATATCGCTCACCACTACCCTGTCGCCCGGTCTCAACCCGCTCAGCACTTCTACATATTCAAAGTTGGAATCGCCCAACTGTACTTTACGTTTGACCAGTTCGCTATCCGAATCGCAGACAAACAGTTCATATTCACCGCGTCCCACATAGAAAGAGCCATTGGCAATACGCATCACATCTTCTTTCACGGCATTCATCACATAGACATCCGTCTTCAATCCGGAACGCAGACGGCGGTGGTTATCCTCCTTCAACTGTACGCTGAAAGAGATCACCCCATTCTTGGAAAGCGGTGTCACACTGCTGACAGTTCCTTCCAATTTATCACTGCCGATTTTCACAATCGCTTTTCCCCCTGCCGACACACGGTCGCCGTACGTATCGGCAATCTCGCCTTCCACTTTGAAATGACTCAAATCGGAGATGACTGCCACTTGTTCGCCCTGCGAAATCTGTGCACCAATCTGATTATTAATAAAGGTAAGGATAGCTTTTCGGGGAGAACGGATTTGCGCATCCTCAAACGTACGCTTCATCTCCGCCAGACTCTTACGGAAGATATTGAAATCAAGTTCCTGCACCTTCAACTCTGCGGCGGCCACTTCCTGTTCATTTTTAAACTGCTGTTGAAGTTGTTCGTATTCGAGCTGGGCAACATTATAGCTTAGTTCCGCCTGACGGACTTTATCCGTTGTTCCTGCCCCGAGACTGTCCAGATAATGTTCGTTCCGCAGTTCCACCTTCATCCGGCTAAGTTTCATGGCTGAAACCTTGATCTGCATCGCCATATCGGAAAGTTTGGTCTGGCTGTTGACACGAAGCTGGTCAAGTTTATAACGACGCATTTGTTCTTCATCCAACAGTTTCTGGTATTGTGTTTCCGTACTTTGAAGATCGAGTTTCAAAATCGGAGTGCCTATCTCCACGCTATCGCCTCCTTTTTTATAGATTTCAAGGATACGGGAGTTAATAGGCGAATTGATTATCTCTTCAAAAGCAGGAACCACCTTTCCCGACGCACTGACACTGACTTCGATCACTCCTTTGTCAACTGTAGAGAAAACAATATCTTTTTCTTCTACTCCCACTCTCATCAAAGAGATGAGTACACTGACAACAATAACTCCTGCCACTCCTATGGCCGAATAACGAATGATTTTCTTATTACGCTCTTTCTGACGAACTTCCTTAGGAATTTCTCTGTCCATATCTGATTGTTTATGATTTTATCATGTATTATATTCATTCGGAACTTATATATACCAAATCCGTGCCAGAATCATAAACTACTGAAATAGAGAATGTAGCCCAAAAGAAAGGGTGTCCGAAATCGAACACCCTGTACGAATTTACCGTTCAGAAACAGAACGGTGTGTCGCATAAGACGACATTATGCTTTTTCCTGTCCGCTTTGTTGCGGTTCGTGCAGCAGGTCTTTTCCTAAGTGGGTAGTCGCTTCAACGACCTCCCTGTCACGAATCTCCTTTGCTTTCCGGGCATAGACAATCATACGCATGGACTGGTCGTAAGTGAAATAGTTCCATATCCAGTTAAGTAGTACCACCACCTTGTTGCGCACGCCAAGAATAGAACGCAAATGAACTACCAGCCACAACACCCAGGCAAACCAACCTTGCGTCTTTATCTTACTAAATTCCGCCACGGCACGGTTACGACCGACAGTTGCCATTGAGCCGAGATTCCGGTAATGGAAAGGTTTCATCTCCTCTCCTTTTTCAAGACGCATCAGATTCTTTGCCAGGAGTTCACCCTGCTGGATAGCAACTTGTGCCAGTTGAGGATGTCCGTTGGGGTAGTCTTTATCAGAAAACTGCACACATTGGTCACCAATGGCAAAGACGTTCTTCATTCCCTCCACCCGGTTAAATTCATCGACTTTAATACGTCCGCCACGCCCTATCAACGAAGCATCCATGTTTCCGAAAGTAACACCAGTCACGCCACTCACCCAAATAAAGGTACGAGTGGCAATCTCGCTACCGTCTTCTAGCATTACCTTATGATCGCGATAGTCGACCACACGCTTGTTCAGCAATATGTTCACTCCCATTTCACGAAGGAATTTTTCCGCATGAGCGGATGAATCCTCCGACATTCCGGCAAGCAGCCGTGGTCCGGCTTCCACCAGATAGACATGCATCAGGCTAGCCGGCATATCGGGATAATCGTTCGGCAGTACAAACTTCTTCATTTCCGAAAGTACACCGGCCACTTCTACGCCTGTGGCTCCTCCGCCTACAATGACGATATTCAGCAGTTCCTGTTGTTCCTGTTTGGTTGAGCAGGTCAACGCCCGTTCGAGATTAGCCAAAAGAGCATTCCGCAGTCCCATGGCTTCGGAGACGTTCTTCATCGGCATGGCCTCTTCTTCGATATGCTTATTACCGAAAAAGTTGGTGGTAGTCCCTGCCGCCAAGACGAGGTAATCGTATTCGGCTTTCCCAATGGAAGTCTGTATCATGTTCTTTTCCGGGAAAATGGCGCGTACTTCCGCCATTCGGAAATAAAAGTCTTTCCGGTGCTGGAAAATTTTACGGAAAGGGAACGAAATGGAAGTAGGTTCCATACCCGCCGAAGCCACCTGATAAATCAACGGGGGAAACTGATGATAATTGTTCTTATCAATCAATACCACCTGAAAGCCTGATTTCTTCAGCTTATTAGCTAACTTCAGGCCACCGAAACCACCGCCTACTATGACGACACGCTTCTTGTCAACTTTTGCAATATTTAGACTCATACTCCAATCATGTTTTATCCTAATAATAACATCCGGATGAGTCATTTAGTTTTCCTTTTGTCCAACTTTTACAAAAAGGAAAAGAAGCGTGTTCAAAGCTGCCTAACGAAGACGCAGGCGGTCGCCCACTTCGGGGACATAATCGCCGTCCTTACGATTCATCTTATACAGGTTTTTGAGCCGGATACCGTATTTCTGGGAAATGCCATGCATGGAATCACCGTCCCTCACCACATATACAGTATGAGGTTTGGAGGCTTTCTTCTTTTTGGATTTCAGATAGATGATGTCTCCTTCCATTAAGGTATATTCACGATGCAAGTCGTTATACTTCACGAGTTTCTTCCAACTGATGCCCAATTCCTTGCCCAAATCCTGGAAAGTATCTCCGTGGCGGGCGACAACATAGGCGATATCATTGGCTATGTAAATCTGATGCGGATTCATCAACCAGGGGTTTTTCCTTAGCTTACGTTCGGAGTAGACACCCTTACGGTCGTACTTATACAGGTCATAATCTTCGATGATAGTAATCAGACGGTTGGCATAAGAAGGGTCGGTGGCATATCCGGCTTTCTTCAATCCCCGTGCCCAACCTTTATAGTCTGTAATATCCAGTTTGAAAAGAAAGGCATAGCGGGCTCCGCGTCTCAGAAACTCAGAGTGGTCTTCGTACGAATCACGCGGATTACTGTACGCACGGAAACACTCATTACGCGCATCGTCATCATGGCGGACACTACGCCCCCGCCAACTGCCGCCGCACTTGATACCAAAATGGTTGTTGCTCTTGCGTGCCAACTGGCTATATCCGGCTCCGCTTTCCAACAATCCCTGCGCCAGCGTTATACTAGCCGGAATCTTATGAAGCTTCATCTGCTCCACAGCCAGATCACTATACTTATTTATATATTCTACGTAACGGGAATTTCTTCGTTGCGCCTGCGCTCCTACTGCAAAGAAGAAAACCATAGTTAAAAAGACCAGTCTATACAGTTTGTTCTCCATTTTATTTCAGATGTGGATTATGAGGCACAAAAATCTGAAAAATAATTGGGATTATCAATCTCTTTCCTAACTTTGTAACATTAATTGTAGAAACCAATCCCCTAACGTATATGAGAGACCTCACAATTACCGCAATTATTAAAGTATATCAATATGATGAGTTGAATGAGGCCGACCGGGCTCTTGTGACCACTGCCAAGGAAGCAACCGCACGCAGCTATGTCCCTTATTCGCATTTCTCAGTGGGTGCAGCCGCACTGCTGGGCGATGGAACTGTGGTGTCCGGCACGAATCAGGAAAATGCCGCATATCCGTCGGGACTCTGCGCGGAACGTACCACACTGTTCTATGCCAACTCCCGGTACCCCGACCAGCCCGTCATCACACTTGCTATCGCCGCCAGAACGGAGAAAGACTTTATTGATAATCCGATTCCTCCCTGCGGTGCCTGCCGCCAGGTGATTCTCGAAACGGAGAAACGCTACGGGCAACCGATCCGCATTCTGCTTTACGGCAAAGAATGCATCTACGAAATTAAAAGTATAGGCGACTTACTGCCGTTATCATTTGACGCATCAGCTATGGAGGATTAATTATGCTGCAACAATATCACACAAAACTTAAAGGAACACTCGCGCTTACGGATTCTTATCAGACAGAGAAGACACTGCAAAAAGAAAAAGGACTCTACAAGTTTATATGGGTGCGCAAGGGAAGTATCACGGTGGAAATCGACCACCAGGAAATGCTGATGTCGCAGGATGATGTGATTTCACTGACACACCTGCAACATCTTGAGTTCAAATCAATCGACGGGGAATATACAACTTTACTGTTCAACAGTAATTTCTATTGCATCTACGGCAATGACCATGAGGTGTCGTGCAGCGGTTTCCTCTTCAACGGTTCGTCCCACCTTGTCCGCTTCACCCTCAACGAGCAGGAACGCCGGCAACTGAACGATATCACCGTAGCCATGGAGAACGAGTTCACCGTTTCGGACAGCCTTCAGGAAGAAATGCTGCGCATCCTTCTTAAAAGGTTTATCATCCAATGTACCCGGATAGCCCGTCACCGGTTGGACATTACACGGGAAAAGGAATCCGGCTTCGAGATTGTCCGCCAGTACTACAATCTGGTGGACGAGTATTACAAGACTAAGAAACAGGTGCAGGACTATGCCGATATGTTGCACAAATCACCCAAAACCCTGTCGAATATCTTTTCTACGTGCAAACTGCCTTCCCCACTCCGTGTGATTCATGAACGGGTGGAAGCGGAAGCGAAACGCCTGCTGCTGTACAGCAGCAAAAGTGCCAAAGAGATAGCCGATATTCTGGGGTTTGAAGATCAGGCTTCTTTCAGCCGTTTCTTCAAAAACATGACGGGACAGAGTGCCGTGCAGTTCAGAAATGAGCAGATTGGGAAGAATTGATAAGTAATGCGGCAGTATTGCCATTTGGAGGTTATGAGGAAAGCGCGACCTTTGCGATGTAAGTTAAACTCATAAACGACAACAATATGAAAGAAAAATTTATCGCATTACTGACCTTCACATCAAGTCTGAGAAATTTTGGTACCAAGTTTATCCGTGTAGCCATTCTAGTCGTATTCGTATGGATAGGCGGGCTGAAGTATTTCCACTACGAAGCCGACGGGATTGTTCCGTTTGTAGCCAACAGCCCGTTCATGAGCTTCTTCTATGCAAAGGAAGCGCCGGAGTACAAAAACTTCAAGAATCCGGAAGGTGCTCTGGTACCCGAAAACCGTGCATGGCACGAAGCGAACAACACATATACTTTCTCCTACGGACTGGGAGCGCTTATCATGAGTATCGGTATTCTGGTGTTCTTGGGCATCTTCTTCCCCAAAGTGGGACTGGTGGGCGATTCGCTCGCTATCATCATGACGCTCGGTACACTTTCGTTCCTCGTCACCACGCCGGAGGTCTGGGTACCCAACCTGGGGAGCGGAGAATTCGGTTTCCCGTTACTGTCCGGTGCAGGACGGCTGGTGATTAAAGATATCGTCATACTGGCAGGTGCAGTAGTGCTTCTATCCGACTCGTCACAACGTGTACTCAAAACATTGAAAAAAGACTAACCTCACTACTTTTGAATTCCTTAACTTCTCGAAACGACGAAAACAAATAATTCATCTCACTGTTATATAGTTGAATATTAATCGTTAATGAAAGAAGTTATGAAACAATATGATGCAATCATTATAGGGTTCGGCAAAGCAGGAAAGACTCTTGCTGCCGAACTTTCAAACCGCGGCTGGCAAGTTGCCGTCGTGGAACGTTCAAGCATGATGTATGGAGGAACGTGTCCCAACATCGCCTGTATCCCGACGAAAACGCTCGTGCACGAAGCCGGCATTGCCGCCTTGCTCTATCACGATGATTATCCGAAACAGGCGAACTTATACAAACAGGCTATCGGCCGGAAAAACAGACTGACGTCTTTCTTAAGAAACAATAATTATGAAAGGTTAAGCAAACGTCCCAATGTAACGGTCTACACGGGAGAAGGTTCTTTCGTTTCGGCTAATATCATCAAGGTGGCGCTGCCGGAAGGGGATATCGAACTGCAAGGGAAAGAAATCTTCATCAATACGGGTTCCACACCGATTATTCCGGCAATAGACGGGATTAAGGAGAGTCAGAAAGTATATACCAGCACTACTCTTTTGGACTTGAACGTGCTGCCTCAACACCTGATTATCGTGGGCGGAGGATATATCGGACTGGAATTTGCTTCGATGTATGCCGAGTTCGGGAGCAAAGTTACCCTTCTCGAAGGAGGCAACCGGTTCATGCCCCGCAACGACCAGGATATAGCGAACAGCGTGAAAGAGGTGTTGGAAAAGAAAGGGATAGAGATTCATCTGAATGCCCGTGCACAGTCTATCCATGATACGAATGACGGTGTGACGCTGACTTATTCGGACGTATCCGACGGCACTCCTTATTTTGTAGACGGCGACGCTATCCTTATCGCAACCGGGCGAAAGCCTATGATTGAAGGGTTGAACCTGCAAGCAGCAGGTATAGGGGTGGATGCTCACGGGGCTATCGTGGTGAATGACCAGTTACGCACAACCGTCCCTCACGTTTGGGCAATGGGTGATGTGAAAGGCGGAGCGCAGTTTACCTATCTCTCATTAGATGATTTCCGGATCATCCGCGACCAGCTTTTCGGAGACAAGAAACGGGACATCGGAGATCGTGACCCTGTTCCTTATGCCGTATTTATCGACCCGCCATTGGCTCATATCGGACTTACCGAAGAAGAAGCACTGAAAAGAGGATATTCTTTTAAGGTTTCCCGTTTGCCGGCTACTTCTGTGGTACGTTCGCGCACGTTGAAACAGACAGACGGCATGCTGAAAGCAATTGTAAACGACCATAGCGGAAAGATCATGGGGTGTACACTGTTTTGCGCCGAAGCCCCGGAAATAATCAATATCGTTGCCATGGCGATGAAAACAGGACAACATTATACATTCCTGCGGGATTTCATCTTTACGCATCCTAGTATGAGTGAAGGCTTGAATGAATTGTTCGATATATAAGAAATAGAATGGTAAAGAAATAAAGGAAGATATAGACTATAAACCAGTTGATTAGCAATAAACTTCCTCTTGCCTACTCACAAACTTATCCTAGACGAATACTAAACTTGTCAGACCCTAACAATAAACTATAAACGAAGCTTTTGTTTTTATAAATGCAACCTGCGTTTTTATAAATGAAAGCTTCATTTTTATAAATACAAGTTGCGTTTATAGATTACCACCAATAGAAAGAAACGTTAGTCCCTAATGCTCAGAACTTTGTCGTTAACTCAAAAAAACTTCTCCATTCACGTTCCGGACTACCGAAACAGAGCCTCTAAACAGGGCAGACAAAGGTTCTGATTCAGCAGAACAGAAGGTCTGAATTGAGTAAATGGAGCCTCTGAAATAACTTTTCTACTGAAATAGAATAGGATTCTTCCCCAAAAGTGCTATCTTTGCGCCCAAGTTAAACTATATACTTACCGCAATGAGAATTTCCAAGTAAGACAACACTTCTAAGTCAACATCACTTTTCTTATATGCTTTTTCCTCGTTGTTAAGCATCACGGAATCCGTGTTGTTTAGCCGGTATTGTGTTTGTCGCCCCCTGCCCCGTGATTATTCTTTCACTATTTCTTTCACTTCAATCCCAATAGACAACCATGCCTATAAGTATTCAACAAATCAGCTATATCCACCCGGATAAAGAAGTATTATTCAGTGACCTCAACTTTGCCATTAGTAAAGGGCAGAAACTGGGATTAGTCGGTAATAACGGCTGCGGGAAATCTACCCTGCTGCAAATTATTGCCGGACAACTATCACCGTCTTCCGGCGTTATTGTCCGCCCGGACGACATTTATTACATCCCCCAACATTTCGGGCAATATGATTCGCTGACCATTGCCCAAGCCTTGCGGATAGACCGTAAGCAACAAGCCCTGCAAGCTATCCTGGCAGGAGATGCCTCAACGGAGAATTTTAACCAGTTGGACGATGATTGGAATATCGAAGAACGTTCCGTTGCCGCTCTTGACTCATGGGGATTAGGGCAGTTTCCCCTGTCCTACCCAATGCATTTGCTTAGCGGCGGAGAAAAGACCCGTGTTTTTCTGGCAGGTATGGATATTCATAATCCCTCTGTCATACTCATGGACGAACCGACCAATCATCTTGATTCGTCGGGCCGACAACGTTTGTATGACTGGGTAGAGAAATGTCACTCTACGTTGTTGGTCGTGAGCCATGACCGTACCTTGCTCAATCTTCTTCCCGAAATATGTGAATTGGAGAAACATCAACTCACTTATTATGGCGGAAACTACGAATTCTACAAAGAACAGAAAACTCTGATGCAGGAAGCCTTGCAACAGCGTATCGAAGAAAAAGAAAAAGCACTGCGGATAGCATGCAAGGTAGCCCGTGAAACAGCCGAACGAAGAGACAAACAGAATGTACGCGGTGAGAAAGCTAATATTAAAAGAGGTGTTCCGCGCATTGTACTAAATGCATTGCAGGGAAAATCAGAAAAAAGTACCGGCAAACTTAACAGCGTGCATCAGGAGAAAGCCGACAGACTGACAGAAGAACGTAACCAACTCCGGGGTTCTCTCTCTCCAACGGCTGCGCTTAAAACAGATTTCAACGGTTCTTCCCTGCACACCGGAAAAACGTTAATTACGGCAAAGGATATCAACTTCGGTTATCATTCTGCTCCGAACGACAGCGATAGCCAAAGCGATAACGAACCTTCCGAAAATAACCTGCCGGAACAACTGCTTTGGCAAACTCCCGTCAGTTTTCAGTTAAAGAGTGGCGACCGCCTCCGCATAGAAGGGACCAACGGCAGTGGAAAGACTACTCTCTTGAAAATCATCACCGGACAACTTCAGCCACAGACAGGAACACTCACACGGGCAGATTTTTCTTATGTCTATCTGAATCAGGAGTATTCTATCATCGACGACCGGAACAGTGTCCTTGAACAGGTTTACGCTTTCAACAACCGCAATCTGCCGGAACATGAAATAAAGATCATCCTGAACCGTTACCTGTTTCCCGCTTCCGAATGGGACAAGTCCTGCCGGAAATTAAGCGGCGGCGAGAAGATGCGGCTCGCTTTCTGCTGCCTGATGATCAGCAACAACACACCGGATATGTTTATTTTGGACGAGCCGACCAACAATCTGGATATACAGAGTATCGACATCATCACTGCGACTATCAGAAACTATACAGGTACCGTCATAGCCATTTCGCACGATAATTATTTCATTCGGGAAATCGGTATCGAACAGCGTATTGTATTAAGTTAATCCATTGACATTTTATCAGACAAAGTATTAAATATCAATACAGTTTTTTATACCTTCGCAGCGCGAAGCAAAAGAAAAAGATTAAAATGAATGAAACAACGCAATCATGGTGGTTCGTCTTTTATAAAGACCAGCTATTACTTGAGAAGAAAGAGAACGGCGCATTTGCTCTTCCTTATGGAGAAATTCCGCCTATCACTATTAAAGAAAAAACGACGGTACATACTATCACAACATTAGAGGGAAAGACTTGCAAGTCTTTCTCCCTCTCCTCGCCTTTTGAAGAATCGGCACAGTATGTAATGACCGGACTTCGTGCCTCTTATGATTATCTACCGCTATCTCACTATCAGGCAGCAGGAAAAGCGCATGAGATTCTGCACTGGGACCGGAACAGTCGTTTCTGTTCTGCCTGCGGCACTCCTATGGAACAGAAAGAGGACATCATGAAACGTTGCCCGAAATGCGGACGGGAAGTATATCCTTCTATTTCTACTGCAATTCTCGTCTTAGTAAGAAAAGAAGATTCATTGCTCCTGGTCCATGCCCGTAACTTCAAGGGAACGTTCAACAGCCTCGTAGCCGGATTCCTGGAGACGGGCGAGACATTAGAGGAGTGCGTAGCGCGTGAAGTGAAAGAGGAAACGGGACTGGATGTGACGAACATCACCTATTTCGGCAATCAAGCATGGCCTTATCCCAGCGGATTAATGGTTGGGTTCATTGCAGATTATGCCGGAGGGGAAATCAAGTTGCAGGAGGAAGAACTGAGTTCCGGAGACTTCTACACACGGGACAACTTGCCGGAACTTCCCCGAAAGCTGAGCCTCGCACGAAAGATGATCGACTGGTGGCTGGAATGCTCTCACAAATAATCGGCTATGGAAAACATCATCAAAGGTATCCGGCAATATTATCCGGTATCGGACAGTTCTCTGGAGGTTCTTTTCAGTCACATGGAAAAGCTGGAACTTCCTAAAAAACACTTACTGATACGCGGTGGTGTAGCAGACCGTCACGTCTACTTTATCGAAAAAGGATTTTGCCGGTCTTATTGTTTACACGACGGCGAAGAAATCACGATCTGGTTTTCACGCGAAGGTGATATCACTTTTGCCATGAAAGACTTGTATCACGACGAACCGGGATACGAATATGTAGAATTGTTGGAGGACTGCGAATTATATGCCATACGTATCGAAGACTTGAATCGGATTTATGAAACCAACATCGAGATTGCCAACTGGGGACGGGTTATTCATCAGGAATGCCTGCTATATATGGATATGCACCATATCAACCAGCTCTATCTTCCGGCTAAGGAACGTTACGAACAACTCTTACGTGAACAACCCGATGTCATTCACCGTGCCCAACTGGGGTATATAGCTTCCTTTCTTGGCATGACTCCCCAACATCTTAGCCGTCTGCGTTCCGAATCCTAAGTTCTTTTTTAATCTATGTGAATTTTTATCTCATAAGCAAACACTACTTTTGCAGTCGAATACAAAAAAACTGATAAGTATCGTGATTAACACATTAACTTCTTTACGGATATTCTTTGCCCTAATGGTATTTGGGGCGCACTGCTACGTCATTGATTCAAGTTTCGATGCTCATTTCTTTAAAGAAGGGTTTGTCGGAGTCAGTTTCTTTTTTGTGCTCAGCGGTTTTATTATTGCTTACAACTATCAGGAGAAGTTATTGGAAAAGACCGCTACCAAACGAACATTTTGGGTAGCGCGCCTCGCCCGCATTGAGGGCGGCCGCTTTGTTATGGAGCACGTGTTTCCGCAGGCAATCGGCGGTGTCCGATGATGTTGTCCGCTCGCG
>ENA-ORSB01001873-ORSB01001873.1-human-gut-metagenome-genome-assembly--contig:-NODE-1873-length-18095-cov-16.707373_pt1 | contig 18095 bp, 10 predicted proteins | sample MGYA00242180_ERZ509144 | MGnify/ENA primary metagenome ERZ509144 (study PRJEB26280, sample SAMEA2338661) | human gut metagenome | biome: human gut; feature: human-associated habitat; material: faeces...
TCTTCCCCATCTCGGATCGCGGAAAATGTTGACATTCGGTGCCCAGAACGTAAGTCCTTTATAGATTCCATGGTCGCCCCTTCTTGAAAACTCATTAAATTTTGCACGTCCTTCCGTCGACACTACATCACCGATCTGTCCGACAAGTTTTGGATCGAATGTCGCCGCAAGTCCGATCGACTGTGGAAATACCGTAGCAACTCCGGCTCTTGCAACACCATGCAAAGCCTCATTCCACCAGTTATATGCCGGAATATTAAGTCGCTCAATCGCTGGTGACTCATAGAGCATCTGGCTCATTTTTTCCTCAACCGTCATCCGTGCAACCAGTTTCTTTGCATATTCTTTTGTCTGTCTACTCATTATGTCATCTCCTCATCTTAAACACTTTCTATCAATCCATCGACTGGCATGTCAGCCATTCGAAATCAGCATAATTTGTACTGTCGCTACCGTTGGAAGATGCATATATACCGACTGTGCATCCTACAAAGCCTCCGGCTTCCTCTGTCGTGTAAGCAAGAAGATCCAGATTTTCCGCAACGGATACATATCCTTTGCCTTCCGAAATCCAGACACGGGCACACTGATCGCAGCACTGCAGGCGGATCTTTAATTTTCCTTTCTTCTCCAGCCGTGTCGTTGCCAGCGTCTGCTCATCTCCGTGAATACAGCTGGTTACCACAAAACAAACTTCTCCATCCACGCGCACCACTTCAAACCGGAGATGATTTTCATTATTCTGGTAAAGCACAAGTCCCGCCGTCTCCGACTCATTTTCCGGATAGAATTCCATACCGGTCTCTGCGACAAAGCGGTAACTCTTCTGTCTTACACCAAGATATGCACAGTTTGCTCTCTCGGAAATCTTTTCTTTGCGAAGGTACATCCGAAGTGCACCCTCACGTTCGGTCAGCGAATAAATTCCGGATGTCCAGTCCTCGATTGCCACCAGCCGCTGATCCAGCTGTTCTCCCCAGAAATGAATGACATCGGAATTCGTAATTTCTTCCGCAAAGCGATGCTCAGGCATATCGATCGTAAATTCGTCCTCCAGATGTCCGACCCCCGGAGCAATCACCGGCCAGCCGTCCTCCCAGATCACCCTGGCAAGGAAAGTCTCTCGCCCCATGCTGCTATGCTTTTTGCAAGGTCTTGACGCAAGCATTACAACATACCAGTTTCCCTTGCCGTCATCAACCAGATCTCCATGTCCCGCATAGATGACCGGATAATCCATACCGAGATTGCGGTGTGTGAAAATCGGATTGCGCGGACAGCCTTCAAACCACTGGAACAGCTTCTTACTGCGTGCCACCGTAATACTGTGTTCCGGACCGGTTCCGCCTTCTGCGTGGAGCAGATAATAATAACCATCGATCTTGTAAATATGCGGACCTTCCGGCCAGATACATCCCTTTACCGCACCTTTCCAGATTGCCATGCTCTCACCGACCAGCTTCATGGTCTTAAGATCCAGTTCCTGAATCCAAATCTCCCAGTCCCCGTTATAGCGAACGCCCTCCGGATTCGGACGGGTTCCGCAATAATAACATTTGCCGTCATCGTCAAAAAAAAGGCTCGGGTCGATGCCCGGGGCATCGTCGCCGAGATAATACGGCTCGGACCACGGTCCTTCCGGATTCTCCGCTGTAACGATAAAATTGTTGTCGCGCGTCACATTGGTCGTGATCATATAAAACAAACCATCATGATAGCGGATCGTCGGCGCATAAATACCATCTGAGATATCCGCTCCCGCCACAGGAAGCTGCGACGGACGGTCTAAAATATTGCCGATCTGCTCCCAATGTGCGAGATCTCTGCTGTGAAAGATTGGCACTCCCGGTGCATACACAAAACTTGAATTGACGATATAATAATCCTCTCCCTTTCTGCAAATAGAAGGGTCCGGATAAAATCCCATTAAAATTGGATTCTTAACTGTAACCATTTTACTACTCCTATAATACGTAACCAAATCCTAAAATTGTAAACTTCTTGTCTCTGTCTTCTTCTGCGACTTCAATGCGTACCGTATGGTCGGCGCTTTCATCCTCATTGAACACGATCATCGCGTTGCAGTGCTGCCAGTTGTTAATATGCGGATCCGCCGTCATGCGACGCTCACCGTCCACATCGACATACGCCTTTCCAACGTCCACTTCTCCGGAATCCTTAAAGATCAACACAAGCGCTTTGCAATGGATGCGGATTGTAAAGGCGGCATTCTCCGGCATCGTTGCATCGTACATCCAATTGTACGGAAACTCCGGTGTCAATTCTAACCGGTCATCCATCTCCACACTCTGGAGCTGATCATCCGTTGCACAGAAGCCACCGGCATCGATTTTGGCCTCGTCATAGACATCTTTCTTATCCAGAAGCCGTACATGCTCAAAGCTTTTGCCGATTGCAGGCTTCATCTGCAGCTGCTGTGCAAGCATTCCCTCCTCGGTCAGGCCGCTCTCAAAAGCGTCAAGTCTTGCATGCTCGCTTAAATCACAGCGCTCAAACAGATACTGTAAACAGTCTGCCATAATGGTATGACCGAGGTTGCTCGGATGGAACATATCGTAAAAGAACTGATTTTTTGTCAGAACCCTTCCCTCGTTCGGTTTCTTTGTAAACTGCTCCACCACGGTATCCTTGATACTGACCATCGGCAGGTCATACAGTCTGCCGACCGGGCTTAAGCGATCCTGCAGATTCCAGTCATTGGCAAATACGGAAAAAAGCAGAACGACCGCCGGATTCCAATCCAGCTTTAAGATCTTGCGCACAAGGCTTTCGTAGCAATCGCCCTTCGTCTCGTCGCCCTCATCGTTGACCGCAAATTCTACGACTACGATATCCGGCTTCTCGCCGTCTCTTAACACATCTCTGTCAAAGCGGAGCATTCCAAGCTCCGATGGTGTTCCTCCAACGCCCGCTTTCACAAATTTAACGTTATCTCCCATCGCAAATCTGCTTTTGAAAAGCTGATAGGACTTATAGGCATAACACTCGGTATTGATCGGTGTCGCTCCCGCCCCCTGCGTGATCGACCCTCCGATATAGGCAAGCGTTACTTCTTTTCCGGCTCTCGCCTTCTCGATCGCTTTGCGGATACGGTAGGTGTTGCCCAGATTCATGAGGGAACGCTCGATCATCGTGCAGTACAGTTCCGATTTCGTATCCACCGCTTTTTCTTCCACCTCTTCCGGAGCCGTATATCCGTCGTTCAGATAAAACCGAACGCTGGCTTTTCCCATCTTTTCCGGTGCGCTCATGATGAACTTGATCTGTCCCGGAATATAATCATCCTCTGTCCAGGTATAATCCGACAGATAAATGCGCCGTTCCATTCCGTCTCCGGTCAGGCTGCATCGCAGATTGGTTCCGCCTCCGTAGAGATCTTTTTTCCCGTACATCTGGAAGATGAACTCCATCTCCTCCTTTGGATTGTCGGTCTCAACAGACACCCCGATACTGTGTACAAGCTTGCCGAATCCCTCCACCGTCTCCAATAACCGAAGCATGTTCTCATCCGTAATATTTCCGACGATCTGTGCACTGTTGATCAGTCTTCCGTCACTCTCATAGATAAAATGAATCGCACTTCCGTCTTCCTGTTTTGCTCCGAAGATTTCCTTGTCCTTCATAATATAAAAATATGGCCGCTTCTTTTCCGGGTCCTTTGGTGCCACCGGTCCGTTCATAATCATTACCTCCCTACTTTCTTTGCCTTCTTTTCTTTATACATTTCTATATCACTCATGCACATGCATTCTTCAAACGATTCACGCGCCGTAATCTGTGTCATATAATGTCCGATCGAGCAGTCCGCCCGGTAAGGTTTACCACTTTGCGCGTTTGCCTCATCCAGATAATGGTGGATCTGATTCTCCACATCCCTGACAAGTCCGACATTCGCTCCGGTCAGAACAAACACGAACTCATCCCCTCCGGTTCGGGCTGCAATGCCGTATTTGCCAATTGCCTTGCGTATTGCTTCCGCAACGGCACAGATTGCCCAATCGCCTTCCTTATGTCCATAAGAATCATTGATCACTTTCAATCCGTCCACATCTACGCTTGCGCAGATCAGATACCGGTTTCCAAGGATCCACTCCGGCCACTTCTCATTGATGTAATCTTCCATGCCGCGGCGGTTATTTAATCCGGTCAGATAATCCGTCACACTTTTTTCCTGATTTTCGTGATTCAGCCGGATCAGGTATTTTGTCGTATAAAAATTATTGATCGTCTGGCTTAAGGTCAAATTCCAGTCATGATAAAATTCGTCCGGTCCGTCCAACGGATTTTCAAACTGTACAACGGTATAGCCGAAATTTTTTTCCCGATTATGCAATACCCGGATATAATATACTTTCCAGCTATCATCACACACTTCCTCCGGAAGCAGATCTTTCTGCCGGAAGCACTCCCCGGATACATGCAATATCTGACCGTCCCTGATTTCCATTCCGAGTTTTGCATACGAAGTAATATCCTGCTTAAAATACCGGATATGATCCTTTTCTTCACCGAGCAGCCCGAGATAAAATTCTTTGCACGTTCCGAGAAGATGCAGATTCTTGGCTACAATCTGTTTCATCTCCGCATAATCGGTGCATCCGTCCATGTCCGTCGAAAAATAGGATTGCCGGTTGTGTTTCTCCCGGATCTCAATCAGTTTCTGGTAGATTTCATCACTTCTCTTATCCTCCCGGTCGGTACAATCCTTCGTACTCTCCCGAAACAGAATTTTAGCCGGAACATAGATATTACGTTCCCTCGGCACACCTTCAAGAAGATCCCTCACAAGATAGACCGCCTCTTTTGCCATCGCTTCATAATCCACGGAGATCGATGTCAACTGCGGAAGTACATCACATGATTCCGGTGAATTATCCACGCCACTGACCATAACATCCTGCGGTACCAAAATTCCGTGTTTTTCAAGCGCGATTGTGAGTGCTCTCGCCATAAAGTCATTCGCACAGACGATCGCCTCCGGACGATGCGTTTCATCGGAAAAGAAAAATTCGTATGCCTGCTCGCCTTTTCCTTTCCACATATCTCCGTAAAAAATTGAATTTTCATAGACCGGAAGTCCGAGTTCCTCCATCGCCAGCCGGTAATGCTGTTCTCGGATCTGGCTGTCATAATGCCCCTTGTATCCTGCCATAAAACAGATATTTCTCACAGAATGCGTATTTGCAATATGCTTTACCAGCTCCTCCACCATCGAATTGGCATCCGAGAGTATCCCGTAGAATCCCTCCGACGCCTCACGAAAACTGATGACCGGACCATGCGCTCTGTTTTTCAGACCTTCGATCATTTTCATTCGAAAGCTGGGTGTATCGTATGTATCCAGCGCAACAATAATTGCATCAAATTCTTCGATCGGTGCAAAATCAACAACGTTCTTCTCATACAGATCATACATTGTCTCGGTTTCCCGGATTCCAAATGAAGTCAGGAAAACAATATTATAATCGCATTGTTTTGCCGTCTCGGTCAGCGATCTGCTGAGCACCTGCTGGAATTCCAGTTCTGCACGGTTCAAAAAGACCCCGATTGTTTTTCTTTTATTATAGAACATCCGGATGCCCCCTTTTATTACTGCTTTATTTCTTTTGGGATTATGCTTTTCTTGTGATTTGATTATAAAAAAAGCCCCCGCTTGCGTCACGAGGGCTTTTTATGGAATAATTACCGACAAACTATAGTAATTGTATTCCTGTCAATATTTTCTATCGAACGGCTATCTTCATGGATACTGTTTTTGTTTTTCCATTCTTTAAAGTCACGATTGCCTTGATCTTTACCGTTCCTTTCCTGTTTGCTTTGATCTTACCGTTCTTGTTTACGGTAGCAATCGACTTCTTGGAAGTTTTGTAGGTTACCTTCTTTACATTGTTCTGATTCAGCTTGCTGTCAAGCTTAAACTCCGTTGTTTTTCCTTTTTTAACCGTTGCCTTTGTTTTCTTCGGAGCGATGGTCTTAAGGATTTCTTTTTCAATTCTGGCTGCTTCCTTTGTCGTCAGAAGTACATAATCGCCCTTCTTTCCAAAACTTGCATTCAGATTTCCATCCTTAGCCTTATAGGTCTTGCTGTTGATCAGTTCATATTCACCCGTCTTACGGTTGACAACAAATGCCTTCAGTGATTTATTATTTTTCACATTCTTTGCGGAAACGGAAACCGTGTATTTCACATCACCATTCGCATTCTTAACCTGCAGGATGATCGTAAGATCTTCGGTTCCTGCCGCCTCGGTAAGCTGCTTTACCACATCTGCGGTAAGTGTTCCCTTTGATCCCGATACCGTTGCATTTGCGCTGGTCACATTTCCCTGCGCATCCTTTGTTATGGTTACCGATGCCTCAGCCTTCTTATCGCCGGAAACTGTAATTTCCACTTTGGATGTCTCAATGGTCGTATCCTGTTTTCCGTCCGGTTTCACATCCGGCTTCGTATCCGAAGTTCCCGGATTTACAGACGAGCCGCCGCCATTGCTGCCGGTCTTTCCGGTTAATTCGACCGTACCATATACGTTTGAGCCTGACCAGCCCATTCCGGTCTCATCATACCAGCTTAACGTACCGGTACGCTTGCCGCCTTTTGCATCGTTGATCTGGAGATCCAGACCAATCTTGGTTCCGTTTGCCGGCCTGATATCCGTCCACTTGAAAGCAGCCTCAACCACGTATCCGCCTACGATTGTTTTTGTTGCAGACTTGACATTCTCTGCCAGACATTTTTTACCATTGAAGGACTGCTCATTGTTATAATTGATACGATACTGCTTATCGTCCTCTCCATAAGAAGCGGTCTTGCCGTTGTCCTCGTCGATGAACACTTCAAGAGAATCCTGCTCATGCGTCTGAGCGCCTGTTTTATCCAATACCGCGTCTTTTACGGTTGCATATACATAGAGATTGTCATCATCCCAGAGAACCTTTGCATTGGCAGAAGCCTCGGAGTCTTTGTTGATCGTAAGCGGGATGTTTACCGCATTGTCCCATGCGGCATCTGCATCTGCGTCAACCGAAATTGTTCCGTACGGGATCTTCTCGATGCCCGGCTTCATGGTTGCCACTGCATAATACTTGCTGCTTGACTCCTGATTTCCGGTCAGATCATTAAAGCTTTCTGTCTTCCCGTCATTGTTTACAACAACATCGAGACCGATCTGCTGTGCAACTTTCAAATTCTCCATCGGAACCTTGACGGTTGCCTGATATCCGCCTGCGATCTCAGCAGCAGCTGTTCTTGCGACCGTTACCTTATCCGGTTTGATATCCGATGCCGAATTGTCCGGATCTACATATACTGTAACGGCATCTGCATTATTTGCAGTTGTGTCTTTTACTTTTACCTGTACGGTAAGACCGTCTTTATCCCATACCGGGATAAATTCTGCCTGTACCGCACCCTGATCGATCGTATAGGTTTCTCCTGCAATATTGCCATCCTTCGCCTCTGTAATAGTAACCTTCTGAATCGCCGGCTTAAGTTGCGATGCATCCACATAAGCCCAATAAGCAGGCTTTGCTTTATAGTTTCCGTCAAAAAGCAGCGGGCACTGTGCAGAGCCGTTTGCTCCGCCACCGACATTCGACTGGGAATGCAGCCATGAATTCGGCTCAATAACACCCCAGACGGTAAGGCCGGATACGATTGTTCCTTCCGTCTTTAACGCCTTGATCGCCTCATACAGATTCTTATGGCAGTATGCCATCTTGGTGTATTCGCTTTCCTTTGTAGCCGCTGTACCGTCGTAAGTACTGCTTGCCTTAAAATCCAGCTCAGTCAGCTGCACTTTGCCGGCTGCCTGTGCATACTTCTTCGCTACACTCTTAAACTGTGCTGCTGAGAAACCGTCCACATTGTAATGTGCCTGCATACCAAAAGCATCCAGTCTGGCTTCTTTTACAGACTTCACGTCGTTGATCAGTTTTACAATACCCTCACACTTGGTGTTGTCTGTCTCTCCGTAGTCATTGTAGTAAAGTTCTACATCCCTTGGCGCATATTGGTTTGCATACTTGAAAGCATTGATGATGAATTCGTTGCTCTGGTATACTCTCCACCACATGGAATTGCTTCCATGACGGGTATCCGATGTACTTGTATCACTTTCATTAGGAATAACCTTATCATCACGGTATGTATTGCCATTGACCGCCTCATTTACAACATCCCAGCCATAAAAGAGTCCGTCATACTTTCCGTTTGCAGCCTTTCCAAAATAATGATCAAACACACTGGAAATAAACCACTCCAGTCTGCGGTTCATAGTTTCCTTATCTACGTATGGCTTTGCAACATCATAGTCCTCGTGGAAGAACCATTCCGGAGTCTGTGAATGCCATACCAGCACATGACCGCGAACGCGAATCTTATTCTTCGGATTAGCATTATTCCACTCAAGAATTTTTTCCAGCATTGCATCTGCGCGTGAGAAATCTAAATTCTCGTTCTTATCATTAACAACCGGCACCTTCAGTTCCGTCCCTTTGAACGTAATTGTTTTACAATCAACAGACTGTCCGATCTGATAATTAAACAGTGCATCCGGCTTTAATTCATTGCCAAGTGTCACCGCATTGAAATGTTTCTCGACAAGTTCCATCAGTGTATCATCTGAAATCTCACTTGACATGATGGCAGTACCTGCGATCGAATCAGGTCCAAGACTTTCTGTAACGGATGTTTTCCAATCCGGAATGTCCTTTTGGATCTCCGGTTTTGGTTTTGTGATCTTTTTCATGGATACATTTGCCACATAGTATTTTCCCATGATACAGGATGTTGTATCCTGCCAATCTCCCTGTTCCAAAATACGAATCACAACCTTCTTCGCACCTGATGGAATCTTGTATGTTCCTTCGAATTTCGTCCATTTTCCAACTTCAAGGACCTGCGCGGATGTACCGGAAATCAGTCCTGTTGTATCATACACCTCCTTATCATTTCCATCCACATAATACGGCTGAAATTGAACAGTTTTCTGAGAATCTTTCAATTCTTTATTATAATCGTCCGACAATTTTGCCCAAAAAGAAAACTCATATTCTTCGCCTTCTCTTACTTTTTTCGTGATGTCCTGTGCAAAACATTCATATGATTTTGACGGATTATTGGATCTTGTAATAGCACCACATGTTGTAACACCAATATCAGCTCCATCTTCAACAGCTTCCGCCTTAATCGTAGCATCTCCTAATGAAGCACTCCAGGATGAGAAATCCTGATTTGAAAAATCTCCATTATCAATGATGTTATCGCCATAAGTAATCTGGCTTCCGCTTCCTTCTTTTAATTCAAATGTTACACTGATCAGACTAACTTTCGAACCTGATCCAGTATCGTCAGTTGTCATAAGTCCAACTGCATCAACAATACCTTCTCCAGATGGTTCAATCGTATATTCTTTGTTCCCTGTCAAACCATACTGCGTATTAGCACCTTCTGCATCATCTCCACCATTATACACTTTTAAAGTAACGGATCCTATTTGATCTGCAACATGAAATGTAACGGACTTCACATCTGAAAGTGCAATCGTCTCCGGCACTTTCCATTTTACCTGATCATATTGATTTGCAAAGGTAAGCTTCCATTGTCCATTCTCACGTTTGTACTTTGCATTTCCCCAACTTACTTCTAGCTGGTCCGCGGTGAACGTCTTGATTGTTGTCTGTGTCTCATCCGCATATACCGTCTCAATACCCCAATCCGACGGCAGCATACTGCCTACACTCGTAAGCGTCATTGCCGCGGATAGTGCAATACACGCCCCCATTTTCCACATTTTTCCCACTCCTATTTTCCTCCTTAAATAGATTTTCGTGTATCTTAATGGTAGCAAAATCAAAGCCGACAAAAACAGGGAAAAACTATAGAATAATAGCCGACAAATTGCAGTAAAACAATTCGGGTTTGCCGTGATCAGGTAGATGTTCAAAACGGAAGATATGATGATAAAGTAACGATAGAAAAAATCACGCGCGGCGAAATTTTACATTTATTGGTAAAATAACACCGCGCGCGAATTTTTATGATCTAATATGTAGTTAATTTTTGTTGTGCATCAGATAAGCATTTCAAAACCAGTCTTTCATGATCGGATATAACTGTCTGAATTTCTGATATTTTTCTTCGTACTTTTGAACCAGTTCCGGATCAGGATCTACCGTATCAATCACCTTAACAAGCTTTGCACATGCATGCTCAACACTGTCAAACGTGCCGCATCCTACTGCTGCAAGAATCGCTGCTCCGTATCCCGGGCCTTCCTCCGACTCGATGATCTCAAGCTTCACATTCATGACTGCTGCGATAATCTGTCTCCAGAGAGGACTCTTGGCTCCGCCACCACAGATTCTGGAGGAATCGATTCTGATTCCAAGTGATCTGGCAACTTCAAGCGAATCACGCAGACCAAATGCCACACCTTCAAGGACCGCAAGCGTCATATCCTCTCGCGTTGTGTCCATCGACATTCCGACAAACATTGCTCTGGCATCCGGATTGTTATGCGGAGATCTCTCTCCCATTAAATAAGGCAGATAGAACACCTGATTTTCACCGAGTGTTGTAATTCCTTTCTGCTCTCCGGCATAATCTTTTGTCTTTAAGATCTCATCCATCCACCACTTATTGCAGGACGCTGCGGAAAGCATACATCCCATCAGATGATAACCACCGTCCGCATGTGCAAACGAGTGAAGTGCATTGTGCTCATCCACGCCAAACTTGTCACTTGAAACAAAAAGCGTTCCGCTTGTTCCGAGCGAGAGATTGCAATGGTTTGCACCGACCGTTCCTGTTCCGACGGCTGCCGCCGCGTTGTCTCCGGCTCCCGCAATGATCTTGACTTCCGATGAAAGCCCCAGTTCTGCGGCAATCTCCTCTTTGAGTGTTCCGACAACCTCATAACTCTCATACAGATCCGGAAGCTGTTCACGCGACACATGGCAAATTTCCATCATTTCTTTGGACCAGCATTTATTCTTCACATCCATAAGAAGCATTCCCGACGCATCCGAATAATCCGTGCAGAATGTTCCGGACAAACGGTATGCAAGGTAATCCTTCGGAAGCATGATCTTTTTGACCTTTGCCCAAAGTTCCGGCTCATTTTTCTGCATCCAGAGAATCTTTGGTGCAGTAAAGCCTGCGAAAGCAATATTTGCTGTATACTCTGTGAGCTTATCACGTCCGATCACATTGTTTAAGTAAGCAGTCTCTTCGGTGGTACGACCATCATTCCAAAGAATGGCGGGACGGACAACCTCGTCCTGCTCATCTAAAGTTACAAGTCCATGCATCTGACCGCCGAAGCTGATTCCGTCTACCTGACTCTTGTCACACTCCGATAACAGTTCTTTTAATCCGTCGACGGTCTGCACATACCAGTCATACGGATTCTGCTCAGACCAGCCGGAATGCGGAAACGACAACGGATATTCTCTCGATACAATTTTTTCAATGCCGCCCTGCTCATTCATAAGAAGAAGCTTGACTGCACTTGTTCCAAGGTCTACTCCAATATATAACATGTCAGCCTCCTATGCGAATGGATTCTCCGTCGGGTAACGAACACCTGCCGGCTGATTATAGCCGATCTCATCAACCTCAACACCGATGTATTTAAATACTTCATATAACGCTTTTCCGTAATGACCGAATGCAACAGCTCCGTGATGAGGGAAGTTCTTCTCGATCAGTACGTGGCGATAGAATCTGCCCATCTCCGGAATCGCAAAGATACCGATGGATCCGAACGATCTTGTTGCAACCGGAAGAACCTCTCCATGTGCAATGTAAGCACGAAGCTTTGCATCTGCTGTACTCTGCAGGCGGAAGAATGTGATATCTCCAGGAGCGATGTCTCCCTCTAAGGTTCCGTTTGTTACTTCAACCGGAAGGCTTCTTGCCATAATCTTCTGATTTCTCATCTCACAGAAAGAAAGCTTGCAGGATGCGGTATTTCCACAATGGAATCCCATGAAAGTGTCTTTCAGTGTGTATGGGAACTTATCTTTAATATCCTCATTGTACATATCTGCCGGTACAGAGTTGTTGATATCCAGTAAGGTTACAACATCCTCGCTGACAACGGTTCCGATGAACTCGCTTAAGCATCCGTAGATATCAACCTCGCAGGATACCGGGATTCCCTGTGCGGTCAGACGGCTGTTGACATAGCAAGGAACAAATCCGAACTGTGTCTGGAATGCAGGCCAGCATTTTCCGGCGATCGCCACATACTTGCGATATCCCTTGTGCGCTTCTACCCAGTCCTTTAAAGTAAGCTCGTACTGTGCAAGCTTTGCAAGAACTTCCGGCTTCTTGTTTCCTTCACCAAGCTCGGCTTCCATCTCTGCAACTACAGCAGGGATTCTCTCATCGCCTTCATGCTTGTTGAACGCCTCAAACAGATCAAGCTCGGAATTCTCCTCAATCTCAACGCCGAGGTTGTAAAGCTGCTTGATTGGTGCATTACATGCAAGGAAATTAAGCGGTCTCGGTCCGAAGCTGATGATCTTGAGATCATTTAAAGCTACAATAGCGCGTGCGATCGGCTCAAACTCATGGATCATATCCGCACACTCTTCTGCGGTACCGACCGGATACTCCGGAATATACGCCTTAATATTGCGAAGCTTTAAGTTATAGCTTGCATTGAGCATTCCGCAGTACGCATCGCCTCTTCCGTCAAGAAGACTGTCTCCGGACTCCTCTGCTGCTGCAACAAACATCTTCGGTCCGTCAAAATGCTTTGCAAGAAGTGTCTCTGCAATCTCCGGTCCGAAGTTTCCGAGATATACGGCCAAAGCGTTACATCCGGCTGCCTTCACATCCTCCAATGCCTGTACCATATGGATCTCACTCTCCACGATACAGATTGGGCACTCATAAATATGTTCCTCACCGTATTTTGCAGTATAAGCATCGATCAGTGCTTTTCTTCTGTTAACGGAAAGACTTTCCGGGAAGCAGTCGCGGCTGACTGCGACCACTCCGATCTTGATATTTGGCATATTCTTATTGTTCATGATAACTCTCCTTCTCCTAATTGTTTTGTTAATGAAAGTATAGCAATTTGCCCGATTCCAAACGAGTTAAAACTTGCCTTTACAATGTCACTTTTTTGTCATTCTTATCCTAAACCTGTTTTTCTTCCGTGAACTGATCTATGATCTTCATGAGTTTTTCTACGCTCTCTTTGTTGCTGTTTGCCACGTTTATCATCTGTTCAGAAACAAGTGTTGCGCTTGATGTCTTGTTTACAATGTCACCAACCCCACGTTCATTCTGTTCAGACGCCTGCTGAATATTACTCATCTGCTGTGTCACATTATTCAAAAACACACCAAACTCCTGTAACGTTTCCTGCATCCGGACGATCACAGATTTCAAATCCGTTGCCATCTGTTTGTTTTCCTCCGAAATATGGTTGAATGCGCTGAATGCCGGTGCTACATCCTGTTCCAGATAATCGGTCAGCTGTGTGAAACAATCCGCAACATCACTAATATTTTCATTCACATTTCCACAGATTCCGTCGATCCGCGAAGCAGTCTCCGAAGAATCTTTTGCAAGGTTGCCGATCTCCGACGCAACGACGGCAAATCCCTTTCCTGCCTCTCCGGCTCTTGCTGCTTCGATGGAAGCGTTTAAGGATAACAGGTTCGTTTCCTCCGCTACCCCCATAATATCCGCAACCAGCGAATTGATTTCCGACAATCCCCGGAGCTTGGAAGTTGCTTCCTGAATATGCGTACGATTGCGCTCAATGCTCACCAGAGAGGATTCATAAGACTCCTTTGATGTCTTCTCGATATTGGAGGAACTGTCCAGCAGTTCCTGACTTTTATCCGCACCATCCTGTATCAGTGATGCAACCGTTTCAAGCATGTTATTGATATGTTCCACCTTTTCGTTCAGGTCAGACACGATCCCGTTTGTTGATTCGATTCCTGCTGCCAGCTGCTGTGTCGTCGCCATATTGTCCGTAATATAATCGGACAGTTCGCCCGTATTGGAATGAATGGACTGCGAGGACACATTCACACTCTCGCTGCAGTCGTTCAATACCCCTACGATCTCAGCCAATGCCTGCCGCAGCTTTTCAATTTTATCCGCCAGAATACCAACCTCATTTTTATGCCCCAGATACCTGTCCAGTTCCCTGCTTTTTGTCAGATCCAGATTGCCGAGTCTTACAATTGCACGCTCAACAAATCCCAACGGTCTGGTACATCTCGTAATCGAGACAAACGACAGAATTCCGATCAGCAGATATGCGACCACGCAGCATGCGGCAAGCTGCGCAACGATCTGGTTGGAAGCACGATAGGCTTCTTTGGCATCACATACCAGAACAAGTACCCAGGAACGGCCCGCCATATTTACATACTGCACAAATTTGCCGTCCGTTGTAAAATGCCCGGTTTTGGTTTTCGGATGCTCATTGGCACGATCAATCACATCCAAAAGGATCGGATCCTCACTTTCCGTTGCCAGCAATTTTTCATCCGGATTGATCAGATTCATTTTTGTCTGCGTGTTTACCATATAAAACTGTGTATTTTCCATACCGGAAATCTTCAGATTGCTCAACACTTCTTCCAATTGGGCACTGAACACACCGCCTCCGACATAGCCGATCGGATTCTCGTTCTGATCATATATCGGCGCATACATAGACAGACAAAGTTTTCCGGTTCCCGGAGATACAATAATACCGGCATCGTATACGCCGGACTGTGCGTCAAGCATAGCATTGCGCAATTCTTCAAGCCGTTCTCCCTCGCGCAGTGTTTTGCCGATCATTTCCGGATTCTGATACGTCAACACCGTCGTGTCCCAGTTCCCGATATACAATCCCTCCCAATTGTCGAGGGAATTGTAATATTCCATAGTATATTTCTGCGCCTGTTCCTGTGCCTGTGCATCTTTCTCATTTAACAATACACGCCGGACATCATAACTTTTTCCAAAAAGCTTTAAGTTATTCTCTTTCTCTGTAACAAAATTCTCGATCGTGTTTGCCTGTGCTGTCAGGTATGTTGCCATATTGTCAGACGTACTCTCACTCAACGCTTTCTGATTACGGCTGCTCGCCATCAGAAACAGGGCACCGATTCCAATCAGACTCGTTACCAGCACGATCACCATAATGGCGCTTCGCATTTTCCAATTTTTCATAAGACACCTCCATTTACTTAAAGACTATCTGCGCAAAATTAAAAAAGCCGAGATACCAAATATGAAAATCATGCATGCCTTTTAATTCCTGCCAGATAAAATTATCAGGTTCCGTTAATTTATCGCATAAATCAGGAAGATTCTTTGCAGCTGCTGCCGCGCTGTCGTATGCGATCTCATCCTCCATTCCGCAGATATTGTAAAAATAATCAATGTTATATGGAGTATCCTCTAATATTTTTGCCGTCTTCTCCGCCAGATTGCTGGTCGGTGCTGCGGAAAATGCACCAAAATAACTGAACAGATCCATACATTCTCCGATTCCGATGTTAATCGTCTGCATCCCTCCCATCGAAAGTCCCGCCATCGCTCTGTGCATTCTTGAAGCACTTGGATCTCCTTCCACCGCATAGGTCGAATAGTGCGCTTCTATATACGGGATCAGATCCGAACGCAATTCTTTGCCAAACACATAAAACGAGTTATAATCCGAACCTTCTCTTGCACAGTTTTCAGTGGATCGTCCGTTTGGTGTCACCACGATGAACGGCTCGATTTCTTTGTAATAGATCAGATTGTCCATCATTCTTTTTACCAGCGAATCCTCATCAACCATTCCCCACTCGGCTTCGTCTCCGCCGATTCCGTGCATCAGGTAGAGCACGTTGTACTTTTTATCCCGACTGTAACCATACGGAAGATAAACATTTGCTTCCTTTGTGATTTCTTTTCCAGCTAGAAAATAATCTTTTGACGGGTAGCGGATATGCTCGATCACTCCAGCCTCATCGGCTCTCTTCTGCTGATATTTTTCCGGAATGCTTTGTGCATTCACATGTACCTTGCCGTTTTCCTGTGCGATCGCCTTTTGGATCATTTCCGCACTGTGTCCCACTTTCTCCACCTTTTCCAACACCTCATTTTCTAATCATCATTTCTAATAGATCCGGTAATTTCCCGATAAAGCAAGCATCGCAAACATATACAAAAAATTGTCGTAATACCGTCTCTCACCGGTTCTAAGAGGTGTGTTCCAGAATTTGTCAACACATTGTTTCGCATAAGTTCCGTCCGCAGCCAGTGCACTTTCGGCATTGACCGCAATGATGGCTACCGGATGCAGTGCTTTCTCCTCCAGTCTGGTTCCGTCGGTCAAAAAGACGCCGTCCCAGTGATCCTTCTGATCCTCGCAGTAGAATTTCTGGAATTTCTCTGCAATCTGCACCTGCCACGGGTCCTTGTCAAACCACAGATGGTCCATCGCGATATTTGCGATCGTGCGATAGGCATCACTGTAATACCAGTCGTGGCGGCCGAAAATCTCCTGATGCGCGCTGTGCGGGGTTCCGTCATAATCCGCATACTCTGCCGACAATCCGGTATCCGGATGACAGGCTTTATGCAGGTAGGCCCGGCTTGCTTCGGCAGCGCCTTTCCAGAACTTACGATCCTCCTCATCGGCATATTCCGCAAAAAGCTCGTAAAAATGCGGCAGATGATACGATGGATCACTGAAATCCAGTCCCGGGATAAATTTGATCAGTTTGTTGGAAGGCTCCCACATCGGATCGCCCGGATGTCCCGGTTCTCCCTTATGCACGCACTCATGCAGGATTGCTTTTGCCTCCCTGCTGTAATTAAAAATGCCCTCTCCGTCTCCCCATCTTCTTGATGCAAAGAACAATGCCATAGCAAAATACTCTTCCCCGTCCGGTGCCGGTCCGTCCGCATTTCTTGTGCCGTCCAAAGCGCAGGACCATGCAAAATAATTCTTTCCCGGTCCTTCATCCATATACATATAAGTTCTTGTCCACTTCCACAGACGGTCAAATTCCTCTTTCTTATCCAGCTGTACACATACCATCATGCCATACGACATGCCCTCGGTCCGCGCATCATGATTGCCGGTATCTTCCATAAATCCCATATCCTCCCCGGCTTCATGGTAAAAGCGCTCCTCTTCGCTGCCATGAAAAATCGTCTCAAATGTCTCCTGTACTCTTTTTTCGATTTCTTCTTCCGAATAACCATACTCCGCAAATACATTGCGGTACTGTTTTGTTTCATACGCTCCTGCCATATTTTTCTCCTTCCTCTTTCGGTCAGCCCATACCAAATTTCCTTTCTGCAAATGGACTGACATGCTTCTTTAATCCATATTTTATCAGGATTATTAGGAATGTACTCATTATTAAGTCATACGCTAAAACTCTTGCCAGTCATAAACTTTTCACCGTTATCGTGTAAAGTTTTATTGTGACTGAGATAAAAGTTATAGGCATACCTACAAGTGCCGATAGTCTTGTTAATTTTGATTTTTTGCTCGACTGTCGGAGTTACTTCCATTTTGAAGCTCTTTAGCAATTTCCTTATCCCCTTCTATTTGTTTTTTATACTTGCGAAGACTGTACAATCTACAAGAAAAAACGTGCAGTATAGACACAATATCCTGTACAAGTTCTTCCTGCGGTGATAGTTCTTCATTATTCACTACCACTATGGCTGTATTAAACTTCATACAGAATTTTTCAAACCAATCATAGCCAAATCTGATAAACCTATCTTTATGTGTAACTATGATAGTTTTGATTTTTTGTTCCATTACTTCATCTAATAATTGATTCCACTTTTTACGATTGTAGTTAAGCCCACTTCCATAATCCTCAATACATTGATCTACAATGATACCTTTAGCATTGCAAAACTGACGTAAAAAAGTTACTTGGTTTTGTAAATCATCTTTTTGGTTTCTTGTAGATACTCTGGCATAAATAACAATCTGACGATTATCGTTTTCAGTATTTATACCCTTGAACTGAAGATATTGATCATAAGTATAATAACGCCTATTAGTCGGAGTTCGATTTGCTTTCAGAAT
>ENA-ORSB01001881-ORSB01001881.1-human-gut-metagenome-genome-assembly--contig:-NODE-1881-length-18053-cov-96.057062_pt1 | contig 18053 bp, 17 predicted proteins | sample MGYA00242180_ERZ509144 | MGnify/ENA primary metagenome ERZ509144 (study PRJEB26280, sample SAMEA2338661) | human gut metagenome | biome: human gut; feature: human-associated habitat; material: faeces...
GACGGAAAGCCGCACGCGAACAAGCAAATTTCTCATGCAAGCCAGGCAACAGGACCACCACGCTCGAATAGGCTCAAAAGTGGGGTAAAAAATGAATATAACTTCAAAGGTCAATGAAGTTAACTTCGTGGGCCGATGAAGTTAACTTCGTAGCCCGATGAAGTTATATTCATTTTTAGGGGCAGTTAGGAAGGGTTATCACCCTCTTTCTCCCACTACAGGCGACAACCACATTTCCATTAAACCAAATGAGCCAAAACTATGCTTACCAAAACGAGAAAAAACACCAAGAGACAGACAGCTTTTGCTACATCCTTACCGAATCAAGTATTTTTTGTCTAAAATTTGCAACTGGATGTTTTTTCTGTAACTTTGCATAAGATAACTGGCACATCAAAGAGCGCAGAATCTCGCTATACTGATAGCCATACCATTTGCATCTCATTTCCAAGGTGGAGTCAATGGTTTGAGCTAAAAGGGCATCAAATTGCTCCATGATCGGAAAAATTCCTCCAAAAGGAGTGGGTTTCTCAGATTTTATTTGTACTTTCGCCATGCCATTCGGAGTTTTTGCTATACTTGTTTTTGCAGCACTAAGGTAGGCGAAAAGTCTGACATGGAAAAATCCTGAGCAACTTCTTTTTGCTCAGGTACTTATAAAAAATGCTAACTCATAGTGCTGCAGAAATTAGGTAAACGAAGAAATACTCTCATTTGGTTTATTTCGAGTACCTTTGCGGTATAATTAGTTTGGATAGTTGGTATATGGTAGAATACACAAGTAGTAGATTATGTTTCAAGGCTGATTTGATTGAGCCTTTGAATGATAATGATTCATTTATTGTGCATATTCCAGATGGAACATTCAAGTTTACAAAAGCTGATTTCTATCGTGTCTTTTCAAATGTTATTGAAACCAAGAGCTATCAAGAGGGCAGATTGTATAGTTGTAAATATCCTCCCAAACGAGCTATGCAATTTTTAATATCTGGACAACCTACACCATATAGGCAGTCAGAAAGATGTATGCCAACAAAAGATTTGGCAGGGAAAGAAATCCGAATGAAAATTAAGGAGATAGGTACATTGTGGCGTAATTCTCCTAATAACCCTCAGATAGATGTTGAAGTACTTGAAAATTGGAATAATCTGATAGAGGAATGGATTGCAGACAAAGACATGCCATTGATTATTCGCAAAGAAACAAACAAACGAGGTCAATCCTTTGTGCATCCCTGTGGAAGAGAGATTATCGTTTCAGATAATACCGTAGCTATTTGGGCGTATAATAATGTTCTAAAAGGGATAGTGTTCACCTTATCTCAAATCAAAGAGCTGTTGAGCCAAAAAGAGTTACCAATGGTGTTTATGGCAACAAAGGAAATTAAGGCAAATGCCAAGTACACCAAACCATTAGGTAGTTATGCCTTGCCTAATTGGAAATTGTGTCATATTCAACCTGTGGGATTTAATACTAATACAAGCATTGAAGATTTGGAAATTTCCGATATTGAAGACCATTTTCGAAAATATGTAAATCCGAACAACATGTTCGTACTTCCTAAAGAAATTGGTTGTTTAGGAGAAATAGATGAATTTATAGAGGAGCAAAAACGATAAAAAATAAATAGCAGGTGTGCATTGCGTGTGCAAAAATACTACTTTTTCACGAAACCCCTGTGTACCACAATTCAAAATCGAAGGATGCATTTCTTGAAAATCAACTCGCTAGCAACTGTAGAGGCCCTAAAAAATGACGAAAAAAAATTGATTATCAAACTTGGGTTAAGTCGTTTAGCGTCATTTCTCCCGTTTTTCGAGTTTATTCCAGAGATTTTCAGTAACTTTGCATAAAATAGCTGGCACCTCGGCAGCACATACTCATAACAACATCTAAAAAAACAAGAACATGGAGATTACTTCTTTTGCACTTTTCGGGTGGTCTATGGCCCTCGCGAGCATCCTTTTTTTCATTTTCATTTACAAGAAGGTCAGGCGAACAACCGCAACGGGAGCTGGTTTGCGAAGCAATGATGGCAGCGCAGACCCCGATGTAAAGATCGTAGGGCAAGATGAAAAATATAAGAGAGCAACTTGGGGCATCTGCATCGGCGCCAGCATCATAGTTGGCCCAATGCTGGGATTTGCGCTTGGCTTGGCACTCAAACTCGTCATCCCGACCTACTATCATATCGAGGACCCCACCCCCAACGGCCACTACACATGCTATGCCATCAACGGAAACATAGGAAAGGAACTATTCGGAAAATACGTCTTCAATAATACCGACGAAGAATATTATCTTTGCCGGAAGAACTATCAGTACGGAACTCCAGACGACAAGACAACCTACGTCAAGGCCATTGCACCACACAGCACCACATCTGTCCCCATGGAAATTGACGGATGGTTTCACCCCTTCCCCACCCGCATCTCCTACCATCACGGAAGAGGCCCAGATGCCGTGGACGATCATGACAAAAATTTGCACTATATTTTCACGAAGTCACAATTTGACGAAATATTCAGCAAATAGTCCTCGTCGTGCCTTTATATCGCAACCAGAAGACCAAAGTCAATTGCATTTCACACGAAAGCAGAATGATATAAGGGGAAAATCGAACGGAGTAGGAATATTTCTTATAAAATATTTGTGATTTTTCGGAATTTATTAGTAACTTTGTCGTGTCGATTAGTTTTCACTCCAACCCACAGACGCGAAACGTCCATGGTAGGAAACCACCGACACGGCGCACGGTCAAACCATGCCGTGCGGGCAAGAAACGATAAAAAACGAACAATATCAGATAACAAAAGACGACTCACCATGCGTATGAGAAGAACAGCATTCATAATGGCATTGATGACGGTCTTCACCGTCTCCCTCTTTGCCCAAAACTCTCGTGGCCGTAACTACATCAAGCAGAACATCTCCGAATGGGGGGCTGCCGCAACGTGGCCATCACCGACACAGGAGGCGACCTCGCCCTCAACGGAAAGAACGACTATGCCTATACGGCCGGCATCCCACAGGCCCTGGCCGACGCGCTCGAAAAGTATCACGACGATGACGACTACATCGACGACGTGCAGCTGACCGAGGACGGCGAATGGCTCATCCTCGTAGGAAAGAACGGCTGCCAATGGTCCAACATCCCGTCTGAACTGGAGAGCAAGCTCCGCCAGTGGAACGAGGCCGAAGAGACCATCACCTCCGTGACGTTCAACGACGACGGAGACTGGATTGCCGTCTCCACCGACCACGTCGCCTCTTCCAGCACGGATATGGACGACTGGATCAAGGAAGGCATCGAGACTCACGGACAGCTGTGGGCTGCTCACCTGACCAACGACGCCTGCGTGCTCTGCTTCGAGAACGGATACAAGTTTCTCGGCAACGTGCCCCAGAAACTGAAGGATGCCCTCAAGGCCTCGAAGTATGACGTGTACCGCATCAAGTTCACGAAGGAAGGATCCTATTTCTTCGCCGACCAAGAGGGACACTACACCTTCTGGATGTAACCACACCCTATCGCAACATTCACCAATCACTACCCTATTATGAACAAAAAACTATTATTCACCCTCACCCTCTCTGCCCTTCTCTTCACATCCTGTGGCCAAAGCGGCAGCAAGCAGGACGCAACCACGACGGACACCACGACCACCGAGGCCGCAGCACCTGAGAAAGTGAAGATAGACGAGAACGACGCCGAATCGCTCGTAGCCGCCTTCGAGCAGTATGCCGACCAGTATGCCGCCATCATCGACAAGCTCAACGCCGCCAAGCCCGGATCCTCCGAGTTTGAGGCCGCCTCCAAGGAGATGACGGAGCTGAGCGAGGAACTGCAGGCCACATCGGAGAAATGTCAGAAACTTGCCCCCAACTTCACTAAGGAGCAGAAGCAGCGATTCCTGAAAGCAGCCATGAAGTTTGCGTCAGCTTCCAAGAAGATCAAGATCGACGTGTAAGCAATGCGTGAGCGTACTGCTCATGGAATAGATTGGAAAATAGAACTCCCTATGACTGACGGCCAAAGGCCGCCTGCCATAGGGAGTTTTCATTTGTGCGCCCGATGTATCATCGACTATTCCCACTGATAGATGTCACTGAGCGGCATTTATTTTCTTTATCACCTGTTTCCAAGCCGACCGAAGGCCTGGCGACAACGGTTCGTAACTGATCATGTCGAGGGCTTGACGCAGTTCGCCGAGCAGTTCGGGCCAATAGCGCATCTGCTCGTAAGCAAGTTTGATACACTGAGCCCTGACGGCATAGGCCGACTTCGAGTCGGCGATTCGCACTAAGCAATAGTCCATAAAGTCTGTACGGATGCCTTCTTTGCCAAATGGCTGACGAAGGAGAAGGGCGAGCAACAACCGAAGCTTGGTCGCATCCTGCTCCACGATGCAACGGTCTATCAGATGATGGCGCTTGGCATAGAGCCACTCGTGATCCGAGGAAGCGAAATGGGTCAACGCCCAAAGTGCATTGACAGCCACACGACGATCGTCGTCAAGGGTCAATTGGTATAGTTGCTCCTTAAGATGATCGTTGTGCTTCCCATGGGCAAGCACACAGATCTCCTTGATCTCATCCTGGGAAAGACGATGAGCAAGCATGGATCGAGCTATCATAGACTGTCATTTTATCGGACGTCAACTACGCCCAAAACACCGACAACTTCCGCAAAGTGTGCGAACGATACACTTTGCGGAAGTTTGAAACTTACTTCACTACCTTGCGCGTAGCACGGCTACCGTCGGAGTAGGTAATGGTGCGGACGAAGATACCCTTTGCCGGGCGACTGACCACACGGCCAGAGAGGTCACGATACTCCACACGCTCGATCTGCTTCATGGAAGCCTCGGAGATGTCGATGCCGTCGGGCACGCCGTTGGGATAATACTCTGCCACGCCCGATCCGAGACGCACGTCGCCGTCGATATAGAAGGCCTCCATACCGATCTTCTCCTTCACCTCCTTGTAGAAATAGATGGTGCGGTCGTTCTCGTCATACTTATAGAACTCGTAGCCATCGGTGAAGGCATAGGGCACGTCGGTCATCTCCTCCGTCAGGTTGGCATAGTCGTCGGGCGAGAACGTGACCACCTCGCCATCGATATAAAGATTGTAGTAGAGGCAAGACGGGTCGAGATAGTTGAAGTCGGCTGAGTAGTAGCTCAGCGAGTACTGCAGACCACCGGGACCTCCCCATGGGTTCGGGTCGTAGGGCTGGTAGGCCGTGAGCTTCGGCGGCATGGGGGCTGCGGGCTTCTTGTCCCAACGGCTGACGAGGGCATAGCGGTAGGCATCGAAGATGTTGGTGCTGCGGTCGTCATCCATGCTCTTGTGGACCATGAGGATACCCTTGGTGGAAAGGGAATTGTTGTCAGCATCGTAGGTGAAGACGAGGGGTTCGCCAGAGAAGCAAGCCTTGTCAAACTCAGTACCCATCTCGTCCTTTCCCTTGCCCACCACGGCAGAAGAGGCATAGACATAGCATGCCGTCAGGGTGTCGATGCCGACGAAGGAGGTGGCAGGGAAGGTGACGGTCGTGCCGTCCATCGTTCCCTTGATCCAGTAGCCCTTCACGTTGGCCGAGAGGTCGCCCAGATAGACATCGCTGCCATCGAGGGCGTAGCGCACAGGATAAAGCTGCGACTGTCCCTCCATATCCATATAGAGCATCAGACCGTCGTTGACCGTGGCACTTGCCGGTGGTACCATTGTGTTGTTGTCCATGCGCACACCCTTGTAGGTGGCCTCGGCATAGCTCGTCCATGATCCGCTGGCAAGGCACATGCCAATCAACTCGCCCTCGGGGAGCACCATCTTGAGCGAGTCGCCATGCCATACATACTTGAGCACCTGGTCGGCGGGATCCTCGTTGGGAACGAGCGTCTGCTTGCCGTTTCGCTCTCCTGGGCGCACGCGCTCCAAGTATCCATAGCGTGTATCACCAGAGAAGACGTCCTCCTCGGAGAAGATGGCCTGGGGAAGCTGGAAGGCGATGGTGTCTCCCTCCGTGCGATAACCCTTGATCCAGGTCTGCGTGTAGATGGAGTTGATGGGGTTCTCCAGATAGACCGCGCCATCCTCACCGAACACCATCCGCTGCCAGTCGCCCGTGCTCTGGTGGTCCACAGCATAATAATACACCGACTCATAGCCCGTCGTCGTACGATAGAGGTTGATGGTCTCGCCCGCCGCGGGTTGCGTGATGAGCGAGTCTTGCTGCTGGGCCAGCGTAGCCGTCGAGCAGAGTGCGGCGAGCAGCAGGGTTGCGTAACATTTCTTCATAAGCCTGTTTGATTTTGTTTGATAAATGGTTTTGTTTCGTTAGCTATTTGCCGACAAAGATACGGTTTTATTTTATAGTCAGCAAATATTTATAAAAAAAACTTTCCATACCGCCTCTTTTCATCATGATGGAGAAAGAAGCGGTGTGGGGAAAATGCAAATTGAGCACAGATTATTGACCTAAAACCAGGGAGAAAATGGAGAAAACGGAAAAAAGTTAAAAGTTTTATGGAAAATACCACCGTTATTCAGAATATTATGTATAATTTTGCCTCCAAATCAAACCGCTCATGAACCACGGGCGCAACACCGGCGGAAAAGGCGCCGGAAGACCGACCCTGGACTAGAACGTATTGTGTCTCACCTTCAAACTGGGGGGGTGATTCACAAAATAAATTCAATATCTCCCCAACTTATCTAAAAAACAAAATCTATGAGGAAAAAAACTACTCTGGCATTGGTCCTGATGATGAACCTTGCCTGTGCTATGGCACAGAAGACGGGTACTACGGGCCCCCTCTCTTGGAACTACAACGAGACCAGTAAGGAACTGACCATCACTGGCAACGGCGCCATGCCCAACTACGACTACGGCGCAGCACCGTGGCAGGAGTATCAGGAGGGTATCGAGACCGTGAACGTCGGAAGTGGCGTGACAAGCATCGGCAACAACGCCTTCTGCAACTGCATCTACATGACGACACTCAGCCTGCCCGCTGGCATGGAGACCATCGGCGACAACGCCTTCTCCTACTGTCTGTCCATCACGTCAGCAGAACTGCCCGGCACCATCACCAAGATAGGAGAAAGCGCCTTTGAGGGATGCACCAGCCTGGAGAGCATCGCTCTGCCAGAGGAACTGGAGACCATCGGCGGATTCGCCTTCGCCGACTGCGTGGCCCTGGCTAGCGTGGACTTCCCCTCCTACCTGACCTATATCGGGCGCTGGTCTTTCAGCGGATGTGAGGCGCTCGGCGAGGTCAGCATCCCGGCAAGTGTGGAGACCATCTCCGACAATGCCTTCGCAAGCTGCGTCAACCTGTCCTCCGTGCAGTTGTCAGAGGGTCTGAAGAGCATCGAGGAGACGGCTTTCAACGCCTGTGAGCAGCTGCAGACCATCACGATACCCTCAACGGTGACCAACATCGGAGGCGGTATCTTCGCCGACTGCAAGAAACTGTCAGCAATCGACATGGCAGAGGGCAACACGGCTTACGTCTCCGTAGAGGGCGTGTTGTACAACAAGGCCATGACGACGCTCGTGCAATATCCTGCGGGCAAGGACAACGACTCATATACTATCCCCAAGAGTGTGACGATGGTGGGCGACTATGCCTTCTGCGGCAACGACTACCTCACCTCCCTTCCTCTGCACGACAAGCTGAAGGTGATCAGCGACTTCGCCTTCGCCCGTGTCAGCGGCGTACCCACCTTTGACGTACCTGCCAGCACGGAGAGTATCGGCGAGTCGGCATTCCACGACTGCTGGAGCCTCACGGACATCAATGTGGCCAAGAGCAATCCCAACTACACGTCGGTGGACGGCGTGCTCTACGACAAGGAGATGAACACGCTCATGCAGTATCCGGAGGGAAAGACCACACCGGAGTATATCGCACCGAAAAGCCTGCGGAATCTCGGCCCATACGCCTTCTTCGGCAACAAGAAACTCACTACGGTGGACCTGCCCGACGGCGTGGCCTCCATCGGCGACTTCGCCTTCGGATGGTGCCAGAACCTCAGCAGCCTCACCGTGCGCGTCGCCGACCCTGCTACTATCGAGCTGGGTCTGATCCCGTTCTTCAGAGGAGCGAACGCCGTGGACTGCACACTCCGTGTGCCGGTCGGAAGCAAGACAAAGTATGAGAATGCTGACCTGTGGAAGGATTTTGCCCCGAATATCGAGGAGCTGACCAGCGACGGTATCGATAGCGCGACGGCAGACGGCCAGCAGGCTGACAAGGCGGAGCGCGTATATAGCCGCGACGGAGTGCAACTGCGTGGCACGCTGGGCCAGCAGCAGAAGGGTGTCTATATCGTCGGTGGAAAGAAAGTCGTGAAGCGATAATCGCCTACTCCAAACGAAATAAACTCTAACAACCGATCGAGGTTGAATCTATTTGTGCCAAACTCTCATCATGGGGTTTGGCACATTTTTCTATAAGAGTGGCAAGACCGTGAGAAGTGGAGCTCTCACCCGCGGGCCTTGTCCCTTGCCCCAGAACAGAAACAAAGGGGTGGAGCAACCGTCTGGCTGCCCCACCCCTTGATAATATCTTTCCTTACTTAGAGGTCGTTTTCGTTGTTGGCGGCCTCGCCGTAGTCCATGGCCTGACGCTCTCCGCGGAGCACGGCAAGGGCATTCTCGGTGAGTGCCTTCATCTCGTCCTGGCCCGGGTAGATGGTGACAGGGGCGATGAACTCTACGCGCTCCTTGATGTGGTCAGTGATATACTGAGAGCGTGCCAGACCACCCGTGAGGAGGATGGCATCGACCTTGCCCTTGAGCACTGCGCCCTCGGCAGCAATGCACTTGGCCACATTCCAGATCATGGCATTGAGGACCAGCTCGGCGTGCTTGTCGCCATGCAGCACCCAGTTCTCCACCTCCAGCATGTCGTTGGTACCGAGGTGGGCGATGATACCGGCCTCTCCGCTCACCTTCTTGACAAGCTGGTCCTGCGTGTAGCGGCCAGAGAAGCAAAGACGGATAAGGTCTGCTGCGGGCAGGGATCCTGCGCGCTCGGGAGAGAACGGTCCCTCACCGTCGAGGGCGTTGTTGGCGTCAATGGCCTCGCCATGGTCGTGGGCAGCGATGGAGATACCGCCACCGAGGTGGCAGACGATGAGGTTGAGGTCCTCGTAGCGTGTGCCATGGTCCTTGGCATAGCGGCGGGCAATGGCCTTCTGGTTGAGCGCATGCCAGATGCAGTAGCGCGGCAGCAGCGGAGAACCAGAAATCTTGGCCTCGGGAGCTAACTCATCGACCACACCGGGGTCGGCCACGAAACTCGGGCAACCGATCTCCTCGGCAATCTCGTGAGCGATGATGCAGCCCTGGTCGCAGGCGTGCTGGTGGAGGGCCTTGCGCTGGTCCTCGACCATCTGCTCATTGACACGGAAGACACCAGACTTGACGGGCTTGGCAAGTCCGCCACGGCCGATGATGGCGTCGAACTGCACGGGAAGACCATGCTTCTTCACCTCTGCGATGACCAAATCCTTGCGCATCTCATACTGGTCGGAGATACGCTTATACTTCTTCAACTCCTCGCGGGAGTGGTTGATGGTTGCTTCAAAGATCAGGTTCTCGTCGTCGGAAACGGAAATCTTCGTCGAAGTAGAACCCGGATTGACGGCTAATATTCTATACATTTTGGTAGATTATTTCTAAGTTTGGCTTGGTTACACTAATATTACTGGTGTGCCATGGCTGCCATGGCGATGCTCAAGAACTTGGCCTCGGGGGAGTCGCCACGCGACGGGACTACAACGGGAGCGGTCGGACCCTGGAGGATACCAGCCGTGATAGCGCCACAGAAGAGCGTGATGGTCTTGTAGAACACGTTGCCAGCCTCGATGTCCGGAACGATGACGGCATCGGCATCACCCTCTACGCAAGACTCCATGTTCTTCGCTTTCAGGGCGGCGGGAGAGCAAGAGGTCTTCAAGTCGAGCGGACCATCGATGCGAACGGGACCGAAGAATCCCTCCTCAGCACGCTTCTTCTGCTCCAAATAGTCGGCGGTGCAGGGGAAGTGGCGCTCATCCACATGCTCAGAGCAGTGGATAAGGGCAATCTTCGGCTCAGCAATGCCAAACTGACGGCACAGGGCGGTGACATACTTGATCTGCTCCGTGCGCTGCTCGGGCGTGGGATAAGGAATCACGGCGGCGTCGGTGAAGAACAGAAGCTTGTGGTATTGCGGCATCTGGGCCACGGCGATATGAGTCAGCACGTTGCCCTTCGGCAGGATACCTGTCTCCTTGTTGAGCACGGCGCGGAGCACCTGGTCGGTATTGATGAATCCCTTCATGAGCACATCGGCACCACCCTCGCGGACGAGAGCCACGGCCTTCTGTGCCGCGTCGAGCTTGTCGTCAGTATCGACGAACGTCACGCGGTCCATCAACTCGGCGTATTGCGGGTCGTTCTCCACGGCCTGGCGTGCGCCAACCATAATTGCGGTTACGAAACCAGCCTGCAATGCGCGGGCCACTGCGCCACGCGTGGCATCGTCCTCGGGCCACACGACGGCAAGACGCTTCACCACCTTCTGCTCGGAGAGGTGGCGCAAGAGCTCATCAAAGTTCAGAATGCTATTCATCAGTGCTTGATTTTGTTCTGTTAATAGTGTCGGCAAAGGTACAGATTTTTCTTGAATTAAGAAAATTTTTCGTATATTTTTCTTCTTCTTGGACTACAAGGAATTCTCTACGCCCTACTTTGACACATCAAAACCCGTCGCTAAAAAGGAACCCACGACTGTCAAACAATTAAGAAAATACGCCACATAGATAATATTCAGAAATATTTGGCCGTATAAATTAATTTTTCTAACTTTGTAACCACTCTTAAGAAAGAAGAGGACAAGGACAGACCTATTAACAACACAACCGATACAATCATGAGGAAAATGAAGTTTATACTGACAATGCTGCTCGCGAAGAAGGGGGAGCTGCCGCACTCGGAGGCAACGCCAGGGTGAACTTGATGAGCGGACAGATTGATATCGACTTCGCCGTCTTCAACATCTACCAGTATGACAATGCAAACCTCACAGGTCACTACACGGGTCCTATGACGATGGAGTAGCATCACTACCAAACATCCCTCTTCTTCGGCCCTCAGATTGCAGTCCGATATGAGGAAGAGAAAAACCGAAACGGGAAGCCCCCGAAAGTTGACGTTTATCAACTTTCGGGGGCTTGCTTTGATCTGTATTGCGTAAACAGAACTTTTACAGTCCTCTGGCCTTGAGCAGTCCCGAAGCATCGGGTTTCTCCATACCAGTGAAGTCAGTGAACATCAGCATTTGATCCTTGGTGTTGCCACGGCTCAGAATCTTGTCGCGCAACGCCTGTCCGACGGCGGGGTCGAGCGCGCCATGCTGCTTGAAGTAGTCGGCGATATTGACCGCCAGGACTTCCGTCCACAGGTAGCTATAATAGCCAGCAGCATAACCTCCGCCCCAGACATGGTTGAAATAGGAGGTGGAGTAGCGCGGGGGAATCTGCGTATTGAGGAGTCCGGCATTGTGGAGCTGCTCCTTCTCGAAGGCACCGGCCATATAGGGCGACGGCACCTCGTCCGGACTGATTTTGTGCCAAGCCAGATCGACCCAGGTCGATGCGAGGTTCTCGCCGAGGGAGTAGGCCGTCTGGAAATTGATGCTCTCAAGCATACGCTCCTTCAGCTCTGCGGGCATCGGCTCTCCCGTCACGGTATGGCGGGCAAAGTGGTCGAAGATCTCGGGGATACTGGCAAAGGACTCGTTGAACTGCGAGGGCATCTCGACGAAGTCGCGGGCCGTAGCCGTGCCAGAGAGGGTGTTGTACTGGCAGTCGGAGAGTATCTCGTGGAGGGCGTGGCCAAACTCATGGAACATCGTGCACACCTCGTCCCAGGTGATGAGCGAGGGCTGACCGTCGGGAGCCTTGGCGCTGTTGCACACGTTATAAACCACAGGAAGTTGTTTGCGCTGGCGGCTCTGCTTGGCAAAGGCATCCATCCACGCGCCACCACGCTTCGTGGGACGGCGGAAGAAGTCGCTGTAGAAGAGGGCCAGGGGCTTTCCGTTCTTGTCGATCACCTCAAAGACTTTCGTGTCGGGATGATAGCTGGGAATATCCTTACGCTCCTTGAAGGTCAGGCCATAGACGCGGTTGGCAGCATAGAACACACCATTCACCTGCACGCTATCGACATTGAAGTAGGGCTTCACCTCGTCGTCAGAGATGTTGAGCATCTCCTTCTTCATCTTCGCCGAATAGTAGAAGCGGTCGTAGGGCTGAAGCTGGAAGTCGCTTCCCTCGGTCTTGCGGGCATACTCCTCTATGGCCTTGGTTTCGGCGTCGGCCTTGGGTGCATACTCCTTGATGAGCTGCTCAAGGAAGTTGTCCACGTTGGCTGAGTTTTTGGCCATCGTGTTCTCAAGTGAGTAGTCGGCATAATTGGCATAACCCATGATCTGGCCTTTCTCGGCACGGAGTCTTGCCAACTCAGTCACTATCGGGAACGTGTTGTACTGGGGATTGGTGCCGTCGGCACGATGGATGCTTGCCTCAAACACTTTGCGACGGAGCGCGCGGTTCTGAAGGCTTGCGAGGATGGGTTGCTGCGTCGTATTGATGATGACGATGCAGTAGGGGGCCTTGCCGCCACGCATCTCCGCATCCTTCTTGCACTGGGCGATGTCGGCCTCGCTGAGACCAGCGAGATCCTCCCGGTTATCAACCCAGACCACGGCATGGTTGGTCGCCTCGGGAAGGAGGTTGCCCCACTGCTGCTGCAACTCTGAGATACGGGAGTTGATTTCCTTCATGCGCGCCATCTTCTCGGCGGAAAGGAGTGCGCCCGAGCGCACGAAACTCTTGTAGATTTCCTCCGTCAGGCGCTGGTCCTCACCCTTGAGCTTCGCATATTCGTTATCGTAAACGAACTTGATGCGCTCGAAGAGCTGCTGGTTGAAGGATATCTCGTTCTCAAGACCCGTGAGCAACGGCATCACCTTGTCCTCGGCTTCGGCCAGCACGGGAGTCTTGTCGGCATTGGTAAGGCCGAAGAAGACGCTGCAAACGCGGTCGAGCAGGATACCACTCTCCTCGAAAGCGAGAATGGTATTCTGGAAAGTCGGCTTCTTCTTGTTGTCGACGATCTTCTGAATGTTGTCGCGCTTGATCTTGATGGCTGCCTCGATGGCAGGAAGGTAATCGCTCTCCTTGATGCGACTGAAATCGGGCGCACCGAAGGGCAAATTACTCTTCATCAGAAGAGGGTTCTGTTGACTCGTACCAGAAGACTGGGCCGATACGGTGACTGGGGCCTGCAAGAGCGTGGCGGCCAATCCGATAGCAAAGAATAACTTGTTGTTCATACGAAGGTATTGATTAGGTAGCAAAGTTAAAATAAATTATTCTATAAATCGGCTTATATTTCATCTTTTATGAAATAATTAACAAAATCCACTCTGTTATCGACGTATTTGTGCTAACTTTGCACTCATAGGCATAAGCTAAGACGTAAGTTAAGACATAAGTTAAGCATAGACTAAGACATAAGCTAAGCATAAGTTAAGACCAAGACAAAAATGTTTATAGTGATGATTTTCATATTCCTTGGCATCGGTGCGGGCTACGCACTACGCACAAGGACGGCGTCGGAGGCCCGGCTTCAGGCCATCGGCGCATGGGCTGGCCGTGCCACAACGTGGCTCATCTGGCTACTTCTCTTCATGCTCGGCATCGAAGTGGGTGCCAACGAGCGCATCATCTCCGCCCTGCCCACGCTGGGCGTGGAGGCGCTGCTACTGTCCCTCAGCGGCCTGTTGTGCTGCTGTGCCCTGGCCTGGGTGCTATGGCGGATGACAAGGAAAGGAGGCGAGGGATGAAAGGCAGTTTGATCGTGGTGGGCTTCTTCGCCCTCGGACTGTTGGCAGGACGCAGCGGCTGCATGCCCACATGGCTCATGGAGGGCGACATCAGCATGGTGGCTCTATGCGCCCTGCTCCTCTTCGTAGGCATCGGCATCGGTCTCAACCCAGACATGAAGAGCGAACTCAAAAGCCTAAGTCCCCGACTGGCTCTCCTACCACTCGTCACCATTCTCGGATCATGGATGGGAGCGGCGGTGGCTTACCTGTTCCTCGGAGGTGGCATCTGCACCTTCCTGCAACATCGGGAACTGACGGACTGCCTCGCCATCAACAGCGGCTTCGCCTATTATTCACTATCAAGCATCTTTATCACCGAATACCGAGGTGCAGAACTGGGCACCATAGCTCTTTTGGCCAACATCATTCGCGAAATGGCCACACTCCTGCTCACCCCGCTATTGGCTCGTTGGTTCGGCCCGTTGGCTCCTATCTCATCGGGCGGCGCGACGAGCATGGACACCACCCTGCCCAGCATTACCCAGTCCATCGGACAACGATATGCGCCCCTGTGCATCTACCACGGTTTCGTGACCGACTTCACCGTCCCCTTTCTCGTCACCCTTTGGTGCGCATAAGCGTCGCAAGCCTAAGGCGCATGGTGAGAAGATAAGTTACCATGCGCCTTAGGCTTAACTTACGACAAACTCCTACCTCTACCCATTCTTATGGGGAGGGGGTAGGGGGAGGGGAACTGATGGGACTACGAACCATGGTCAAAAAAGGTAACTTCAGCGCGCGTCTTAGCGCGCAAAATCTTGAAAAAAATACTTCAAAAACGACTTTTCTGAACATTAGATAATCATTAGTATATCATTAGATATATTAGAGGGTCGCGAAACGATTTGATTATCAATTAGTTAAGTCGGTTATCGTCGACAGATTGGTAACATGTCGTCGACAGATTGGTAACATGTCGTCGACAGATTGGTAGCATGTTGGGTGCAAACTTCGACAGATTGGTAACATTGATAATATTTATTTTTACAAAAACAATTAAATTTGATACGTTCTTTACATTATTGGGTAAAATGATAGGTATTTCCCTATTTTGTCTTGCTTTAACCCTTTTGAGTGATTCTATTTTTAAGTTTTATAAAATATAGTATATCAGTAGATTAACAACAACTTCGACAAAAAGGTAACATCTTTTGCAATTTCGTTTCTCTCAAAGTACGACATTTAGGTAGCATTTTGAAAAATATATACATGATTTTCATAGTATTTTGGTCCACCATCTCCCTCTCCTATTTTTCCAGTCTGCTCCCTTGTTTCACCCGGCGTAGAATCTATTTTTCCCTACCATCCTCCCCTACCCTTCCGTCTTTATGAGCTATAGCTTTAGTAGCTTCTGTCGGTCTGTTAGGTGCTGGATAGTGTGCGAGCACAAATCATGAATTATCCTCGATAATGTAAATAAATATGTTGCAAAATAGAAATGCTACCTAAATGTCGCACATCGCTTTTGTCCACGGTTGTGAACCAATGCTACCAAAGTGTCGTACTTCCTGTTTTTTGCCGTTTGCTGAAATGTTACTAAAGTGTCGTACTTCAATGAGAATGCTTTCCATAAGATGCTACCTAAATGTCGTACATCGGCGCGACATTGACTGGTAAACGCTACTAAGATGTCGCACTTCCCTCCTTTTTCTATGCCCAACAAGCTACCAAAGTGTCGTTGATGGCCGGAAAAGTGATATAAAGATGCTACTGAAGTGTCGAAGTTGACTACTTGGTGGCCGTAAGAATGCTACTTAAATGTCGTACTTAGGCGTATATTCTCCTAGAATAGCTTCTGAAAGTGCCGTACTATTTTGAAAAGTAGGGTATAAGATGCTACTAAAGTGTCGAAGTTGGGCGTTTTTGGGTCCTTTTTCCGTTTCATAAAATAAATGAAGGATACAAAATAGTAGATAATATAAACCGTAAACAACTTGATGTAATTTGCATTATATACTTAATAATCAATGATATAAAAGTTTGAAGAAAACAATTCACTTGAAAGTAAAAAAACATTTCACTTTTTTGTCGAACTTACATGGATTACCAGGGACTGTACTTTTTCTTGCTCTTTCCTCTTTGCCGCCTACTGACAGTGGTTTGCTTATCATACTCATAGACCCATTAAAATCAACTTATGACACTTTTGTAGTAGCAGTTTCCCTCTATAGATAAAGCGAACAATGTAAAACAAATTCACTAAATGGAAAGTGCAATATTCAGGCTAAAATCGTCTTTAGAAGGTGTAAACCAGAATAATCCCCTAATTTTGCTTCCTTAGAGTAAAAAAGATTGCGTAGGTTTGTGATTTTTCCAAGGAAATGCTTACCTTTGCAGAGTGCCTTTTCTATTCGTCTGAAGTCTTCTATACTTCCTGATGGAAAGACGTCCTATGGAGCATGGGAGGTGCGCATCGAAATGTAGAACTCTCAAAGCCTAAAAATCATTGGAACGAAAGACCTATACACATCTCCACAGACACATGGCGAGACGCGGGCTGCTACTCGTCCTTCTAGCCCTGCTTGCTTTGCCGCTCCTTTCCCAAACCAAGTATGCCTTGGTCATCGGATTGGGAAAGCAGGAGGACCGTGCCTGGCCGAAAATCAACGGCGACAAGGATGTGCCCCGTGTGCGGCAGATGCTGCGCAAGGGCGGATACGACAAGATTATATCGTTGGTCAATGAGCGCGCCACGAAGCGCAATATCCTCTCGGCGTTCAATACGCTAGTAGGAAAGTCCCGTCCTGGCGACATCTTCTATATCCACTATTCTGGCCACGGACAGCAAGTGGCCGATCCGCATCACGACGAACCTGATGGGCTGGATGAGTGTTGGATACCCTACGACGCCTATAAGAAGGCTTGTGCCCGCGACCGAGGCGAGCGTCATCTATCCGATGATGAGGTCAACTACTACCTTGGGCGATTGCGCGACAAGGTGGGCGATCGAGGCAAGATCCTTGTCGTCATCGATGCTTGCCATAGTGGAGATGCTACCTGTGGCGACGAAGGCGAGGAGGTGCTGCGTGGCGTGAGCGAAGTCTTTGACGCGACATGCCATTTTGCCGAGCCCATCCCCCGTGCTGTGTCGCGACGCAAGGAGCGCTGGATCACCATCAGCGCATGTACCAGCGCCCAGTCCAATGCAGAGCTGCGTAATCCAGTGGCGGGCCGGTTGACCTACGCTCTGTGGCAGATATTGTCCGACCAGTCTTCGATGAGCAACGCTGAACTGGAGCGACGTATCAAGCGTTTCTACCAGGGTATCCGGTCCCGTGTCTATCAGACCCCGGTAATAACGGGTGAGTATAAAGACCAGCAACGTATATCCGATTTTCTCAGATGATGGAGGCGATGACCGGGATGGACAGCGACGAACGGTTGTGGGAGGCACGTCTGGTGGCCGATGTGCGTGCCGGCGTGCGGTTGGCGGAGAATGAGCTCTACGCCTATTGTGCCGATTATTTTTGGCGTAAATACCGCGGCGTGTTCTTTGTGGGAGAAGAAGAGGCGGCAGAGATATTCCAAGATGCTTTCATCGCCTTGTGGGAGCACATCGAGCGGGGGCGCCTGGTCTGTCTCGATGGAAACATGGTGGGTAAAAACGGCGCACCCCTGACCTGCAGCATCCTCACCTATTTCATGGGGATAGCCCGCTTTAAATATCTCGAATGGTCCCGAGACCATGCCGAAGCCATCCGTACTGCTGATGGCGAGGACCAGGAGGACGACGTGACGCTTCTCGATGTCAAGGAGATGGCCGCCGTGCTCTACGACGAGGGAGACGGGGCGATGCTGGACATCGTTTGCGACCTTGTGGCCGGAATGTCGGATCGGTGTGGAGAGATTCTCACCAAGTTCTACTATGAGGAGAAGGATCTCGACACGATCCTGGAAGAGTTGCCGACCATCGGCAGCAAGAACGCCCTCAAGACCAAGAAGTATAAATGTATGGAGGGATTGAGGAATGCGGCCAAGGAGGTCTATCATAAGTATCTCAACGAGGAATAATAGATCAAGAAAAGAATACTTTCTAATGCTTTAATTCAAGTTTCGCAAGTTAATAAAATATAACGTAACTACCTAAAACAAAAGGG
>ENA-ORSB01001883-ORSB01001883.1-human-gut-metagenome-genome-assembly--contig:-NODE-1883-length-18023-cov-2.908894_pt1 | contig 18023 bp, 15 predicted proteins | sample MGYA00242180_ERZ509144 | MGnify/ENA primary metagenome ERZ509144 (study PRJEB26280, sample SAMEA2338661) | human gut metagenome | biome: human gut; feature: human-associated habitat; material: faeces...
CTCACCGCCTTTCCCTATCGCTCTGCGCTCTTCCTTTGCCGGTTTCCGCTGCCATTTTGACACATTGCACAAGTTCCGCACGAGGCACGTGCGGAACTTTTTGCATTTTTCCTTCTTTACATTAGCGCATCAGTATGGTAAAGTATTACCACGATAACAAAACAGAGCGGCGACACAGCCGCCCGGCAAAATGGAGGAACAAACAATGAAAAAATGGATCGCAATGCTGCTTGCAGCGCTGATGGTGTTCTCGATGGCCGCGATGCCCAGCAGCGTCGGGTCGGCGGCCATGCGGGCGAATTGCTGGTCGAAGCTGTCGCAGGGCAGGATTTCGACCTGCTCGCCGGGGAAACTGCACCGGGCTGCGGTCTCGTGGAAACATCCGGGTTGTCCCTGTATGGTGATGCGTTTCATAATCGAATTTTAGGCATTAAAAAATCCCGCTCTTTGCAGAACGGGATCCTTCGTGTTTTCACTCTATCGTATCATACAGCTAATTGCATATAACCCCGCTCTTCCTCCTGCTATAAAAGAAAAAGTAAAAAAAGTAATATGCAAAACCGTAAAGTCTCATCTCTTGTGGGGATTAACAGCGACAAATGTAGTAAAATATTTGCGGAATCCAAATTCTCAGCCCTGTTTTTTGCCTGCTGCGGCCGATTTCCGTTCCCGGAACCGCTTTTTGAACTGCTGCCGGCGGCCGAAGAGCAGGCGGAAGAAAGTCCCCCGCAGCAGCGTGTCGTTGATGTCCCACCCGCGTATGTCGGCATAGCGATCCAATATGTACAGGAACAGGACGGCCGGGCAGCTCAGCCGCCGCAGGTTGATCATGCATTCGTCGGGGCGCAGCGGCCGTGCGTGGAATCTCATGCGGTTGATGTCGATCAGCTGGAAGCGGTAGTTGCCTGCCGTGCCGTCGTATTCCCAGAGGATGTTGGTCTGGTTGAAATCCTCGTGGCAGATTCCTTGCTCATGGAGGCGGACGGTGAAGCGGGCGAAGGCTTCGAGCACGGGCAGCGTGTCCGGCGCCGGGAAGCGTCGCATGGTCTGCGGGAGCGGGGTGAGCTCCGACCGGCGGGAGACGAAATAGGTGTCGGCGATCAGGCCGTCCTTGCGGTATTCGCTCCATGCCACCGGTTCCGGGGTGTCGAAACCCATCCCGCGCAGGCGCAGGGCGTGCTCGTAGGCGCGGCGGGCCTTGTTCTTGCGGAAGAACGAATACATGACCCTGTTGAACAGATGGGGGCGTTTGTAGCGTTTGACGACCAGGCTTTCGCCCCCGATGTCGAAAGCCCGTATCTGGTTGCGCCCTTCGTGGAGCACTTCGCCCGAGACGGGAAAAACCTCCGGGAGCCGCTCGATGAATGGCTGCACATGCCGTATTGCGGGGTTGATCGTTATTTTCATATGTGAGTCCGTTTACAACACAAAGTTACGGCAAACACGGTTTCCGCATAGTTCTGTTTGGGAATAATATTGGTGAAATAGATGGAAAAGGGCCTGCCGATTGTCGGTTTTGTCGTTTGTAAACGACTTTCAATACGCTAATCTTAGCCGCTGTGTTGTTAGCGGAACAGCCCATTTCGTGGAGCTTTTGCTCCGGATTATGCAGGCGCGAAAGTGTCAGTTCGTCGAATTTGAGTAGGGGGCAGGACTTTCTGCAATGATACCAGCGTGAAACGGTATTTGGTGGCTGTGTTTATCTTGCCCTGTTCTTGTTGCCGGGTTATTGCTTGTGCAAAATATTCGGCTGTCGTACCGTCGTTTTTCCGCCCGTTTCTTTCGAGAAGATTATCGAGCGTGATGTCTGCTTCCAAAATCTCAAGTCGTTTCAGGCGTTTGTGGTATTCTGCAAGCAGGCTGTCGATGCGGTATTGGATTTCCTGCGGCTCCTCGTTCTGAATGATGATACGGCGGTTTTGGGCATCCCAAGCCGTAGGAACGATTGCTGTTCCGGTGCTGACACAGCGAATTTTCGAGCCTCGGGTAAATCGCAGATGGATGGGAGTAGTTCCGTTTTTGTTTGCCTTATCCTTGCGACAAACAACGTTAACGGTGATATTCATAGCTTTACGTTATTTGCAGCGCGCGTTTCTATTTCGCCGTTTACCCGTCGGATTCGGGTAAAAATGCGGGTGAAAAACCGCTCCGAATCATGCCTTTTTTGCCATATATGCACGAAAAAAGCGGCTGCCTTGTTTTGGCAACCGCTTGATTTCGAGAGCTGTTGACGAGGATTGAACTCGTGACCTCTTCCTTACCAAGGAAGTGCTCTACCACTGAGCTACAACAGCAACATTTCCCGTTCGAGTGGTGCAAAAGTACATAAGAAAAATGAAAAGACCAAAAAATTGTGAATAATTCATAATTATTTTCTATCTTTACTTTTGAATTATAACCCATGCACATGAAACGTATACTAATAGTAGGTGCCGGAGGCCAGATTGGTTCCGAGCTGACAGTCTATCTGCGCAAAATTTACGGTGACCACAATGTCGTGGCTACCGACATGCGCGAATGCAAGGCCCTCGGCGAGGCCGGCCCTTTCGAAGTGCTCAATGCGCTCGATGCGACGGCGATGGCGTCGGTCGTGGCGCGTTACCACATCGATACGATCTTCAACCTGGTCGCTTTGCTCTCGGCTGTGGGCGAACGTAATCCGCAGATGGCCTGGAACGTCAATATGGGGGCGCTCAACAATTCGCTCGAGGTGGCGCGCCAGCACCATTGCGCCCTCTTCACGCCCAGTTCGATCGGCGCCTTCGGGCCCTCGTCCCCCAAGGACAAGACCCCACAGGACACGATCATGCAGCCCACGACCATCTACGGCATCTGTAAGGTCACGGGCGAGATGCTGGGGAATTACTACCACCATAAGTACGGTGTGGATACCCGTTCGGTGCGTTTTCCGGGCATTATCTCGAACGTCACGCTGCCGGGCGGCGGTACGACGGACTATGCCGTGGAGATTTATTACGAGGCTGTAAAGTCGGGTAAATTCACCTGCCCCGTACCGTCGGACGTCTATATGGACATGATCTACATGCCCGATGCGCTGCGGGCCTGCGTCGAACTGATGGAGGCCGACCCCGCGAAGCTCGTGCACCGCAACAGTTTCAACATCGCGTCGATGAGCTTCACGCCGGAGATTATCTGCGCCGAAATCCAAAAGCGGATGCCCGGCTTCACGATGGACTACGACGTCGACCCCGTGAAGAAGGAGATCGCCGAGAGCTGGCCCAACTCGCTCGACGATACCTGCGCCCGCGAGGAGTGGGGGTGGAAACCCGAATGGGATCTCTCGCGCATGACGGACGATATGCTGGAGCATATCCGTGCCAAAGTCGCCGCGAAGTGAATCCGGGGGACGATGGCGTTGCCATATCCCGTGTCGTCGAAACCGCGGCCAGTTGGGACGGGGCGCCGCTGCCCTCCTATCCGCGGGGTGCGCCGCGGGTGACGATACTCCGGGCAACGGTGCCGCCGCATACTGCGCTGGCGATGCATACGCACGCCCTGGTCAATGCGGGGGTGATCCTGCGGGGCGAGCTGACCGTCATTGCCGAAACCGGTGCCCAACGGATGTTCCGGGCCGGAGAGGGCATCGTGGAGCTGGTCGGTACGCGCCATTACGGCGAGAACCGGGGCGACGGGGAGCTGGAGCTGGTGATGTTTTATGCCGGAACACAGGGCATGTCGCTTTCCGAGCGTGCAGACCTATAACCAGAAGTTATGACGACGAGACGAATTGCGCGAATCATTACCGGTTTTATCCTGTTGCTGGTAGCTGCGGTTATCGGCGGGAGTTTCTATATGCTCGCGTTCTCGCTGCGTCCCGACGCCAGGATGCGGGAAAAGAATGCCACGGCCTATGAATATATGTATGCCGAATACCCATTCCTGCGCCCGTGGGTGGACAGTTTGCAGACGGCCGGGGCGTTGCGCGACACCGTGATCGCCGATCCGCAGGGTGTCCGGCTGCACGCCCTCTACGCGGCGGCTCCCGTGCCGACCGACCGCACGGCGGTCATCGTCCACGGTTATACGGACTGCGCCGTGCGGATGCTGATGATCGGTTACCTCTATAACCATGACCTGGGGTATAACATCCTGCTGCCGGATCTGTATTACCACGGACAGAGCGAAGGGCGGGCAATCCGCATGGGGTGGCTCGACCGCTTCGATCTGCTGCGCTGGATGGAGATTGCCGACGGGATTTTCGGCGGCGATACGCGGATGGTCGTGCATGGCATCTCGATGGGGGCTGCTACGACGATGATGGCCTCGGGCGAGCCCCAACGGCCCTACGTCAGGTGTTTTGTCGAGGATTGCGGCTATACGGGCGTCTGGGACGAGTTCTCCAAGGAACTGAAGTCGTCGTTCGGGCTGCCGGCATTCCCGTTGCTGTATACGGCCAGCTGGCTGTGCGACCTGAAATACGGGTGGAATTTCCGCGAGGCCTCGTCGCTGGCACAGGTCGCAAAATGCCGCCTGCCGATGCTTTTCATCCACGGCGATGCCGACGATTATGTCCCCACCTGGATGGTTCGCCCGCTTTTCGAGGCGAAGCCGGGCGACAAGGAGCTGTGGCTCGTGCCGGGTGCCGGACATGCCGCTTCCTACCGCGACAACCGGGAGGAATACACGCGCCGCGTCGGGGAGTTCGTCGGAAAATATATCGGGCCCGCTTGAAAAGGGCCCGGGGCGGCTTCCGGGCGCTTCTGCCGGTTCGGAGTATGCCCCTCTTGATATATGAAACATACTATGGAAAACGATAATCAACAGCAAGTCAAGTCCTTCTACCGGATTCTGAAGGAGGGCATCGCTAAACTTCCGGCCGGTGTGCGCGGAGTCGAAATGATGTAACGGCTTGATTTGTCAGGTTATTGCATTTTTTTGTAGAATGAATTGCATTGCTAATAATTTGTCACTAAAGCCCCTCCTTTCGCCATCAGCCGTCCTATCCAAAGCCCATTTTTTCATTGTATCTGCCTTAATGAGACGTGGTCAAGGATAGTAATGAAAAAGTATGTTTTTCGGAATAAATGCCCTGTGATTTCATTTTCCGGAATTTTTTTCCTTTCTTTGTTTGCCAAACGATCCGTACCTTCGGGAAATCCCTCGGAGGTGGTTGTTATTTGTACTGGCGGAACGTTCCGCCGTCCGGCATACGAAGCTACAGAGGAATTTACTACGGCTATGCTACAGTTTGATGCCCTTTTCATGGAGTATAAACGTCGGTTTACGCTCTTTGCCGACAGCTACATTCACGATATGCAGTTGGCCGAGGACATTGTGACCGATGCTTTCATGGCCTATTGGGAGGCATTCCGGCAGTCTCCTCCTGCCGAAATAAACGCTCCCGCCTATATTCTCACCATCGTTAAAAACAAGTGTATCAATGAACTCGAACACCGCAAGGTGCACGAGAAGTTCGTCGCATCGTCTCAGACAGACGCTCAGTGGGAATTAAGAATGCAACTGGCATCATTGCGGGCCTGTGATCCCGAGGAAATCTTCACGGCTGAAATGGAAGAACTGGTGCGACGTTCGTTGCGTAAACTTCCGCCCAAAGCACAGAAAGTTTTTACAATGAGCCGTCTCGAAGGACGTTCTCATCGTGAAATCGCAGTCGAACTCGGATTGAGTGTCAAAAGCGTCGAGTATTATATGAACATCGCTTTGCGTACGTTGCGCGCCGACCTTGCAGGTTATGTCGCTGCGCTAATCTTCTACCTCGGTCGGTAAGATCTCTTGCGATTCGAAGTTCCCGGATACAAAATTTTTCAAAAAAACGCATTTTCGTTTAGGGTTCGCCCCGGGTTTCTTGTTATTCTTATGTAACGGGTACTCAAAGTCCGTTGCGCAAAGAACCTGAAACTATGGACAAGAGTCTGCTATACAAGTATTTCAAAGGAGACGCATCGCCCTCGGAGCGTAAAGCCATTCGCACGTGGGTCGAAGCGTCCGCCGACCACTACGACGAATATATCCGCGAACGTAAACTCTTCGACGCCTCGCTGCTGCTCTCGCCGCATGAGGTGCGCCGCCCGCTCAAAGTGCGCCTAATGCGCCTTGGGCGAATGACCGCTGCTGCCGCTGCAGTTTTTGTACTGGGCATTTTGTTCCAGTATTTCAATACCCGTTCTGAAGAGGGGCTTATGCAGCGCATCGTGGTTCCGATGGGTCAGCGTGTGAATCTGCAATTGGCCGACGGAACCGATGTCTGGCTCAATTCAGGCAGCGAATTCACCTATTCCACGACTTTTTCGAAGAGCGACCGCCGGGTAACGCTCGACGGCGAGGGCTATTTCAAAGTAACGAAAGATGCCAGACATCCTTTCCGTATTGAAACGGCCTGTGCCGCAGTCGAGGTGCTCGGCACAGAGTTCGATTTGGCGGTTTCACGCTCGACGGGTGATTTCCGCACCTCGCTGGTCGAAGGTTCGGTACGTATCGAGGCGGGCGATGCGTGGACGGTGCTCAAACCCAACGAGTCAGCGACGCTGCATAACGGGACGTTCGTGATCTCGGAGATTGCCGACAACGACGAATTCCTTTGGCGTGACGGTATCCTGAGTTTCGCCGAAACACCCTTTATAGAGCTTATGAAACGCTTCGAGCAATTCTACGGCGTAAAAATCCGGGTAGACAACCGACGCATGGCGGGTTACTCGGCCATGGGTAAGTTCCGCCAGGCCGACGGTGTGGAGCATGCCCTGCGCGTGCTGGCTTCAGACGCCGGATTCGACTATGTTTTCGATGACAAAAATCAGCTGATAATTATCAAATAACCGAAATCTAACCTTAAAAAAGAACTTCAAACCTGGAAAAATCAGTACACGACAAACAAACCTCCCGGAACCGGATCGTTTGGCAGATTCGGCAGCCCGGAAAACTGCTTAATCATCTTATAAACTCCAAATTTATGAATCCATATTTACATTCGGAAGCCACAACTCCCGCTTCCCGGCGCGTGCGTCCGGCAAGGATGGCAGCAGGAATCGCGGCGTTCGTGATGCTTCTTTTTGCCGGACCGCTCCACGCGCAGGATGCCGTGGTAACGATCTCGAAAAGCGGTACGGTAAAACAGATCCTCCATGAAATCGAGTCGCAGACCGACTATCTTTTCGTGGTTAACGCACAGGTGGACGTGAAGCGTCCGGTGCATATCGATGCTCAAAAGAAAACGATCCGTGAGATACTCGACCAACTCTTTGCGGGACGAGGCGTGGGTTATGAACTCAAAGGCAAGAACATCATGCTCTCTCCGATCAAGGAGAAACCTGCTGCCGAACCGGATCGAAAAATGATTTCGGGCCGCGTGACGGACGTTTCGGGCACCGGTGTGGCCGGCGCCACGGTGATCGTCAAGGGAACCCCGAACGGAACGACGACCGTCGGCGACGGCTCGTTCTCGCTCGACCTGAAAAATGCCGGTGCGGACGCTGTGCTGCAAATCTCATTTATCGGTATGAAACCTGTCGAAGTCGCCGTAGCAGGCGCTTCGCAATTGAATATCCGTCTGGAGGAAGATACCCAACTGGTTGATGCGGTGGTTGTAACCGCCCTCGGTGTGAAACGCGAGGAGAAAGCGCTGGGATATGCCGTACAGAAAGTTTCCGGCGACGAGTTGGGAACGGTGAAGACTACCTTTGTCGGAACGGCTCTCACGGGCAAGGTCGCCGGTCTTCAGGTGCGTAACAGCACGGAGTTCGGATCGGCTCCGACGCTGCGTATCCGCGGAGAATCGCCGCTGTTGGTGGTCGACGGCGTCCCTTACGAGTATGTAGCCCTTTCGGAACTGGTGGCCGATGACATCGAGTCGATCGACGTGCTGAAAGGTGCTTCGGCCTCGGCGCTCTACGGTGCCAAGGGCGGTTCCGGCGCTGTCATGGTGACGACCAAGAAAGCAAAGAAGGAGGGATTCGATGTCAGCGTCAACAGCAGTCTGATGGCCGATGTGGGATTTCTGGCATTTCCCGACGTGCAGACCCAGTACAGCTCCGGCGCGGGTGGCAAATATCTCCTGAATGATGCTGTGTGGGGCGACAAACTCGACATCGGTCGCACGGCGACGCTCTACAACCCCTATACCTATGAAAACGAACCGGATCAGCCGCTCGTATCGCGGGGGCGGAACAATTTCGAAAACTTCCTGCAGACGAGTTTCGTGGCCAACAATACGGTCAGTATCGCCTACAAGGGTAAGCTGGGCAGTTTCCGTACCTCCGTCAACCACATCTACAACCGCGGCCAGTATCCCAATACGAAACTTAACAAGACCAATTACAGTCTCAACGGCGATCTGAAATACAAGCGATTTTCGCTCTCGGCGGGTCTGACCTACAACTATGCTACCTATCCGAACAATTATGGTACGGGCTACGGTAAGGGCAGTTACATTTACAACCTTGTGATCTTCCAAGGTACGGAGTACGATATCCGCGACTTCCGCAACTACTGGGTCAAGCCCGACGAGCAGCAGAACTGGGTGGTCAACGGCTCGTGGTACGACAATCCCTATTTTCTGGCTAATGAGAACACGCACGGCGACAAGCAGCATTTGGTGAGCGGTTACCTGACGCTGGGGTACGATCTCACATCGTGGCTCAAGTTGACGGCCCGTACAGGCGTAGATGCCAAGAACGGCCGTCAAGAGTGGCGTGAGGCAAGGAGCTCAGCGGCCGCTCCCCGTTCGGGCGAGAGCCACAAGAAAGGCTATTATGAGATTCAGAAGCGCACGGGATTCAGTATCAATCAGGACGTGATGTTCACTGCTGATAAGACCTGGGGCGGCTTCGGGCTGAATGCCATGGTCGGCATGAATGCTTTTTACCGCAGCTGGGACACGTTGAGCGGCTATACGCAGGGCGGACTTTCGATTCCCGGCTATTATTCGCTCAAAGCATCGGTCAATCCGGCCCTGGCCTCGAGCACGATGTCGCGCCGAAGATCGATGTCGCTCTACGGCAAGGCGACTCTTTCGTGGAAGAGCATGGCCTATGTCGACGTGACGGCCCGCAACGACTGGTCCTCGACGCTTCCGGCCGAGTCGCGTTCCTACTTCTACCCGTCAGTCGCCGGCAGCTTCATCCTTACGGAGGTGCTCCCGAAGATGCGGGGTGTCGATCTGCTGAAGGTACGTGGTTCGTGGACCCGAACCAAGATGGATCTCGGCGTGTATGACATAGACCGCAGCTATACGATCTCGGCCGACCGCTGGGGCGGCATGTCCGGGGCGGACTATCCCGACAAGATCCGCGGCTCGGTCAATCCCGAGACCAAAGACGCCTATGAAATCGGCGTTGCAGGTATTTTCTTCGGCAATCGCCTGCGTGCCGACGTAACCTATTACCAGACTTTGAGCTATGATTTCGTGAAGGACGGCACGGTCAGCAACGCTTCGGGTTTCACGCACAAGAAGATCAATACGAAGGAGGAGCTGCTGCGCCGCGGCGCGGAAGTGATGCTTTCTGCGACGCCCGTCAAAACGAAGGACTGGCGGTGGGACACGGGCGTCAACTGGTCGCTCGACCGCTATTATTATCACAAGCTCGATCCCGAATATTCGAACGCTTCGCCGTGGGTGTACGAAGGAGCGCGTTGGGACTGGATCGCCATTCAGGATTGGGAGCGCGATCCCGACGGCAATATCGTCCACGGCAGCAACGGACTTCCGGTGCTGAGCCAGTACAAGTCCAAGCGCGGTGTCTATACCCCCGACTGGATATGGGGCTGGACCAACACCGTCAAGTGGAAGAACTTTACGCTTTCATTCTCGTTCGACGGCCGTGTAGGCGGCATCGGTTTCTCGACGACCGACCAAGCGCTGTGGAACGGCGGTTCACACCCCAAATCAGCCAACCAGTTCCGTTACGACGAGGTTGTGAACGGTCGCAAGACCTTCGTGGGCCGCGGTGTGAAAGTCATTTCGGGCAGCGTGGACTACGACGCTTACGGACGTATCCTGCGCGACGACCGGGTTTTTGCGCCGAACGACCGGGTGGTCTCTTACGAGGCTTACGTCAAGGAGTACAACCCGACAGCCTATCGTCCTCGCTGGCAGAACTATTTCGATCAGTCATTTATCAAGTTGAGAGATGTTTCGCTGACTTGGAACATTCCGCAGCCGTGGTGTGCGAAACTGGGCCTGAAATCCGCGTCGCTTTCGTTTATCGGCCAGAATCTACTGATGTGGACCAAGGGATTCAAGTACAGCGATCCCGACTCCATCGACCTTTCGACCGGAGAAGAGAACCTCTCGTCACCGTCGCTCCGCCTGATCGGTTATAATCTCAAACTCAACTTCTAACCGGAAATACCATGAAATTTCTCAAACATACGGTCTGGAGTCTCATCGTGGCGTCGATGATGACCGCCTGCATGGGTTTCGACGAAATCAACGTCGATCCCGATAAGACCAACCGTCCCACGCCGGGGATGCTCGCCACGCAGATTCTCTTCAGCATGATGGACTCACGCAGCAACTCCTCCGAGGGTTTTGCCAATCACTGCATGCTCTCCAAACATATTGCCTGTGGCGAGAAGATCCGCGACTATGCCTACAACCGTATCGGCCGGACAGGATTCGGCGCCTATACATCGCTCATTGAAGCGGAAAAAATGGTTGAATGCGCTGCCGAGGTCGAGAAGCCGGCTTACCGTGCTCTGGCGCATTTCGTCCGGGCCTACAACCTTTTCTATCTTACAATGCGCGTAGGTGACATTCCCTATTCGGAAGCTCTGGGCGGAGAGAAAGGCAACTTTACACCCCGTTACGATACGCAGAAAGATGTGATCGCGGGAGTGCTTGACGAGTTGGACGAGGCTTATGAACTGTTCTCGCAGGCGTCGGCTTTCGCAGGTGACTTCGTCTTCGGCGGCAAGCCCGACAAGTGGATGCGCGTGGTCAACTCGTTCGAATTGAAGGTGCTGATGTATTGTGCGGCGAAGGATGCGGAGATCGACGCTGCCGCCCGGTTTGCCACGGTCTTCGGGCGCGGCAAACTGCTCGCGTCGAACGCGGACAATTTCCAGTTGGTCTACTCTTCGCGTCCCGATCAGATGTATCCTTTCAACCAGTATCCCAAGTTCAGTATGTACATGCTGGTTTCCTCGACGCTTGTGGAGATGCTCAAAGAGCATGAAGACCGTCGGTTGTTCTATTATGCCGAACCGGCCCAGACGCTGCTTTCGGCCGGAGAGGATACATACGAGGCCTATGAAGGCGTGGATCCGGTAGCCGAGAGTTCTGAGATCGTGAACGCCTATATGCGCGGCAGCTGCTCGAAACTCAATAATCGGTATCTGGAAACCGAGGTCGGAGAGCCGTTCATACGCATCGGCTATGCGGAACTGCAGTTCATTCTTGCCGAAGCAGCCCTGCGCAAATGGATTACGGGTGAAGGTGCCGAGGGCTATTACAAGTCGGGCATCCGCGCTGCGATGGAATTCACGGCAGCCAACACGCCGGTCAAGTATCAGCACGGCGTGAAGATCGACGATGCCTATATCGCCTCCTATCTGGAGGGGCCGCAGGTGAAGTTCGGCGCTTCGGCAACTGAGAATCTGAACCGGATTTACAAACAGAAGTACATACTCTATTTTCTCCAGCATGAGTGGGATGCATTCTTCGAATGCCGTCGGACGGGAGTCCCCGAATTGCCGGTCAACCCTTCGACCAATATGAACACCGACCCGTCGAAGATGCTCGTGCGCTGGATGTATCCTCAGACCGAATACGACCGCAACAACGCTAATGTCATGGAGGCAATCGCACGTCAGTATGACGGGCTGGATAATGAGAATTGTGTCATGTGGCTTCTTAAATAATTGGTACGATGAAACGGATTGAATATTTGATTTGGTCGGCCCTGTGCCTGATCCTTGTTTCCTGCGAGGCCCCGGTGGTCGATGATTTCGGCGTGCGTCTGCCCGAGGAGCCGCTGGCCGTGAACGGATGCGTCGTCGATACGGATGGCGCACCGATGGAAGGGGTCGTCGTTTCGGACGGTTATACCGTAACGCAAACCGACGCGGAAGGACGTTATGAGATTACGGCGCCCCGCTGTGCCGCATTTGTCTGGGTTTCTGCTCCCGAAGGCTATATGGCCCCGTTGAAAGAGTCGGGGATTCCCGATTTTTCCGGGCGCTCGGTTCGTTCGAAACGACGCAGACGTGCGATTTCACGCTTGAGAAACTGGATGGTTCGAAACCGTGGGTGATGCTGGCCGTCGGCGACCCGCAGGTCAAGAATAACGAACAGGTCGGCTATTTCCGGGAAGAAGGTATTGCCGATATGCGGAAGCTGATGGCTGCGGATGCTTCGAAACGCTATTTCGCCCTGATATTGGGTGATTTGGTTTACGACCAGATGGGCATGTACGACGCTTATGTGAAATCGCTTTCGGAACTGGGCATCCCGCTTTTCCATATCATCGGCAACCATGATCACGACAAAAATGCCGTAGATGCTGTAGATGAACCCGAATTGCAGGATCCTGCGGCCGATGACGATTACGAAAGTTTCATCGGTCCGACCTACTATTCGTTCGATCTGGCAGGCATGCACTTCCTGATGCTCGACAATGTGTACATGTCGAAAAAGGGCGGTACGTTCGAAAAGAAACTCACCGGCAACCAGATCGAATGGATCAAAAAAGACCTCGCATTAGTCCCCAAAAGCAAGAAATTGGTGGTTTGCCTGCACATCGCCACCCGTCAGCGCATGAACAAGGGGTTGGGTGAAATGACGGAACTGTACGATTTGCTGGCGGGTTATCAGGTGGAGATCTTTTCGGCCCATGCCCATGCCAATTTCAGCGACCAAATCCGTCCGGACATCTACGAGCGTACACTCGGAGGCCTGTGCGGAACGTTCTGGAGTCAAAATCGTGCCAATCACGACGGAACGCCCTGCGGTTACGGCGTGGCCCTCGTCGATCCGACGCAGGCAAAGCATTTTTCGGATTACTACTATAAGAGCTTGGGACGGGAACGCGACTATCAGATGAAGATCTATTCGATGAACGAATCCCGGGTGGCGAGCAACCTGCAAGTCAACATCTGGGACTGGGACCCCGGAACATGGACGGTGAAATGGTATGAGAACGGGGTGGACAAGGGTGCGCTCGCTCCGAGTCTGTCCAACATCGAGGATCCCGACGTCTACAACTATTATCTCGGTGATGCCGCGTTCGCCAAGGTTTCCGACCACATGTTCCTCTGCAAGCCGCAACCGCATGCCAAGGTGCGTATCGAGGCGACCAACAACCTTTTCGGCAAAACCTATACGGCAGAAATCGCCGATGCCGGAACGCCCGGCCAAGTAGTCGTTCCGACGGCCATGTTCGAACAGTTCGAAGGCAAATGGCTGTATTCTGAGGATTTCAACACGCTTCCGGCTCCGGCCACAGCCACCGCGGCATTCCCGTGGACCGACGGCTCGACAATCAAGGGTTGGCGAATGGATTGTGTCCTCAAGAGCGGCAGTTCGATGGTCTATCAATCGCAGGACGGCTCGGCTGCGGCGGGAGCATTCAAGAATTTCGGTCAGATCGGGAGCTCCGATCGCGCATTGGGTGCACTGACTTCGGGATCGATCCGCGAGGTGCTGTGGGGTGTCCTTCTCAAAAACAACACCGGGAAGACGATTAAAAAGATTCGCATATCCTATTACGGCGAGGTATGGCGTTCAGGCAGCAACATAGCCTTCGATAAATCGAAAGATTCGACTGACCTGCATCAACTGCGCTTCAGCTATGTAAAGAATCCCGAAATTTTTGCCGACCCCTTCTCTTTCACCGAAGAGGCGATGCCTCCGACGGTCGATCTGTCTCAAGGCCCCAACCGTATCGGCTATCTCTCTTATCCGCGCACGGCGAATGCCGACACGACTCCCGTGCGTTCTGACGGGAAAGGCATCGGTGCGCTCGACGGACATGCCGATGCCAACCGGACGCTGATCGAAGGTGATCTGGAAGTCGATCTCGCTCCCAATGAGCTGATCCTGTTACGCTGGTGGTATCGTTATAATGCGGCGGACTGGAATCCCGGACTGGCCATCGACGATCTGAAAGTCGAAGTACAGGAATAGCGTCGCGAAAACAGAGTCTCAACGAAAAAGGAGTGCCGCTTGCGCCGGTCGGAAGCGGCGCTTCTTTTTCCATAATTCAGTAATTCAGCTTTTTTCGAACGAATGAAAAGAAGATTGTTTGGACGGCCGCTGCTGGCGGTGGCCGTTCTGGGGAGTGCATGCTGTTCCGACAGTTCTGAGCCGCTCTACAAAGATGTTTCGCAACCTGTCGAACGGCGTATCGACGACTTGATGGGCCGCATGACCCTGCGTGAAAAGATCGGGCAGATGTGCCAATTCGTGGGACTGGAACACCTGCGCATGGCTGAGCAGAACGCCACGCCCGAGGAGATTCGCGACGGGCACGCCCAAGGATATTACCCAGGCTACCACTCGACCGACATTCTGCGGATGGCCGAGGCGGGCGAGGCCAGCTCGTTTTTCCATGTCGTAACCCCCGAAGAGGCCAATTACCTGCAAGGCTTGGCGCAAAAAAGCCGCTTGCAGATTCCGCTTCTGATCGGTATCGACGCCATCCACGGCAACGGTCTTTATAGCGGTGCGACGATTTATCCGACCTCGATCGGACAGGCCGCGACGTTCGATCCCGCACTGGTGGAACGCCTCTGCCGTGAAACGGCGCTCGAAATGCGGGCCATGGGCGCCCAGTGGACCTTCAACCCCAATGTCGAGGTAGCGCGTGACGCCCGCTGGGGACGCTGCGGGGAGTCGTTCGGCGAAGACCCGCTGCTGGTCGGCAGAATGGGCGCCGCATCTGTCCGCGGTTATCAAGGGGCTGATTTCACCGGAACGGATCGCGTCATCGCCTGCGCCAAGCATTTTGTAGGCGGCTCGCAGCCTGTCAACGGTATCAACGGCGCACCGTTCGACGCCTCGGAACGCACGCTGCGGGAAGTTTTCCTGCCGCCGTTCCGGGCGTGCATCGAAGCGGGCGTACACAGTGTGATGGCTGCACATAACGAGGTCAACGGTCATCCGGCTCACGGTAGCAAATGGCTGCTGACCGACCTGCTGCGCGGAGAGATGGGCTTCAAGGGCTTTATCGTTAGCGACTGGAAGGACGTCGAACGGCTGGTGGACAAACATGCGCAGGTCGCCACCGAGGAGGAGGCTTTTATCCGCAGCGTCGCCTGCGGGATGGACATGCGCATGCACGGTCCGGTCTTTATCGACGTGATCCAGCGGGCCGTGGAGCAGGGCGTGATCTCCGAAAAAAGGATCGACGAAGCCTGCCGCGGAATTCTGGAAGCAAAGTTCCGGCTCGGCCTTTTCGAAAATCCGTTTGTCGATGCCGCGCAAACTGCCGAGCTTTGCAATACCTCCGAGCACCGCGCCACGGCGCTCGAAGCGGCCCGCAAGTCGATCGTCCTGCTGAAAAACGACGGGCTTCTGCCGCTCGATTTTTCGAAATACCGACGGATTCTCGTGGCGGGGCCGAATGCCGACAGTCATGCCGTTCTGGGTGACTGGGCGTTGCCGCAGCCGGCTGAAAACATCGTTACCGTACTCGCTGGTTTGAAGCAGATCGCTCCCGACTGTGCGTTCCGTGAAGTCTGCTTCGGCAATAACCCCAAAACAATGCAGGCGGCGGATGTCGACCGTGCCGTTGCGGCGGCGCGTACGTCGGATCTCGCCGTATTGGTCGTGGGTGAAAACGGCCTGCGTTATGACCGCAGCGCCAAGACCTGCGGCGAGAACGTCGACCGCTGGGATCTGGGCCTTTACGGGCTCCAGCAGGAGCTGGTCGAACGTGTGGCGGCCACGGGAACGCCGACTGTTGTGGTGCTCATAAACGGGCGTCCGTTAGCTTTGCCGTGGATCAAGGCACACATTCCGGCCGTCGTCGAAGCATGGGAACCGGGCTGCATGGGCGGTCAGGCTGTCGCCGACGAGGTCGTACACATGGCGGCCATCGTCGAGCTTTTTGTACTCAAAGTCCTTCGCGCCGGGGTTGGAGGTGCGGCAGAGCACGAACACGCCCTTGCCCTGCTCGGCGCAGTACGGCAGATACGGGCTGATGGAGTCAAGGCCCATGTAGGGGGCCAGCGTGATGATGTCGGCCTCAAAATCACCGGTAAAGTGCGCCTTGGCGTACATTTCGGCGGTCTTGGCAATGTCGCCGCGCTTGATGTCGGCAATGACGGGCAGGCCGGTGGCGCGGGCCAGCTTCAGCGTTTCGGCGTAGGCGCGCATGCCGTCCAGGCCCAGGGACTCATAATAGGCGATCTGCACCTTGTAGCAGCCCGCGACGCCCTTGGTGGCGTCGATCAGCGCACGGTTGAACGCGACGACGTTCTCCCCTGCCGTCTTGGCGGTGTCGGTGGTGGGCAGGTAGCTGATCTCGGTGTCCAGGCCCACGCAGACCGGGCCGTTTGCTGCGACGCTCTCGTAGAGCTTGTCCATGTTGGTAAGCATGCTGATTCCTCCGTTTGATGTATGTAAATTGCGGCTCTATTATATAATGTTGGGAATCGTAGGGGCGGATTCCCTATCCGCCCGCGGGACTGTGCCAGCGTCAGCCTTGCACGGGCGCATATAGAATGCGCCCCTACGGGTGTTTTGTGCGTGAAGGGGTGTTATTCTTCAATCTGGAACGTAACCTTCCCGCCTTTGATCGTGGTTACCACTTTTCCGTACAGCAGTGCGCCGTCGTAGGGGCAGTTCTTGCTCTTGCTGTGCAGCTCGTCGGCGTGGACCTCGTACATGTGGTCAAGGTCAACCAGCACGATGTCGGCGTCGTAGCCCGGCTCCAGCATGCCCTTGCGGTCGGCCAGGCCCAGCACGGCGGCGGGACCGGCGCTCATCAGGAAGCTGAGCATTTCCAGCGGCAGACGCTGCTCACGGCAGAGCTTGGTGTAGCAGACGCCGAAGGCCGTTTCCAGACCCACCATACCGGCAGCGCCCTTCTCCTTCTCCTCGGCGGTGTGGGGGGCGTGGTCGGTGCCGATGCAGGTCACGGTGCCGTCCTTGATGGCGTCGATTAGCGCGGTCACGTCGTCCGCCTTGCGGATGGGCGGGTTGACGCGGTAGGTCAGGCGGCTGTCGTCAAACCACAGGTGGTGCGGCGTGACCTCGCAGCTGACCCGCGCACCGCGCATCCGGCTCATGCGGACGGCATCGACGGATTCCCTGGTGGAGACGTGGCACATGTGCAGCCGGGTGCCGTAGTACTCGGCCAGATGGCAGTTGCGCACGGTCTCGATGTTCTCGGCCAGGCGGTAGTCCCAGGGGCTGATCTCGCGATCCTCGGCGTGGGACATGATGGTCAGGCCGCGCTCGGTGGCAATCGCGAACGCACGGGCCATGACGGCGTTGTTCATGACGCCGTTGCCGTCCTCGGTGATGAACTTGATGTCCTCGGGCAGGGTCAGCAGATGATCCAGCGTTTTGCCGTCGAAATCCTTCGTGATGGAGACGGTCTGGTTTGCGTCGCACAGGCCGACGCGGGCGGCCTCGGCCTCGACGGCGTGGGCGATCTCGGCACTGGAGCAGACCGGCTTCGTGTTGGGCATCAGGTTGACGAAGGTGTAGCCGCCCGCCGCTGCGGCGCGGCTGCCCGTCTCGATGTCTTCCTTATATTCGAACCCCGGCGTGCGCCAGTGGCAGTGCAGATCGACGAAGGCGGGCAGAATGGTCAGCCCCCCGGCGTCGAGCACGACTTCGTTTTCCCCGGCCAGAGCCTCCAAGCCCTGACCGATGGCCGCGATCTTTCCGTCCCGGACATAGACCTCAACGGCCCTGCCCTCTGCGTTGACAGCGTTTACAAGCAGCATGGTAAAACCCTCCCTGTGTTTGGTGTGCGCTCCAATGGGCAAAAAAAAGAACTTTTCCTCAAATGGAAAAGTTCAGACCACGAAAAAAGGAAACACCGAACCCACCGCAAAAACGGCTGCAAACTGCTTTTTCAGTTCAGCGTTCATTTTTG
>ENA-ORSB01001890-ORSB01001890.1-human-gut-metagenome-genome-assembly--contig:-NODE-1890-length-17998-cov-2.423675_pt1 | contig 17998 bp, 20 predicted proteins | sample MGYA00242180_ERZ509144 | MGnify/ENA primary metagenome ERZ509144 (study PRJEB26280, sample SAMEA2338661) | human gut metagenome | biome: human gut; feature: human-associated habitat; material: faeces...
ATGGACGGATCTGACACAGAAGATGGGATATTGGGTCGACCTTGAAAACCCGTATATCACTTACGACAATCGTTATATCGAAACATTGTGGTACCTGCTGAAGGAACTGTATAAGAAAGGATTGCTTTACAAAGGGTACACGATCCAGCCGTATTCGCCGGCTGCCGGAACGGGGCTTAGCTCGCATGAGTTGAACCAGCCGGGGTGTTATCGCGACGTGAAGGATACGACTTGTACGGCTCAGTTCCGCATTCTCGATCCGAAACCGGAGATGGCGGGATTTGGCGAACCGTTCTTCTTGGCATGGACCACTACTCCGTGGACTTTGCCTTCCAACACGGCTCTTTGTGTGGGTCCAAATTTCACTTATGTGGCTGTTCAGACCTATAATCCATATACAGGTATGCCGATGACGGCTGTTTTGGCTAAGGACTTGTTGAATGTGTATTTCAATCCGAAAGCCGCCGATCTGGCTCTGACCGATTATAAACCGGGCGATAAACTGGTGCCGTTCAAAGTGGTCGGCGAATGGAAAGGACCGGAACTGGCCGGCATGCATTACGAGCAGCTGATCCCGTGGGTCAATCCGGGAGAAGGTGCTTTCCGGGTAATCACCGGCGACTATGTGACGGTGGAAGATGGTACGGGTATCGTACATATCGCTCCGACTTTCGGTGCGGATGACGACCGTGTGGCAAAAGCAAGCGGCGTACCTCCTTTGATGATGATCGACAAAGATGGGAACCGCCGTCCGATGGTCGATATGACAGGTAAATTCTATCTGCTGGAAGACCTCGATCCCGAGTATGTTCAGGAGCATATGAATGCTGCCGACTATGATCCGTGGCAGGGCAAGTTCGTGAAGAACGCTTATGATGCGACCAAAGGCGAAAAAGACGAAACGCTGGATGTTGAAATCTGCATGATGCTGAAAGCACAGAACCGTGTGTTCCGCATCGAGAAGCATGTCCACAACTATCCGCATTGTTGGCGTACGGACAAGCCTGTGTTGTACTATCCGCTGGATAGCTGGTTTATCCGCACGACCGCTTGCCGCGAACGGATGATTGAACTGAACAATACGATCAACTGGAAACCGCAGAGCACCGGTACGGGACGTTTCGGCAAATGGTTGGAAAACCTTCAGGACTGGAACCTGAGCCGTAGTCGCTACTGGGGAACGCCGTTGCCTATCTGGCGTACCGAAGACGGGGCGGAAGAAATCTGCATCGGTTCGGTTGAAGAACTGTACAATGAAATTGAGAAATCCGTAAAAGCCGGGCTGATGGAGTCCAACCCGTATAAGGAATTGAAATTCCAGCCGGGCGAATATACGAAGGAGAACTACGAAAAGATCGACCTGCACCGTCCGTATGTGGATGATGTGATTCTGGTTTCCGAAAGCGGTAAGCCGATGAAGCGCGAGACCGACCTGATCGACGTATGGTTCGATTCCGGCGCGATGCCTTATGCTCAGATTCATTATCCGTTCGAGAACAAGGAAATCTTCGACGACCGCAAGGTTTATCCGGCCGATTTCATCGCCGAAGGCGTCGACCAAACACGCGGATGGTTCTTCACTTTGCATGCGATTGCTACGATGGTATTCGACAGCGTTTCGTATAAAGCTGTCGTTTCGAACGGATTGGTATTGGACAAGAATGGCAACAAAATGTCCAAACGTCTGGGTAATGCCGTCGATCCGTTCGCCACGATTGAGCAGTACGGTTCCGATCCTTTGCGCTGGTACATGATTACGAATGCCTCTCCGTGGGATAACATCAAGTTTGATATCGACGGTATCGAAGAAGTTCGCCGCAAGTTCTTCGGTACATTATATAATACATATTCGTTCTTCGCCTTGTATGCGAATGTGGACGGTTTCGATTATTCCGAACCGGATGTGGATTGGAAAGAACGTCCCGAAATCGACCGTTGGATTCTGTCGTTGCTGAATTCGTTGGTAAAGGATGTGGATGGATTCCTGGATACATACGAACCGACCCGTGCCGGACGTGCGATCTCCGATTTCGTAAACGATAACCTGAGTAACTGGTATGTGCGCCTGAACCGCCGCCGTTTCTGGGGTGGAGGCATGACGACCGACAAGTTGTCTGCTTACCAGACTTTGTACACTTGTCTGGAAACGGTCGCCAAGTTGATGGCTCCGATCGCGCCGTTCTATGCAGACCGGTTGTTCTGTGACCTGATCGCCGCTACCGGACGCGAAAAGGTTGAATCTGTCCACCTGTCCGAATTCCCGGTTTGCAATGAGGCAATGATCGACAAGGACCTGGAAGAACGTATGCAGATGGCTCAGGATGTGTCTTCTATGGTGCTGGCTTTGCGCCGTAAGGTGAACATCAAGGTGCGTCAGCCGCTTCAAACCATCATGGTCCCGGTTGTGGATGCTCACCAGCAGGAAAGCATCGAAGCCGTGAAAGCGCTGATCTTGAACGAGGTCAATGTGAAGGAACTGAAGTTTGTCGATAATGCCGCCGGTATTTTGGTAAAGAAGATCAAGCCGGACTTCAAGAAGCTGGGCCCGCGTTACGGCAAGATCATGAAGGCATTGGCCGCCGCTATCCAGGCGATGAGCCAGGACGAAATCAATGCGTTCGAGAAAGCCGGAACATTCACGCTGACCGTTGAAGGACAGGAGGCGATGATCGAACGTGCAGACGTCGAAATCATCTCCGAAGACATACCGGGCTGGTTGGTTGCGAACGAAGGCCGCTTGACGGTGGCGCTGGATATCACCGTGACGGAAAACCTCCGCAAGGAAGGGCTGGCGCGTGAGTTGGTAAACCGTATCCAGAACCTGCGTAAGAGCAGCGGTTACGACATTACTGACAAAATATCCGTCACTGTCCTTTCGAACGATGGGATGGACGAGGCGATCAAGGACTTCAATTCCTATATCGCAAACCAGGTGTTGGCTGTATCAGTGGAAATTACGGATGTGATCAGCGACGCGACCGAGATGGATTTCGAAGACTTCAAGCTTTCGGTCCGGATCGAAAAAGCATAAATATTCAATGAATAATGAATAATTAATAATGAACAATGGAAGAATTGCTTATATTTGTGGGCAAGAGAAAAGGAAATCTTTCTCATTGTTGAATTATTCATTATTCATTCTTGATTGTTAATTATTAATTTAAATGAACCATGGCAGAAAAGACAAGATATTCGGATGCCGAACTCGAGGAGTTCCGCGCCATAATATTGGAAAAGCTGGAAAAGGCGAAAAAAGATTATGACCTGTTGAGATCCGGTGTCACCAATTCTGACGGCAATGATGTCGCCGATACATCTCCTACGTTTAAAGTATTGGAGGAAGGTGCTGCGACTTTATCGAAGGAAGAGGCCGGTCGTTTGGCACAACGCCAGATGAAGTTTATCCAGAACTTGCAGGCGGCATTGATCCGGATTGAGAATAAGACATACGGTATTTGCCGCGAGACCGGTAAATTGATCCCGAAAGAAAGATTACGTGCAGTACCTCACGCTACGTTGAGTATCGAAGCTAAACAGGGAGGTGCCAAGTAAATGAGATATTCCAAAGGTTGGGGAGCAGCGTTGATTGTGATGCTGCTCCTTATTCTTGACCAGGCTCTTAAAATATGGATTAAAACTCACATGCAGCTGCATGAGAGTATCGAAATTACTCCGTGGTTTTATTTGTACTTCACCGAGAATCCGGGAATGGCTTTCGGGATAGAAGTGATCGGTAAGTTGTTTTTATCGGTATTCCGTATTATAGCTGTCGGCTTTATCGGTTATTACCTGTATAAGCTGGTGAAACAGAATTATGCCTTTGGCTTTATCGCCTGTATCTCGTTGATCTTTGCAGGGGCTATTGGGAACATCATCGACTCTATATTCTATGGGGTGGTGTTCGATCATAGTTTTGGACAGGTAGCCTCATTTATGCCGGAGGGTGGAGGCTATGCCAGTTGGTTGCACGGGAAAGTGGTCGATATGTTCTATTTTCCTTTGATACAGACGGTGTTGCCCGAATGGATTCCGGTGTGGGGAGGAGAGGAGTTCATCTTTTTCCGTCCGATCTTTAACTTGGCCGATTCGGCGATTTGCGTAGGCGTCTTTTTGTTGTTGCTGTTCTACCGTCATACATTGTCGACAAGTCTCTCAAAAGAAAAATAAAAGAATTGATGCGGAATAGGCTGCATAGATATAGATATAATGTCGTTTTGTTGCTGGCAACCTGGCTGGTTGCCTGTAGCAAAGTACCGGATGACATTCTTTCGGAAAAGAAAATGCAAGCTGTACAGGTGGATATGCAATTGGCAGAAGCTATGATTAACTTGGACAGCAAGGCGTTTTCCGATAATGCCCGTAAGGAGGCTCTATATCAGTCCATCTTCCGCAAATACGATATCACACAAGCCGAGTACGACAGTTCGCTCATTTGGTATGGACGGCATCTGGATATTTATATGAAGGTGTATGACCGTGTGCTGGCCGATTTGAATAAACGGCAGAAAGCGTTAGGCGACGTACAGGCTTTGGCTGCACCTGTTTCCAAACAGGATTCGGTGGATATCTGGCCTCGTCGCACCTCTTTAAGGTTGGAGCCCGATGCTCTGTTTAACGGTGTGACGTTCGACATCAAACCGGAAACGAACTATTCGTCCGGCAGCACGTTTGTGTTGGGGATGAATGTCTGGGGCATTAATAAAGGGATGGTCTATAAACCGGAAATACGCATAAGTGCTGATCAGGGCGATACGATCGTGACTGTCAATGACAAGGTGCTTCGTGATGGTTATCATGAAACCGTTTTGAAGACAGTTCCGACTAAACAGGTCAAACGTGTGTACGGTTATATCTTTATGAACAATGCCGATTCTTCCTACTACAAAGTTTATTTGGACAGCCTGAACCTTATGAAATATAATTACGGTCGTCTGACCGATATGGCAAAAGATTCGTCTGCCGTAAAAATATCCACAGCGGAATAAAAAGTGTTATGCGCCGGATCGCTTCTCATTATATCTATTGGAGACAGTTCTACCGGCTGCACTATGTCGAGTTGAATGATAACGGCGTATTGGCCGGAATTTTCCCTTTGGAAGGGGAAATTGCGGGTACGGAGTTCTATGACGGCATCTTGATCCTTGTACCTATTCCCGTGCTTGACGCAGGGGTGCAGGAGAACAAGCGGTGTCATCAGGATTCTTATTCTGACACATCTTTTGTAATTCCGAGTCAAGCGCGGGAACAGGGCACTTTTGACATGCTGCCGGGAGAACAGTTGGCAGATGCCTTGGAACGTCAAGGTTTTACAGGTATTGCTGAAGCGGGTTCGCCTGTTTGTGTGCTGTTATTGGGCGGCATTCCCCTGGCAACGGCGAAATTCGGCGCAGATGACAGCCGTAGCGATGGCTACATTCAAAGACTCTGATGTTTCTCTTTCGGGTGGAAAGCTTGGAATATAAAGTTTTTGATTAATCAACTTTTCTATTTGCGGACGTATTCCGTTCCCTTCGTTCCCCATCACGATGATTCCGTTTGTCGACAATTCCTTTGTGTACATGTTTTCTCCGTCGAGGAATGTACCGAACAACGGAATTTGTCTTGCCGCCTGGGCTTTTAGGTAGTCTTCCAGTTCCGTGTAATGGACTTTTACATGTGCCAGTGCGCCCATTGTGGCCTGCACAGTCTTCGGACTGAAGACATCTGCGGTGTCGGGGCTGCAAACGATATGTTCGATGCCGAACCAGTCGGCAAGGCGTATGATGGTTCCGAGATTTCCAGGGTCCTGTATGCCGTCTAAAACTAAAACGAGCGAGGTAGAAGGATCGGCTTCGTCGAGCGACCAGTCCGGGCGCTTGAACACGGCAAGTACATCCTGCGGGGTTTTCAAGAAACTGGCTTTACGGATGTCATCCCCTTCCGCTTCCAATAGTTCTTTCGCCGGAATGTTTCCCTGCATCGCCATCCAGGATGGTTTGGCGAGAATCAGTTCGCATTCGAAAGCAAACATCATGTCGGCAACCAGTTTGTTTCCTTCGGCAACGAATGCATTCAGTTCGTTCCGATATTTCTTCATTTCCAATGAATGGATGTACTTTACTTTCCCCTTGCTTAGCATCTTTACTCTTTTTATGCGGCAAAGGTAATTGGTTTTTACGATTTATGATTTATGATTTGTGATTTATGTGTCGTTGATAAATCATAAATCATAAATCATAAACCACATTTTATTTTTACATTTGCGTGCGTAAAAACTTGAATGATGAAGGGAATCCAAACACTATATTTCATTTGTTTCCTATTGTTGTTAATCTCCTGTAGCTCGACAAAATATGTAGGCGAAGGAGAATACCTGTTGGACAAAGTGGAGATTGTGTCGGATGGCAAGACTTATAAAAACAGCGATTTGAAGCCTTATTTGCGCCAGCAACCCAACTTTAAAGCATTCGGGCTGATGAAATGGCAGTTGTTCGTGTACGATTGGTCGGGCCGGAACGAGAAGAAATGGATCAATAAACAGCTTCGCCGGATGGGAGAGGCTCCCGTCATTCTGGATACGACGCTGGTAACGCAGTCGGTTGACGAGTTGAAACGTTTCTTTATCAATAAAGGATATATGAATGCCGAAGTCTCGGCTTCTATTGATACTTCACGAGTCAAAAAGGCTGTCGTGACCTATAGGATCGTCCCTAACACTCCTTACCGGATTCATAATTATTCGATGGATTTGAGCGATCCTAAGATCGATAGCATTGCTAAGCTCAAACCGCCTCACCGTTCCGTACTGGCTTCGGCTTTTCGTACTTATTCCGACGATTATACTTCTCTGATAAAAGACAGTGCCTTGTTTGACCGCGATGTGCTGGACAAGGAGAGGCAACGCATTACGACTTTGCTTCGTCGGCGTGGTTATTATGCTTTCAACCGGGATTACCTGTCTTATATTGCCGATAGCTCTTTGAATCGGAATATCGTAGATTTGGATATGCTTCTGAAACCGTACCGTTTGCAGAAGCCTGACGGGACGGTGGTCGACACGTTACATCGTCAGTATTACATTAAAGACGTTTCGATTGTGACCGATTATGACCCGTTGACGTTAGAGGAAAACAACGCTATGCCTTACGATACGGTTCGAACTGACGGTATTGATATCCTATACGGCAAGAACGGCAGAAGTATCCGTCCGGGAGTCTTGCGCAAGAGCAATTATATCATGCCGGGACGCTTGTATAACGAGCGGACGGTGGAGCAGACCTATTCTTCGTTTGCCACGCTGCGTGCTTTGCGTAATGTAAATATCCGTTTTTCGGAGGTCGAAGAGAACGACACGATGAAGCTTAATTGTACGATCTTGACTTCTCCCGCAAAACTGCAAGGTTTTGGGGTCGATCTGGAAGGGACGAATTCGGCAGGGGATTTTGGATTTGCTTCCAGTTTGAGTTATCAGCACCGAAACTTGTTCAAGGGCTCGGAGGTTTTTTCTGCTAAAGTACGCGGTGCATACGAGGCGTTGCCCGGCAGCCAGTCGGAAGGAAACAACTTTTGGGAATTCGGTGCGGAAGCATCTGTTTTGTTTCCCCGTTTCCTGTTCCCCTTCTTGCATGAAAATTTCCGTCGTAAGATTCGTGCAACGACCGAACTGAAGGTGAACTACAGCATACAAACACGTCCGGAATTCAAAAGAGCCATCGTCTCTGCAGGATGGAATTATATCTGGCAGGAGCGGAGCAATATGCAGGCGCGCCATGTGTTCAAGTTGTTGGACATTGACTATGTGCACTTGCCGAAGATAAGTCAGTCGTTTAAAGATTCGTTGCCTGAATCTACTTTGCTTTACAATTTTACCGACCAGTTTATTGTCGGTTCCGGTTATACCTATTCTTTTAATAATTATGATCCTCAGAATCGTTTGAGAAATACGCATTCCGTTCGCTTCTCCTTCGAGATGGCAGGCAACTTGCTGTATGGGCTTTCCCGTCTGACTGGTGCGGATAAGGATGACGAAGGGCGCTATAAATTGTTTGGGATTAATTATGCCCAGTTTGTGAAAGGGGATATAGATTTCAGTAAAAGTATCGTGTTGGACAATCGTAACAAGTTGGCTTTCCACATTGGTATCGGAGTCGGTTATCCGTATGGTAACTCGAAGATGCTACCGTTCGAACGCAGCTATTTCTCTGGAGGTGCAAATAGTGTCCGCGGTTGGTCCGTACGTTCGCTCGGTCCCGGTAGCATGCCGCTCGATTCGGTCAAGTCCTTTGCCCAGCAGATCGGTGATATCCGTCTGGATCTGAATTTGGAATACCGAACGAAACTATTTTGGAAATTCGAGATGGCGGCCTTTATTGATGCCGGTAATATCTGGACTTTCCATAAGGATGAGAGCCGTCCGAACGGTAACTTCGATTTTTCCCGTTTCTACAAAGAGATTGCCGTCTCTTATGGATTAGGTCTCCGCCTCGATTTCGATTTCTTCCTGATCCGTTTCGATACCGGTATGAAAGCCTATAACCCGCAGGAAAGTGGCAGAAGGAAATGGGCTATCCTGCATCCGAACTTTGGCAGTAACTTCGCGTGGCATTTTGCGGTGGGATATCCGTTCTGATTTTATTTCCTTCTTTATGTAGTTCGACTACATATGAATTTAGGAGGAAAAATAACAAAAATATTTGCTTGTTAAAATAATATTACTACCTTTGCACCGCAAATAAGGATGGTTCCGTAGCTCAGCTGGATAGAGCAACGCCCTTCTAAGGCGTGGGTCGAGCGTTCGAATCGCTCCGGAATCACTCTCTTATAAGTATTGATAATCAGTCTTTTACAGGCTTTTTCTTTCCAAAAGAGTCTTGCAAATCTTTAAAAAAAAGCGACAAATATCCGGGATTCCAGCTATTTTGTTTGTCGAAATGTTTGTCGCAAAAAATTTAAAGAATATGGCAACACTGAGATTTTCGGTTTTGTCGACAAGACAAACCTCAAAAAAAACATTTTTGATTTATTTAACTATTACCCATAAAAGGGAAGTCCGATATATTTCTACCGGATATGAAGTTGATGACTTGTATCAATTCGACAAAGGGAAGGTTGTTTGCCGGAAAGATGCCCAAGTCATGAATCAGCGATTGGGCTATGTACTATCTGAGTATCGGGAAAAATTGGATGCGATAGATAATCTTGATATTTACACATGTTCTCAAATTAAAGAGATTTTAGAAGGACGGCATAAGCAGGAAAGCCTAACGACCATCAAGGAGTATATGGAAAAACGTATTACTCTGTTGCGTAAAGAAGGCAGGGATAGTTATGCTGATATGAATGTTTATACGCTTGATAAAATTATTTCTATAATAGGCAATATTACCCTACAAAGCATATCGCCAGTTGTGATCGATAAGTTTATCAGAGGGATGGGAAAGTTAAGTAATGCCACAAAACAAATGCGTCTTACACATCTAAAGGCTTGTATCAATGAGGCAATCCGTGATGGACTGGTGAAATATGATGTGCATCCATTTGCTTATGTCAAAATGCCAAAGCCGTCAGTTAAATTGTTGGACATTACAATTGATGAATTTACGTTGATCATGAATTTAAAAACACGACATAAGAAGTTGACACTTGCTCGTGATCTATTCCTGCTCTCTTTTTATCTGGGGGGCATGAATCTTGCTGATATTGTCAGAAATGAGTTTGATCGTGATACGATCAGTTATGTTCGTAAAAAAACGGCAAATAAGAGGGAGGGAGAAAAGATTGTAACTTTTACGATCCCAGAAGAAGCAAAAAAAATCATACGGAAATATATTTCCAGAAATGGAAAATTGAATTTTGGCTACCAGTTTACGTACAGCAATTTTCAGCGTTACGTGAACCATTGTTTGAAAGAGTTGGCGAAAAAATTGGGAATTAAGTCAAACTTAAGTTTTTATTCAGCTCGAAAAACATTTTCTCAGTTTGCCTTCGATCTTGGTATCCGTACGGAAATAGTCGAATATTGTCTGGGGCAGTCTATGAAGGAAAACAGACCTATTTATAATTACATTCGGATAATGCAGAAACAGGCTGATGCAGCTATACGAATGGTTATAGATTATACGAATGATCCAAGTAAGTATGAATTGAAGGTGTTGGTTTGTTAATAATAATCCCGCCGGCGATATTACCGGCGGGACATCCAAACGTGATACGTTGGGTACGAAGCCCCAACATGCGGGTCTATGTTATTTATGTAGCAATATTATGAAGCGACAGATATTCTTGTATGCTTATTGATTGTTTCCCAGATTCGAACGTACGCCTTTCGATTTTCTTCTTTAAAGTCAATCCCGGTATCGTCGATAAATATTTCATGCGCCAGAACCACATAATCGGTATTCTGTACATAGATAGATAACTCCGATCTTTCCCTTCATCGCCTTGTCATAGGAACTTCTTTCGTCCTTCCAAGCCTCTTTTAGGCATTCGCTGAACGTCAATACATGATTGCGGTACTTCTTGCCAGCCTTGAACATTGACCAAGCTGATTTCATTACTCTACTTTTGTTATACTTCGGTGCTTCCATTGTCTTGTTGTCTTATTATTATGATGCAAATGTAAGGTATTTATATCACGAAAACAAATAGAATGTGATTAATATTGTCACTATTAACGTTTGTTAGTGATGTAGATGTATCACGTTTCTATAATAAGCGTATTTTTGCAAAAAAAAGTTATGAATAGAATTAAAGACGTAATCAAAGAAAAAGGCTTTACTATAACAAGCCTTGCAGATAAATTAGGTATTGCACGCGAAAGCCTTTCGCGTATGATAGTATCCCCATCATATCCGACGCTTGAAAAGATAGCCGTGGCCTTAAATGTCCCCATTTGGCAGTTATTCGCCTCTCCAAATGAGGTTGCAAAGGAACAAGGTGCAGGCTTACACTGTCCTAATTGTGGCGCCAAACTTGAATTGAAGAAAGTAGAATGATTTATTAACACTTAAATATAGATTATCATGGAAAGTATTACATTGTTTGTTTCGATTGTGATTATCGTGTTTGGAATATTGCAGATCATTTTGTTTTTTAAGATTTGGGGGATGACTAATAATGTTAGTGAAATTTTATCCGATCAGAAAGATTATAAGAAAGAAGTGATTAAAAAGATGAATAATATTATTTCAACTTTAGAAAAAGAGGAAAATCCATTCAATCAAAAAGATTTTCATGTTGATGATACTGTGATTTGCATTAAAACAGGGGATATTTTAACAATAACAGATATTGATAGTCTTAATAGAAAATTCTTCTGTGTTAATTATAAAAATAATAGTGGAAGATATTATACAGAAAAAGAAATAAGGAAATCAGAATAAAATAGAAAGAATCTATGAAAGACATATTAATTACCACAACGAATAATATTGAATACGGTTCAATAAAAAAGTATTTAGGTGTTGTTTACTCCAATATTGTTATAGGAACAAATATTTTTTCTGATATATCAGCCTCTTTATCAGATGTATTTGGAGGAAAATCTGAATCATATAGACGCAAATTAGAACTAATAAGAAATGATGCTATAGAGGAGCTTAAGCAAAAAGCATGCTCTCTTGAAGCTAATGCTATAGTTGCTTTACACATTGATTTTGATGAAATATCAGGAGGGGGTAAGTCTATGTTTATGGTTTCTGCGTCAGGAACAGCATGTTATGTTTCTATCAACCAAGAAGAATACATTAAGAATTCTACAAATATAGATATTCCACTAGCCATTATCCGCGAAGAATCAATTAAATATAATATATTAAGAAAAATATACATGGGAGAAGATGTAAATATCGATGATTATGAATTCCTATTGTATAATCCGTGTTTAGAATCTTTGGTTGGACTTGTTTCTTTATACATAAAATATGCTTCTAATGAGAGTTATCGGAGTCAATCTATAGAATATATTGAAAAAATTATAGATCAAATGCCTTACGAAGAGTCTTGTAATATTATATATGATAAAATTGTATTAAATGGATGTTTGTTTAAACTGATAAAATTTGCAAAATTATTTAACCCGGAAAAAGTGCTGAAAATAATAAAATCAGATTTGCATTTAGGTGTAAAATTTTTGGCTTATGATAAAAAGAGATACAATGTGAAAGATCTATCTTTTATGAAAGAAATACAAGATATTCTTGATAATCTTCCAGACTTAGGGAAAATTGAAACGGTTAAAGGTGGAATGTTTGGAAAAGAATCACCAAAATACATTTGTCCTAAAGGACATAAAAACGATGTCAACAATGAGTTTTGTACAACCTGTGATTGTTGGATGAATATAAAAGGTCTAACTCAACAAGAAGTTGGTATTGTTAATAACTTTAGGAATAAAGTTTCCATATTAGAAAATCTATTAACTAAGCCGTAACACCTTATTATGGGGGAGGATAAATAAACAGACAATCCCAAGTCACTGAACTGCAAATAAAACCAGTAAAATGTTTGTAGGTAATAAAATAATTACCTATATTTGTGTCGTAATAATAAAAACAAGATATGCCTACGATATTCATCTTATTTGGTTTTCGCTTCTCTTTTTACGCAAACGACCATGAACCTATTCATGTTCATGTAACAAAAGGGAATATAAGTGCAAAATTTACATTGTTCCCTGTTGCTTTGGTAACAAATAACGGGTTGAAGTCGTCAGAAATAAAACTTGTTGAATCAGTAATAGAAGAAAACCAAGAGATTATAGCAGAACATTGGAATAAGTTTTTTAATAAAGCTAAATGAATTGAGTCATGGGAAATATTGTTGTAGAAAAAGTTTGGTTGACCGATACGGAAGTGTGGATTCGCACCGCCGATGGCAAAGAGGCTTGCGAAAAGTTTTCAGACTTTCCAAGATTGAGATTTGCGACACCAGAACAGCGTTCGGATTTCACGTTGAGTAATGATGGTATCCACTGGGAGGGTATAGATGAAGATTTGAGTTTTGAGGGGTTTTTCATGGAACGTCCTTCCAATCCGTTATACGACGTGTTTATTGCGCATCCGGAACTTAACGCATCTGCGATTGCTCGCAGGATGAAAATGTCACAGAGCTTGTTTGCTCAATATGTAAGCGGGACGAAAAAGCCATCTAAAGAGCGTTACAACGAAATATTGCAGACTATTAGAAATGTAGGTCGTGAATTGACTGCGGTTTGAGTAAAAAAGTGCTAATTGATTAAGTAAAAAAGAAGAACGACAATCAATCCGAAGACTGGCAGTTCTCTTCCTCTGGCACTACCACCACTCCGGCAAGTCCTACACCTGCGAATACAGGATGTAGGGGAGAAGGTGATTTGATGGGAAAATAGTATATTTGCATATCAAAATAAAATCTTCATGGAAGAGAACAAACAAGACATATTAAGGATTCATATAGAGAACTCACAGCCTGTTGAAGTCGCAGACTTTACAAAGACGATGAATGCCTTTGGAGCTTTGTTTGTGTCTTTTGCCCAGAAAAACGGGAAATCCAAAGAAGAGGCGAATGCCAAATTGTACGTAAGTAAAATCATTGAAGGTAGTATTGATATCCACCTTGTTGAATTGGCTACTATGGGGATTATCCCTTTTGTGGAAAATTCGAACTTGATTCTTGATTTTGCGAAACACATAAAAAGCATATACGATTATTATGTGAAGGGAGCTTCCTTTAAGCCGGAGTTAACGCCTGCTGATCTAAGGAATGTGCATGACATGGTTTCGGTCCCAGCTAATGACAGAAATGGTGTTATGTCTGTTCAGGTCATACGTGGAAATGTTGACTCCATATTATATAGCGGGTGTACATTTAACTATATTGAGGGGAATGGCATACAAAACAAATCAGATTATGAACAAAAAGAAATAAGGTCTGTTTCCGACAATGGGGATGTATACAAGAAGCAATTAATGTCCATTTACCAAGTAAGGAAAGGAGAGGGTGTGGGGAATAAGGCTATAATTGATGCTATATCAAGCAAGGCTTTAGCTCTTTTATTCGATTCTAAGGTCTTAGAGGATGAGATTTTGAGGTCTGATATTAATCCTATAAAAAGTGCATACTATGTTGATGTCATGATCCTAACGGCACAAGGAAGGCCAGCCGCGTATAAGGTCATGGCTTTGCATGATATTATCAGCTTAGATGAATAAATTAGGTGTTTTCACGCGTATGAGACTGATTAATATTGCGAGTTTGTTAGAAGGGAAAAGTTATCCTGATGCTGGCGCGGCCTTGTACCCGCATATAGAAAGTGCAATCAATTCAAACCAGATGCTTGTTATTGATATGACGGGAGTTGATTCTATTCCAACGTTATTCATGAATACTTCTTTCGGTGAGGCTCTTGGTAATTTTGGAATGGATAAATTTAGAAAATACATATCCTTTTGCCACATAAAGAAAGCTCAGGCGGATAGGATAAAGGAGTATCTTTGTAAATATGAATTGGCCTATCTTACAAAACATACATAAAAATAAAGCCGGAATAACCTCCGGCTTTATTTTTATCCTCTTTCCTCCAACACCTTCTTAAGCCTCTGCAACCTCAGTATATCACTTGCGAAGGTCGGATTATCCCAATTCCTTTTAACCGATCTGACATGCACATCGATGTACTTTCTCAAATCAAATATATTCTCACACTCGCTTAACCGGATCTCGTTAAACGTCACTTGGTAGTTTTCAAACCAGGCTATTAGCTGTTTTAATTCTTCGCTCATGTTTTTTTCGGGCAAAGGTAAAAACTATTTGAAGCTTAAAAAATAACCTTTTGCCTCTTTTGGCATCCTTCTACCTTCTAGGCAGATATATCTATCTGTTGTGCCCCTTGTATGTCCTAATATCTTTTTTATCCAAACTTCCGACACTCCGCGTGCCGCTAAATTAGACGCACAGCTCCTTCGGGCCGTATGCGATGCAATAAGGTCACATTTTCTACCAATAATATTCTTTCCGGCCTTAAAACACCTTGTTTTTGCTATTATTCCCGCTTTCTCTGCAAGTTTTCGGATGGTATCGTTAAAATATACGTCCGACACTATTCGTCCGCTTAAAGCGGGGGATTGTTCCTTTATAAACCGTTTCAAAACTGGCGATATTGGTATTTCAACAAAAACTTTAGTTTTCTGCGAAACATACGACAACCAGCCACCCTGTATGTTTTCTTTCGTAAATTGGCAAAAATCAGAATGACGTGCGCCGGTTATGCATCCTAATACAAATTGATCCCGTATCAACCGCTCCGTATCATTTGCCACTTCGATAGCTACCAACCGCTGTATTTCATTTTCATCCAGAAATGTATTAACCGATACTTGCTCCTTAAGCGAAAGTATCTCGGCGAAATTGAAGTCTAGCCGCACTTCGTCCGAGTATCTATTTAATACCGCCTTCATCTTGGCCGCATATTGACGGGCGGAGTTTGGTGCAACCCGTTCGCCCATATATTCGGTAAATCGAATAAGCCGGAGCTTTGAAAGTTCGCTCCATTCAGCCGTACACTCGTTCGCTTCCTCGTACATCCGGAGGATAATACCATATTTCGGGTATTTATCCAAAAATGCTTCTTTTAATGTCCTCATACCTTTTTAGATTTGTGGGCGGCAATAATGATCCCGGCCACGAAAGCCACTACCAGCACACCACCTATGAATACCATCGCCTTGAAACCGCCTAATAATACGATTATCAAAATACCCCACACTACTACACCTAGTTGCATTGTTTTTTATTTTACGCAGGGCTTCCGCCCCGCTGGTTAGATTATATTACTTTCTTATATAACACTTCTTAACCGTCCGTTCTTGCTTACATGCGCGTTAAGTATTTCCGCCTCTTTTTCGGCTTCTTCCTTAGTCTGGAAGCAATCTATTATACATTTGTCCAAATTATCTAGTACACCGTAATATCCTAGCGTTGACGGTTTATCCTTGATAGTGTAACGCATTCCCTTTACTTTCTTTTCGTAAAATTCTACATTTTCAACCATTGGTTTATAATGAGATGAAACGCTTAATATTCCTACCTCTATTTTGTTGTCAAATTCAATTATACCGGGCAAAGCGTTGTATAAACTCCTATTTAAGCTTACGCCGTCATAGGTTACGCCGTGTTTGCGCTCTTTATCCGTGTACACGTTGAAAACATCGCCCGGCTGTATATCTACACGTACTTTCGCGCTGGTTATGATTCCCGCGCCTTTTACGTCGTAATAGCATACGCTGTTAAGGTTGTCCGTTTCGATAAAATAGATATTTTCAAGCGGGTACGCTTCAACCGTGCAAGCTGTTAAAGCTTTTTCCGGTCGTATTATATCCATGTACTTAACTTCTCTTTCCGCTATTTCTTTAGGGCATTTTTTCAAATTACCGACATCGCAACAACCATTTGAATTTAACCGGGCGGTTCCGTTTTTTTCGTTAAAAGCCAATATAATGCCTATTTCTTCACATTGATCATAAACGACCTCACCCAGTTTAAACCCGTCCAGTTCTTCGGGTATTGTCGGATAATCAAACGAATCATATTTTGCATAATCGGCAATAATTAACGGGGGGTTATTCCCTTGGGGTTCTTCCGCTAGTTCTGGAATATGGATTTCTTCAGGGAGCGCCGGCAATACTGTAGGTGATATCAATTCTTTCACCTTGTCCGCTTGCTTTTTACTAAATATCCATCCGGCGCGCTTTTCTCCGTTATAGTTTAAGGACGGGTTAAAACGTCCACCCAATTCCTTCAACTGTTCTTTAATAGCCTTCGTATCGCCAAACACTGCGATCGCCTTTTCGGAATAGTCCACGATTTCCAGACCTTCAACCGTTACGGCTTTTACTTCTTTGGCTTTCTCAACCTTTTCAGGCTTAACGCTCCTTTTCTTTGCTTTCGGTTCTATTACCTTATATTCGTCACTCACTTTGATTTTCAAATAGAAATTAGTGTCGAAATAGTCTTGCATACTATCCGAATCGTCATATTTGAATGAATTGGCATAAATCGTAACAGCATCCAATACTTTAAACATTTCGGGCGTAAGTTCTTTTTCCCATCCCTTTACGGTGTTCATCGTATCCATATACCCGCGTTCCGCACTTCTTGATCCCTCTACAAAGGGGATACAAGTACCTTCCTTTAATTCAATATACATAGAATCCGTGTACATGCTCCATTCTGTACGGATGGAGAATGTAAAATCTGGGAAATTCTTCTTTGCATAAGATCTAACCCTTGCGGCTATTTCCTTTGTAGATAACTTGCTGTCATAGTTTGAACCTGCCCAACCGTTTTGCGTGTAGAAATTCATTGTTTTCATGTCTGTAATATTTAAATTGTTATTAATTGCTAATTATTACAGCGTCTTTTTGTCGGATGGAACGCAAAGCCTATTTTTGTGAAAAATTAAAGTGTTAGGGCGGATTTCCCGCCCCGTGGCTAAAATAAAGTTATTACAAACTCTATTTTTAAATGCCACACCTTAAAAGAAATCGAGAGTCTCATAAGGTACACTTTTAAAGTGTTAGATTCAAGTCTAACGGCTTTTGCTGGATTATCCCAGCTTTTACGGCGGTATTGGTAGTACCGCCGTTTGCTTTTTCCACCATCTTAAATAACGCTTGTAAAATCAAGCTCTTTTTAGCCCTTTCTTACATTACAAATATACAACAACTTTATATTATATACAATGTTTAATGCGTTTATTTTCAGATTAATATATGATTTGATGAGCGAAAAAATATACAATATAAAGAGGATTGCGTAGGCGTATCGACTAGGTTCTATATTATCAAACGTAGAGAGGTAGACGACGATATAAAGTCTTAAATACTGTGGATTGGGGCGTAATGGATGATCTATGATGAGGAAGGGAGGTAAAATATGTATAGATTATTTCTATTTAATTAATAGATATTATCTATTGAATTATATAAAGAGGGAAGTGCTTTTGATAGATATAATTTATCTTCTAAAAATAGATTTTATCTAT
>ENA-ORSB01001902-ORSB01001902.1-human-gut-metagenome-genome-assembly--contig:-NODE-1902-length-17907-cov-8.499832_pt1 | contig 17907 bp, 15 predicted proteins | sample MGYA00242180_ERZ509144 | MGnify/ENA primary metagenome ERZ509144 (study PRJEB26280, sample SAMEA2338661) | human gut metagenome | biome: human gut; feature: human-associated habitat; material: faeces...
ACTGGGTCGCCGCCGTGACGCATCAGCTGACCACCCTCGGTCACACGTCGAACCTCTACTATACCGAACCGCAGACGCAATTGGCAAAGCTGCTGTGCGAGCGCACGGGCATGAAGAAGGTTTTCTTCGGCAATTCCGGCGCGGAGGCGAATGAATGTGCGCTGAAAGTCGCCCGGAAATACGGCGAGAAGGACAACCGCGACGTTATCGTGACGCTGGTGAACAGCTTCCACGGCCGCACGATTGCGACACTGGCGGCGACCGGGCAAGACCGCTTCCATGAGCACTTCGGCCCGTTCCCGGCGGGATTCCGTTACACGCCCGCGAACGACATTCCCGCGCTGGAAGCCATCCTCAGCACGGGCAAGGTCTGCGGGCTGCTGATGGAGATGGTGCAGGGCGAAGGCGGCGTGATTCCGCTTGACCCGGCGTTCGTCAAGAAGGCGGAGGAGCTTTGCCACGCGAATGATATTCTGCTGATGGTCGATGAGGTGCAGACTGGCAACGGGCGCACAGGCACGCTGTACGCCTACGAGCAGTTCGGCATCCATCCCGACGTGGTGACGACGGCGAAGGGACTGGCGGGCGGTCTGCCGATGGGCGCGTGCCTCTTAGGTGAGCGCTGCGAGCATGTGCTGGGCAAGGGCGACCACGGCTCGACCTTCGGCGGCAACCCGATTTGCGCCGCCGCCGCGCTGAACGTCATCTCCCGGCTGAATGAGGACGTGTTTGCGGGCGTAAAGGAGCGCGCGGCGTACATCCGCAAGGAACTGACGGGCGCGCCGGGCGTGAAGAGCATCACCGGGCTGGGGCTGATGATTGGCATCCTGCCGGAGCACAAGACGGCGGCGGATGTTGCTTCGGCGTGCTTGCAGGACGGCTTGATGGTGCTGACGGCGCACGAAAAGGTGCGTCTGCTGCCCCCGCTGAACATTTCCTACGAGGATTTGGCGGCAGGGTTGGCGATTCTCAAAAAGCATCTCGCGTAATCAAATTTAGGCGCACTGCATGTTTTTCGCAGTGCGCCTGATTGTGTCGGAGGTTTTATGCAGCCCGATTTTTCCCTTGACGCGCGAATCGCCCCGATTCTCACGCGGATTGCCCAGCTGCCGAAGAAGCCGCGCCTGCTCGTCACCATCGACGGGCCGTGCGGCAGCGGCAAATCCACCTTGGCGGATGCGCTGTCCGACGCACTGAGCGCGCCTATCATCCGCATGGACGACTTCTTCCTGCCTCACGCGCTGAAAACGCCGCAGCGGCTGGCGATTCCGGGCGGCAACGTCGATTTGGAGCGCCTGATGCAGGAGGTAATCATCCCCTTCGCAGCGGGTCAGCCCGTCGTCTATCGGCGCTACCTGTGCCGCGAGGACGCATTCTCCGCGCCGATTCCCCTGCCCGACGCGCCCATCACGATTCTGGAAGGCAGTTACAGCATGCTGCCGGACATCCGCCGTCATGCGGATTTGTCGCTCTTCCTGTGGATTAACCCGGAGGTTCAGCAAGAACGGTTATTGCAGCGCGTCGGCGCAGCGCGGCTGAAGGATTTTAACGCGCGGTGGATTCCGCTGGAGAATGCGTATTTCGATGCGTATCACTTGCCGGACGAGTCTTGCGTGCTGGTGCCGCAGGATGTAAACGCGCCTGTTCGCCCCTGAGCGACCTTCATGCGCTGCATGATGGCATCGTACTGCTGATGGCGCGTCGGCTGCACCGGTACAGGCATCGGCGGCGCGTCCCGTTCGGGCAGGACGTTCACTGGCGGCGCTTCTTCCTCCGGCGGCACCGTGTCCCGCTGGCACTGCCACCAAATCCACTGTTCCTTCTGCTCCTGACTGCTTTTCGCCTGAAACGGCGATCCTGCTGCCCGCATGATTTTTTCCTCCTTTCGCTGAATCAGTTCTATTTTATGCAGGATTTTTCGCTTCGTGACGCGAATACTTCCTGCGGAAACGACATTTTCGGAGGTGTTTCTCATGGAATTTACGCTTCACTGCGGTGATACGACCGCACGCGTCCGGCAGAAGGGCGCGCAGATGACCTCCTTCAAGGGGAATGATAACCGCGAGGTTATTTGGCAGGCTGACCCCGCTGTCTGGGGAAATCACGCGCCGGTGCTCTCCCCAATCTGCGGCACGGCGAAGGATAACCACGTCATCATCGACGGCGTGTCCTACCCGATTGCCAAGCACGGTTTTTCCCGTAACCCGGAGTTTACGGTCGAGAAAATCGGCGACGACTTCATCGAGCTTGTTCTGACCCCCACGGAGGAAAGCAAGCCATCCTACCCGTTTGAATTCGCGTTCCACGTCGTCTACACGCTGCGCGAAAACGGGTTCTCCGCGCAGTTCATCGTCGAAAACAAGTCCGACAATGTGATGCCGTTCTGCTGCGGCGGGCATCCGGGCTTCATCGTGCCGATGGAGGCAGGCGCAAGCTACACGAACTACGAGCTGGTTTTCCCGCAGGTTGAGGACGGGCGCAACAGCCTCTGCCCCGGCGGATATCTCATTGACGGCAGCGAATATCTCCCCTGCTTCCACAACAGCCGCGTGCTGCCGCTCAGCCACGACCTTTTCGACGACCGCGACGCGCTGATTTTCACCGAATTGAAGAGCCGCTCGGTCGATTTGGTCAACCGCAGCAGCGGCAAAGGACTGCGCTTCTCCTACCCGAAGATGGAGGTGCTGGCGGTCTGGTCAATGCCAAAGAAGAATGCGGATTACGTCTGCTTGGAGCCGTGGCACGGGATGCCCGGTCAGGTGACGGAGAGCGGCCGCTTCGAGGACAAGCCGTTCGTGACGCTGCTTCAGCCCGGGCACAGCTGGCAGGGCGGATATGACGTGCAGCTGATTTAACCGAAAAGTAATACTATTTCCAAATGAAAATGCGCCAAGATGCGCGGCGAATTTTTCGTTCTGGCTAACGGGAACGAAATGCAGCGTAGCAGCGCTACGCTAAATGGAGTGAGCGGACGCCAGAACGAAAAAGGCGCAAGCAGATGGCGCAGTTGAATCTGGAAATAGTATAAAACGCCATTCCGAACAACATGCGTCGGAATGGCGTTTTTTGTGTGCAAATAGATGTCATTCAGCGGGTGTTTCGTCGTCCGTGTGGATGCTCGGCGCTTCCATCGGGCGCTCCGGTTTTTCGGGGATGTCCGGCATCTCAATCGTCGGCACGTCGTCATCCTCCAGCGGCACTTTCACGTCCGTCGTGTCAGGCGCGTGGGCGGCAGAATCCGGCGTCTCGGCGCTCTTCTCGTCCTCCGGCGCAGCGGTCTTGCTTTCGCGCAGCTCCTGCAGTTTCACTTCCAGGTCGCGCATTTCCTCCAGCGTCGCTTTCAGCGTCTCCGGCACGTCCTCGCCCGCCTGCCACAGTTCATACAGCCGCAGACCAAGCTGGTTTTGCAGTTCCTTCCGACGCGTGACGATGTTCATCTCATCAACTTTCTGCTTCGTGCTGGTCGCGATGTTCGTCGCCGCCTTGTTGACTGCCTTCATGCTCTGTTCCCAGATTTCTTTGACTGTCTTGCCAATATCAGCCATAACGTTGCCTCCTTTTCTGCGGATATTTTTATATATTCGCCACAGAATGCGGAAATCCCTTCTTTTTGACAGGAAGAGTTACGAATTTTGCAGCGGCAGCACATACATCTGACACGGATTCCATTCATCCCACAGCGTCGGCAGGCACTCCAGCGGCAGGAAGCCCATGCGCTGGTAAAAGGCGTTCGTGCGGTCATACTCCTCGTAATGCCCCGTCTGCACGGTTTTGACCTGCAGCAGCCGATAGCCTCGCGCGATTGCCTCCGCCCGAATCGCCGCAAACAGCTGCCGCCCGATGCCGCTTCGGTGATATTCCGGCAATACGCCCATGACGTAGATTTCCCCCGCGCAGGGGCTGGTTGCCTTCAGCGCCGCGAATCCGACTGCCTGCCCTTCCCGCACAGCGGCGAAAAACGGCATGTTTCGGCTGTCGTCAATATACTTCTGCGTGCTGTCCGGCAAGCCGAACCAATCCGGCAGCGCATGGAGGATGTGCGCGGAAATCTCTGCCTTTTCTGCCGGATTTTCCACGCGGATGATGCTGATCGTCGCCATACGCACCTCACCAGTACAGCATCAACGCGCCGGGATGCATGGTAAATTCCGCGTGTTCGCAGGCGATAATCTCGCCATCCACCTCGACATGCATTCCGGGCGACGACACCGTCACTTTGTCGCAAAGAACATGCTCCGTAAACGGAAAGTTCAAAATCTGTTTCATCATCATGCGCACGAGATAGTACGGCACTTTCCACCGCGGCTGGTGCCCGACGACCATGAAGTCGATTTCGCCGTCATTCGGCACAGCATCGGGGCAAATCGGGATGCCGCCGCCAATCCACTTTCCGTTCGCCGCAATGCACAGCAGCGCATCCTTCGTCCGCGTCTCACCATTGACGGTGTAGGTCAGTTTCAGCGGCTGATGCTTCCAAATCGCGCGAATCAGCCCGATGAGGTATGGCAGCAGCCCGCGGATTTTCCCGCCAAAATCCGCAACATTTTCCAGTACCGTCACGTCAAAACCCGCTCCGGCGACGTTCAAGAACAGCTGCCCGTTCAGGTCAATCGCGTCGCACGGGCGCGGCTCGTGGCTGAGGATGAAATCGAGCGCCGCCATCGGCTCTTTCGGCGTGCCGAGCGTCTTGACAAAGTCGTTGCCCGTGCCTGCCGGAATCAGCCCAATCGGAATGCCGCTGCCCGCCAATCCGCGCGCCGCCTCGCTGAACGTGCCGTCACCGCCGATGACGTAGACGGCTTCGCAGCCCATTTCGACTGCTTCCCGCGCCAGTTTCGCCGCGTAGCCGGGGTATTCCGTCCGCATCACACGAAACGGGAGGTTTCGCGCGGTCAGCACGCTCTGCACCTGTTCCATCACTTTCAGCGCATAGCCGCACCCAGCGATTGGATTGACAATCAGCATACGCATTGTTGTTGTTCTCCTGAATTCAGACTCACGCAAAGCGGACAGCGCCCACACCGGAGTGCTGTCCGCAGTATCTCTTGCAGAAATTATGCCTTCGCAATCCGATCGGCAATCTGCTTGCCGGTCAGGCCGTATTCTTCCAGCAGCGCAGCGGGCTTGCCGGACTGACCGAACACATCGTTGATGCCAATCTTCTCGAAGTGCTTCAGCCCCATGCCGCAGATGGCGGAAGCCACCGCGTCGCCCAGACCGCCGATGATGGAGTGCTCCTCCACCGTGAACACCTTGCCGCACTTCGCCGCGTAGGTGCGGGCGAGTTCGTCGTCAAAGGGCTTCAGGGTGTGGAAGGACACCAGCGCCGCGTCAATGCCTTGCTCCGCCAGCAGCTGAACCGCTTCGAGGCAGTGCTCCAGCATGATGCCGCAGGTGAAAATCACGCAGTCCTTGCCGTCCTTGATGACGTTGCCCTTGCCCACCGTGAAGGGGCGCGCATCGTACACCGGGGAAGGCAGACGAGCGGTGCGGATGTACACCGGGCCGTTGATTTCCGCCGCCGCGCGGACGCACTGCTCGCATTCGGTCGCGTCGCTGGGGACGAACACCGTCATGTTCGGCAGCACGCGCATCAGGGCAATATCCTCAATCGCTTGATGGGAGCCGCCGTCCTCGCCCAGCGTGATGCCCGCGTGGGAGAAGCCAAACTTCACGTTAAATTTCGGATAGCACACGCCATTGCGAATCTGGTCGTAGCTGCGGCCCGCAAACACCGCGAACGTGGAGCAGAACGGAATCAGCCCCATCGTGGACATACCCGCCGCCATATCCACCATGTTCGCCTCGGCAATGCCGCAGTCGATGAAGCGGTCAGGATACGCCTTCTTGAAACCATTGGTCATGGTCGCCGCCGCAAGGTCAGCGTCCAGCACGACCACCTTGTCATTTTCCGCACCGAGCTTGACGATGGCCTCGCCATACGCCACACGAATTGCTTTCTTTTCCATTTGTTCAGCCCTCCAGTTCGCTCAGCGCCTGCGCCGTCTGTTCTGCATTGGGAGCCTTGCCGTGCCAGCCGACCTGCCCCTCCATGAAGGAAACGCCCTTGCCCTTGAGGGTGTGCAGGTGAATCAGGCGAGGCTTGCCGGGGCACGCGGGCGCGTGCAGCGCATCCAGCACCTGCTGCATATCGTTGCCATCAGCGACGTCAATCACGTCATAGCCGAACGCCTTGAACTTCGCCTGAATATCGCCCAGCGACATCACCTCGTCATTCGAGCCGTCAATCTGCAGGCCGTTGTGGTCGAAAATAACCGTCAGGTTATCAAGGTGATAGTGTGCCGCCGCCATCGACGCTTCCCACACAAGCCCTTCCTGCGATTCGCCGTCACCAATGATGGTGTAGACGTGGCAGGGATTACCCGTCTTCTTCGCGCCCAGCGCCATGCCGACCGCGATGGAGATGCCCTGACCGAGCGAACCCGTCGACGCATCCACGCCGGGGCACTTCTTCACGTCCGGATGCCCCTGCAGGATGCCGTGCAGCTGACGGAAATGGTCAAACTCCTCGCGTCCGAAATAGCCGCGTTCGCACAGCGTGCCATAGAGCGCGGGAGCCGCGTGACCCTTCGACAGCACAAAGCGGTCGCGGTTCGGATTCTTGTCGTCCTTGGGGTCAATGCCCTTCATGACGTCAAAATACAGCGCAACAAGCGCTTCCGTTGCGGACAGCGATCCGCCGGGATGGCCCGCACCCGCCTTGTTGGTCATAATGATGATGTCCCGCCGCACTTGACGGCAGATCTCTTGGAGTTCCTGAATATCCATCAAAGTACCTCCTCTATCTCTGATTCTGCGCCGCCGCTCCTCACGATGCCGCAGTATTTCATTATCTTCATTATAGCCGCATTCTGCCGCGTTGTCAATCTGTCCTGCGCGAAATTTGTCAAGCGAGTGGCAAACGGTACGCAATCCACGCGCATATCCACGCCAGCAGGCACTGCCCCGTGACCATCAGCACTGCCAGCTTCCGGCTTTTCAGCCCCTTGATGATGCTTGCGGATGCCGCGGCGCACGGCGGATACAGCAGCACGAACGTCATCAGCGCCAGCGCCGCAGCCGGGGTCGGCAGGGACGCCGACAGCGCTGCGCGGATGCTCCCCTGACCCGCCAAGACCGCCAGTGTGCTGATGATGCTCTCCTTCGCCAGCAGCCCGGTCAGCAGCGCCGCCGTTACCGCCACGCTTCCGAAGCCCAGCGGCGCGAAAATCGGCGCAATCGCCCCGGCTATGCTGCCGAGGATGCTCTCCTGCGTGCTCACCGCCCACGCGCCCGTCCAGGTGAATCGCCCAATGAGCCAGACGACCACCGACGACAGCAGAATCACGCTGCACGCGCGGCTGAGGAATTCGCCCGTGCGGCGGAGCACCTTGCGCAGGACGCTCGACATCAGGGGCAGGCGGTACGGCGGCAGTTCCATCACGAACGCGGCGGATTCGCCCGGAAACAACGTTTTCCGCAGGATTTGCGCAATCAGCGCCGCCAGCGAAATTCCCAGCGCGCAGAGGGCAAAAATCATCCACGCGCCGCCGGGAAGAAGCGTCGAAAGCGCCGCAAAAACAGGCATTTTCGCGCTGCACGAGACGAAGGGAATCATCAGCAGCGTAAAACGCCGATCGCGTTCGCCCCGCATCGACCGCGCCGACAGCGCCGCCGGGACGGAGCACCCGAACCCCAGCAGCAGCGGGATGAACGACCGCCCACTCAAACCCAGCGCCCGCATCGGCCGATCCATCAGGAACGCTGCCCGCGCCATATAGCCGCTGTCCTCCAGCATTGACAGGCACGCAAACAGTATCAGCAGCATCGGCAGGAAGCTGACGACGCTCCCCACGCCCGTCATCAGCCCCTCGACAATTAGTCGCCGCAGTGCTTCCGTGACCTTCCAGTGCCGAAGCACGCCGTCCAGCGCCGATTGTATCATCAGGATGATATTCGTGAGCCCGTCGGACAGCCCGCTGCCGAACCGTCCGAACGCCAGCGACAACATGAGCGCCAGCAGCCCCGCCAAAATCGGCAGCGCCAGCACAGGATGCAGCACAAGCGCGTCGATAACGTCCGTCCGCGTCGGATTGTCAGGATTCCCCTGCCGCACCGCCGCGCATAGATCATCTGCCCACGCATAGCGAAGCGCCGAAAGCGCTGCCGCCGCCGACATGCCGAACTGCACCCGCAATTGCGCCTGCCCCGCCCGTGCCGCCTCCGCCGCGCCCATCTCATCGCCTTCCAGCGCCTTCCACGCACGGAACTCCGACGGGAGATTCCCCGCCGGCAGGGCGCTTTTCATCCGCTGGATAATGGCGGTGTACGGCGCGCTCGGCGGACTTTTCGGCGTTTTCGCCCCGTCTTTCAGTGCGCGCAGGAGTTCCGGGACGCCCGTGCCATCCCGCGCGCTCATCGGCAGCACGCGAATGCCCAGCCGCGCCGACAATTTCTCCGTGTCGATGGTGATGCCGCGCTTCCGGCACTCGTCCATCATGTTCAGCGCAATCGTCATCGGGCGCGACAGCTGCGTCAGCTGATGTGTCAGGTACAGCCCGCGCGCGAGGGCGGTTGCATCCACAATTTGCAGAATTTCATCATAATCACCGCCGGATAAGTAGTCGATGGTCACTTTTTCCTCCGCCGAATACGGGCTGAGCGCGTACACGCCGGGCAAGTCCACCCACTTGACGCCATTTTGCGTCCCCTCTTTTCGCTCCACCGTCACGCCCGCCCAGTTGCCCACATGCTGATGCAGCCCCGTGACGGCGTTGAACAGCGTCGTTTTGCCGCAGTTCGGGCTGCCCACCAGCGCAATCGTTTTCATTCCGCCTCACCACCTGACAGGATGATTTGCCGCGCCAGACGCCGGCGGATGGACACGCGGCTGCCGCGCACGAGCAGAACCAGCGGGTCGCCAAGGAGCGCCGTGCCAATCAGCCGCACCCGCACGCCCGGCGTCAGCCCCATGTCCAGCAGATGCCGCTCTTCCGCGTCCGCCCCGCGATACGCCGCAATCACACCCGACTGCCCCGGCGCAAGTTCCGCAATCGTCATGCGTCCACCTCCTCCGCCAATGTCCGCTGCGGCGCGCTCAGGTAGGCGGCAATCAGCTGCTGCTCCGTCAGTATGCCAAGAAGCCGCATTGTCCCCGGCTCGATGATGTACAATTGCGTCATGCGCGTTGGGTGCAGGGCACGCACGGCGTGGTGCAGCGTCCGCGTGGAGAGCATCGCCATAGGCTGAATCGGCAGTTTCCCGCGCGTTTCCATGCGGATTTTTCGGTCCATCAGCGCGCGAAGCTCCATCAGCGCTGTGCTCGTCGTCGCGCTGACCGCGCTATATAGTAGGAAGCAACCCGCTGCCGCCAGCGACCAGCTTCCCTGCCACCTGCGCACCGCGCCGACCACGCCGCCGACGACGAGCAGCGCCCCCGCCGCCGTGCCGATGATGCGCATCACCCGCCAGCACGTTTCCCGCCGCAGGAGGCGCAGCAAGACCGCTGACAGCAGCCGTCCGCCGTCCAGCGGCAGCGCGGGCAGCAGGTTCACCAGCAAAATCCCCGCATTACCGAGGAAGATCAGCCGCCCCGCGTCCCGCGGAATCACGCCGTTTTGCGTCAGCCACAGCGACAAGGCGCACAAAATCAGCGTCATCAGCGGCCCGGCGAGTATCACGCTGATTCGCGCCGTCAGCGGCAGACGTTCCTCGTCCTCCAAGCGCATCATTGCGCCCAGCGGCGTAATTTCTACCTCCTGCGGCGGATGATGCCACAGCGCGCTGACCGCCGCGTGCGCCGTTTCGTGCAGGAGGATGCTCGCGTAAGTGCAAATCAGCAGCGCCCGCCAGCGCGTCAGGAGTCCAAGGAGCAGGAGAATACCCGCCGCCGGATGCACCGTGATGTCCGTTTCTCCCAGCGTCGCGATTTTTCGCTTCATTGCCGCATCATCACCGCCGGGTCAACGCTCAAGCCGTCCTGCCGTACCTCCATCACGCACGGCTGACCGTCCAGCAGCGTCCCCAGCGGATCGCCCGTCTGCACCATGTCGCCCGTGCTGACCGTCACACTCGCCAAATTGCCGTACAAGCAGCTCAGCCCGTCCGCGCCTAACACCTGCACCAGCCGTTCGTCCTCATTGCCGTGGTACACGCCGATGACCTCGCCCGCCATTGCGGACGTGACAATTTTCGTCTGCGCATCCCATGAAATGAACGGCTCACTCTGCGACCACGCGTGCACGACACTTGCCGCTTCCACCGGCATGGTCAGCTTGCCGCCCGATTCACCGAAAACGAGCGATGCTTCCGGGAAAATGCTGCTAACAAAGGACAGCTTGCCCAAATCGCCATTCAAGAGCGAATCATCCGTCGCGGCGCTCATGACCGACTGCACAGCGTCCGTCAGCGGCGGAATCGCCCCGGTTTTCAGCGCAACCGCGCAGAGCATCAGCGCCGACGCAATGGCGAGATTTGGCAGCAGCCTCTCCTGCCAATGCTTTTTCGGTGTTTTCACCCACTCGATGTCCGGCTTGCTGGCTGCGAGTTCTGTACGCCTTGGGCGCACGCGGAGTTCCGTCTGTTTCGTTTCGTTCATAGCAAAAAGCCCTGCCTTTCCAGCACATCGTATGCCGGGAAAAGCAGGGGTATGATCTAAATCTATCGTGCTAAATTCATAATTATTTCAGTGTCAGCGCGCCTTGTTCCACCATGCGGTTCAGCGCCATTTGCAGCGCGATTCGCCCGTGCGTGTAGGTCAGACCGCCCTGCATGTAGGCGGTGTACGGCTCGCGCATGGGGGCATCCGCCGACAGCTCAATCGACGCGCCCGCGACAAACGTGCCCGCCGCCATGACGACTTGGTCATTGTAGCCGGGCATATCCCACGGTTCGGGCAGTGCCATCGAGTCAATCGGAGAAGCCATCTGAATCCCCTGGCAGAACGCGACGAGGCGCTCCGGCGTGCGCATTTGAATCGCCTGAATGATGTCGGCGCGGGGCTCATCCGCCGCGGGCGTCGTCGTCATGCCAAGGATTTCAAACACGCGCGCCGCCAGACATGCGGTCTTAATCGCCTGCGCAACGGTGTGCGGTGCCATGAACAATCCCTGATAGAACGGCTGGTAGCTTGCGGCATACGAACCGACTTCCAGCCCGATGCCCGGCGCGGTCAGGCGGTAAGCAATGCGCTCGACGGCATCCTGCGTACCGACGATATAGCCGCCCGTGGGGGCAAGTCCGCCGCCCGGATTCTTAATGAGGCTGCCAACGCACACGTCCGCCCCGTAGTGGCTCGGCTCCTTCTCGCACACAAACTCGCCGTAGCAGTTGTCCACCATCAGGCAAACGCCGGGGTGCTTCTCGTGCAGCATCTTCGCCAAGGGCGCGAACTCCTCCGGCATCAGCGACGGCCGCCAGTCATAACCGCGGCTGCGCTGGGCGATGACGAGCTTCGTCTTCGGGGTGATGGCGTTTTCCACCGCGTCAAGGTCGATTTTGCCGCCACGCAGCGCCACGGGATGGAAGCTCACACCCATCTCCCGCAGTGAGCCGACCGGCGCGTCGCCCTCGCCCCAGCCGATGATGTCCTGCAAGGTGTCGTAGGGCATCCCCGTCGCAGACACGATGTCGTCCCCCGGCAGCACCAGCCCGAACAGACACAGGCTGATGGCGTGCGTGCCGCTGGCAATCTGCGGGCGGACAATCGCCGCCTGCGTGCCGAACAGCTCCGCAAAAATCTTTTCGAGCGTATCACGCCCCACGTCGTCATAGCCGTAGCCCGTCGTCGGCGCGAAATGCCGGTACGCCACCTGATGCTCCCGGAAGGCGTCCAGCACGCGGCGCGTCCCAATTTCCTCCATGCGGTCAATGCGGGCGAACTGCGCCGTCAAGCCGCTTTCCGCCTGTGCAATCAATTCTTCAATGGTCATTTTGCTTCTCCTTGCGTGTAATACGCTTCCAATTTATCATACGCATCCGGTTCGAGCGCGTCCACCCACAGGACGTCCTCCTCCCGGCGCATCCACGTCAGCTGGCGCTTGGCGTAGTGCCGCGTGTTGAGCTTCAGCGCGTAAACCGCCTCATCCAGCGTCGTTTCGCCCAAGGCATACGGTATCATTTCCTTGTAGCCGATGGCTTTCATCGCCTTCGCGTCGCGCGGAACGCCGCTTTTCAGCAGTCTGCTGACTTCCTCCGCCAGCCCGTCCGCCAGCATCTGGTCGATTCGCTGCTCAATGCGCGCATAGAGGATGTCACGCGGCATCGTCAGCGACGCAACGCGGTAAGAAAACCGACTGTCGGTTTTTATTTGCGGCTGCTGCGAGAACGGACGGCCCGTCAGGCGGTAGACCTCCAAGGCGCGAATCACGCGGCGGACGTCGTTCAAGTGCAGGCGCTGCGCCGTATCCGGGTCAACCGCCGCCAATTGCTGATGAAGCTGCTCTTTGCCGCCGGGCGCGTCCGCGATCTGCTGCAATTCCTGCCGGATGCTTTCATCCGCCGCGGCCTCGCCCATCGCCATCGGCTGCCGCAGCGCCCGGAGATACAGCCCCGTGCCGCCGACGAGCAGCGCCCGGTGCCCGCGCGCTTGAATGTCCGCGATGCAGCTTTCCGCCATCTCCTGATAGCGCGCGACGGAAAAATCCTCCGTCGGGTCGGCGACGTCTACCATGTGATGCACCGCCTGCGCGCGTTCATCCGCCGTCGGTTTCGCCGTGCCGATGTCCATGCCGCGATAAATCTGCATCGAATCCATGCAGACAATCTCGCAGTCGTGCGTCCGCGCCAGACGGAGCGACAGCGCGGTTTTGCCGCTCGCGGTCGGGCCTGTCAGCACCCAGCACGTTTCCTTCATGATATTGTCACCTCACTGCATCCGCCGGAATCGCCGGTCGATGTCCGTTTTGTTCAGCGCAACGACCAGCGGCGTACCGCGCGGGCTCGCCGGGATGACGCGCTTGTCCGCCACGCGGCTGACCAGCTCGCGGATGTCGGCGTCGTTCAAACGTTCGCCGGAGCGGACGCTGCGCTTGCACGCCAGCGCCAAAATCGCCGCGCGCCGCTTTTCCAGCGACACCACGCCGCGCTCATTCTCCAGCTGGCCGATGATGTCGCGCAGCAGCCCCGCCGCCTGCGGCTGACCCAATATCATCGGAATCGACCGAATCGACACCTCATTCTCCCCGAACGGCTCGACCACCAGCCCGATATCCGCCAATTCCCGCGCGTGCTCGTCGAGCAGCTGCTGCTCCCGGCGCGTCAGGCTGACAATCATCGGCACGAGCATTTCCTGCCCGCAGCGGTGCTGGTCGAGCGCCTTCATCATGCGGTCGAACATCACGCGTTCATGCACCGCCTGCTGGTCAATCAGCATCAAATTGTCCGCATATTCCACCAGAATGTAGCTGTCAAACAGCGTGCCGATGATTCGGATGTTCGCCTGTTCATTCGGCAGAATCGTCTGCTGCACCGGTATCGTCGAAATCAGACTTGCGGTCGGTTTTAGCGGATTGGCAGGCGGCGGTACGGCGGGTTCGGCGTTGTAATGCTGCGCCAGTGCTGACGGGCTGCGCATCACCAGCGGCTGCTTCCACGCGGGAACGGCATCATCCGGCGCGGTTTTCGGCGGCGCGGACGGCTTGTCCGGCGGCACGCACGGCGTTGGAATCGATGAATTTTTCGCTGGAATCGGCACTTTGGGCGGATATTCCATACCGACGGTCGGTTTTTTCTCTGTCTTCGGCGGAACAGCCGAGCGAACAGCAGCTTCCGGCTGCGCAGTCTCACTCGCCGCCACGGGCTGCCGAACGACCGTCACGGGCACCGCCGGCGGCGGTTCAGGCGTCAGGCGCAGCACATCTGGCTGCTCAACGGGCGCTTTGTCCGCCAGCGCATCCGCCACAATCGCCTCGACCGCTTCCGCAATCGCCGCTTCGTTCTGGAAGCGGACTTCGAGCTTGTTCGGATGTACGTTGACATCCACCGTGTCATACGGCATGGTCAGGTGCAGCACGCACGTCGGGTACTTGCCGGACAATACGCGCTCCCGGCACGCTGCTTCCACCGCCGCAGACAAAATCGACGACTTCATATATCGCCCATTGATGAAGAACGACTGGTGGTTTCGGCTGCCGCGCCCGCTTTCGCCCACGCCGACGAAGCCTTTCAATATCAGCCCTGCCTGATGCCCGTCCACCTCGTGCATGGAGCGGAGCATTTCGCGCCCGTAGATGCTGAACACGGCGGAGGACAGCTTGCCGTCGCCCGCAGAGTGGTAGAGCGTTTTGCCCTGACTGATGTAGCGAAAGGACACGTCCGGGCGGGACAAAATCAGCCGCATCATCAGGTCGGACACATAGCCTGCCTCCGTGACCGGCTTTTTGAGGAATTTCAGGCGCACTGGGGTGTTAAAAAAGAGGTCGCGGACGACAAACGTCGTGCCTTCGGGGCAGGCGGCTTCTTCGATGGACTCAATCGTTCCGCCGTTGTTCTGCACCTTGATGCCGCTTGGGTCTGCCTTCGTGCGTGTTGTGCAGGTGACATGCGCCACCGCCGCGATGGACGCCAGCGCTTCGCCGCGGAAACCCAGCGTCTGGATGCTGAACAGATCATCCGTGCGGCGGATTTTGCTCGTCGCGTGGCGCTCAAACGCCATGCGGATGTCCTCGCCGCGGATGCCGCTGCCGTTGTCCGTCACGCGGAAATAGCTGATGCCGCCGTCGCGGATTTCCACCGTGACAGCGCTTGCGCCCGCGTCCAGCGAGTTCTCCACCAATTCCTTGATGGCGGCGGCAGGACGCTCCACCACTTCGCCTGCCGCGATTTTGCCAATGACCTCATCGGACAGGAGCTGAATCTTTCCTGCCATTTGCTTCCCTTTCTGTCTGTTTTTCCGACTTCGGGTCGGTTTTTATGAGATGTTGGTCGGTTTTTGCCGACTCTCGGTCTGTTTTTATACTATTTCCAAATGAGAATGCGCCAAGATGCGAAGTGAATTTTTCATTCTGGCTAACGGGAGTGAAACGCAGCGTAGCAGCGCTACGCTAAGTGGAACGACCGGACGCCAGAAGGGAAAAGGCACGAGCAGCTGGTGCAGGCGAATTTGGAAATAGTATTACAGTTTTCTTGCCTTCTCACGCAGCAGGAACAGCTTGTTAATCGCGTCCATCGGCGTCAGCGCCATCACATCCAGCGTTTGCAGTTCGTTGATAATCTCCGTCTTTCGGTAGTCGAACAGGTTGACCTGTTCGTCCTTGCGCTTCTCGGCATCGCCCAGGATGTTCTGTCCAATGCCGTGCTGGTTGATGTCGCTGACTTCCAAACGCGCCTGAATTTCGTGCGCGCGCACCAGCACCGGATGCGGCACGCCTGCCAGCCGCGCAACGTGGATGCCGAAGGACTTGTCCGCCCCGCCGCGAATGATTTTGCGCAGGAAAATGACGTCCTCGCCGTGTTCCTTGACGGAAATGCAGTAGTTCTGTACGCCGTCGATATGCCCTTCCAGCTCGGACAACTCATGGTAGTGCGTCGCGAAAAGCGTCTTTGCGCCGGATTTTTGCTTGTCGCACAGGTACTCCACCACCGCCCACGCAATCGCCAAGCCGTCGAACGTGCTGGTGCCGCGTCCGATTTCGTCCAGAATGACGAGGGACTTTGCGGTCGCGTTGCGCAGGATGTACGCCGTTTCGCTCATCTCCACCATGAATGTGGACTGCCCGCTGGCGAGGTCATCCGACGCGCCGACGCGGGTGAAAATGCGGTCGGTGACGGGGATTTTCGCTTCCTTCGCCGGGACGAACGACCCGATGTGCGCCATCAGCGCAATCAGCGCCACCTGCCGCATGTAGGTGCTTTTGCCCGCCATGTTCGGTCCAGTGATGATGCACATGCGGCAGTCGTCAGCATTCATGTGCGTGTCGTTTGGCACAAATCCGCCCTCGCTCATCGTCTGCTCGACAACCGGGTGACGCCCCTCGACGATATCCAGCGTGCCGTCCTGCGTCATTTCCGGGCGGACGTAGTGGTACTCTATCGCGGATTTCGCCAGCGACAGCAGCGCGTCCAGCGATTTGAGCGCCATCGCCGTCTTTTGGATGCGCGCAATCTGCTCCGCGATTTTCTCGCGCACCTCGGTGAACAGCTGCAATTCCAAGCGTGTGGACTGCTCCTGCGCGCCGACGATTTTCTGCTCGATTTCCTTCAGCTCCGGCGTCATGTAGCGCTCGCAGTTCGCCAATGTCTGCTTGCGGATATAGCGTGCCGGCACCATTTCGTAATACGACTTGCTGACCTCGATGTAGTAGCCGAACACGCGGTTGTACTGGATGCGCAGGTTGCGGATGCCCGTCTCCTCGCGCTCCTTCTGCTCCAACTCCAGAATCCACTGCTTGCCGCTCGTGGACGCGGCGCGGTATTCATCCAGCATCTGGGAATAGCCATCGCGGATGATGCCGCCCTCGGTGATGAGAATCGGCGCGTCGGGGTGAATTGCGCGGGTCAGCAGGTCGGTCAGCTCCGGCAGGGTGTCCAGCGAATCGCGGATTTCCTCCACTGCCTGACTTTTCGCCTCGCGCAGCAGCTCACGGATTTTCGGCACTTTTTGCAGCGACGCGCACAGCGACAGGCAATCCCGCGCGTTCATCGACTTATAGGCGACTTTCGACAGCAGGCGCTCAATGTCGTACACGCCCTGCAATTCCTCCGCGAGCGTCATCGTCAGCACATGCTCCTGCGCAAACTCGCCCACCGCGTCCAAACGGCGGTTGATTTTTTCCTCATCTACCAGCGGCTGCTCAATCCACGAGCGCAGCAGACGGCCGCCCATCGCCGTGCTGGTTTTGTCCAGCAGCCAGAGCAGGCTCCCCTTGCGGCTTCTCCCGCGGATGGATTCCGTCAATTCCAGATTTCGCCGCGTGTTGCGGTCAAGCAGCATCGTTTCGCTGCCCTGATAAATGCGCAGGCTGGTCATGTGCTCAAGCGCGTTTTTCTGCGTCTCGGACAGATACCGCATCAGCGCGCCCGCGGCACTCGCGCCCGCCTTGTACTCGTCGCTGAGTCCCAGCGGAGACAGGTCATTGAGCGCGAAATGGCGGCAGAGCGCTTCCGTCGCGTTCGCCAGCTGAAACCACGCGCTCGGCTGCTCCGAAGCATTCTGCATCTCCCGCTGCAGGCACGCGCGCAGCTTCACTTGGTCATTGCAGATGATTTCCATCGGGGAAATACGTGCCACCTCGTCCGAGAGCGTGGTTTCCGGCTGGGTGATTTCGTGGACGTAGAATTCACCCGTGGACACATCAGCGAACGCCAGCCCCGCGCGGTCGGCGACGAAGCAGACACTTAACAGGAAGTTATTCGCCTTCTCGTCCAGCATCGCCGGTTCAATGACCGTTCCGGGGGTGATGATGCGTGTGACGGCGCGCTTGACCAGCCCCTTCGCCAGCGCCGGATCTTCCATCTGCTCGCAGATAGCGACCTTATAGCCGCGCTCGATGAGCTTCTCGACATAGGTATCCACCGCGTGGTACGGCACGCCACACATCGGGGCGCGTTCACTGAGTCCGCAGTCCTTGCCCGTCAGCGTCAGTTCCAGCTCGCGCGAAGCAGTCCTCGCGTCATCGAAGAACATCTCATAAAAGTCACCGAGGCGGAAGAAAAGAATGCAGTCCTTATATTCCGCCTTGGTATCAAGGTACTGCTGCATCATCGGTGTGACGCTCGCCATGTCTGTTCCCCGCTTTCGTTCTTGTTGCAGTTTAACTTGCTGTTTTTATGGAATATGCCTTATTGGTTTCTTTCACTGCTCCCGTCGCGTCTGCGGACGCGAAGTTGTTCCTTTCCGGTGCGCCAGAAAGGAACCAAAGAGCGCCCAGAGGGGGCTGAAGAGGGTGCAAGTCTGGACTTCAGCCCCCT
>ENA-ORSB01001910-ORSB01001910.1-human-gut-metagenome-genome-assembly--contig:-NODE-1910-length-17851-cov-15.774388_pt1 | contig 17851 bp, 14 predicted proteins | sample MGYA00242180_ERZ509144 | MGnify/ENA primary metagenome ERZ509144 (study PRJEB26280, sample SAMEA2338661) | human gut metagenome | biome: human gut; feature: human-associated habitat; material: faeces...
CATCATTCTTGATCCGATTTTCATTTTCGGCCTTCAGTGGGGCATGATGGGTGCAGCCATAGCCACAGTGATCGGTCAGGTGGTAACGGCAATTCTCACCGTCTGGTATCTGCTCCACATGCGGATCATCAAGCTGGAAGCCGGTGACTATGCACTTTCTCCAAATATATTCGGACGGATGCTCACCCTTGGTATTACCAGCTTTCTCTCTCAGATCAGCCTTGTGGCCGCAATGGCGGCCATCAACAATATGCTCCGTAAATACGGTGCATTGGACGCTGTGTTCTCACAGGAGCAGTACGCACAGATCCCCATGGCGGTCGTCGGGATCGTAATGAAGTTTTTCCAGATCGTCATCTCGATCGTAGTCGGCATGGCTGCCGGCTGTATTCCGATCGTCGGCTACAACATGGGTGCAGAAAAGACCATGCGTGTGAGGGAGCTGTTTACCCGGCTGCTTATTTCCGAGGCTTTGGTAGGTGCAGTCGCGCTCATACTGGCGGAAGGATTCCCGCATCAGCTTATCGCTATTTTCGGCGCTTCTAATGAGAGCAGCTACTATACCGATTTTGCTGTTAAGGCATTCCGTACCTATCTTTGCATGATGATCTTCGCGTGTGTCAACAAGGCATGTTTCATCTTTTTACAGGCCGTGGGCAAGGCATTGACATCTACCATGCTTTCCATGTTCCGTGAAGTAGTATTCGGTGTCGGCTTCGCATTGCTCCTTCCGGTTTTCTTCGGTCTGGACGGTGTGCTGTATTCCATGCCGGTTTCAGATATTCTGACCTTTATCATCTCAGCAGTGATTATCATAAAAACATATCATGAATTAAATGTGAAAGGAGCATAAGACGTATGAAAAACAGAGTGATTACGATCAGCCGTGAATTTGGCAGCGGTGGACGTACCATCGGAAAAAAAGTGGCAGAACAGCTGGGCATCCCCTGCTATGATGCAGAGATCATTCAGGAAATGGTAAAAGAAACCGGTTTTACACCGGAGTATGTAAAGGAAGCCGGTGAATATACGCCCGGCAGCTTCCTCTCATCTGCATTTTCAAACCGCTTATTTGGCCCCACAAATGAAGATATTCTGTGGGAGCATCAATATAAGGTCATCACGGAGCTTGCACAAAAAGGCCCCTGTGTAATTGTTGGACGCTGTGCTGATTACATTTTACAGGATAAGGCCGACTGCCTGAAGGTCTTTATCCACGCAGATATGGCGTTCCGCGCCAAGCGCATCGTCGAGGTCTACGGCGAGCGCGAGCAGTCGCCCGAGCAGCGCCTGCGCGACAAGGACAAGCGCCGCGCGGCCTATCACCGCTTCTACACGAACATGAAGTGGGGCTACGCGCAGAATTACCACATCACGCTCGACAGCGGCGAGCTCGGCATCGACAAGTGCGCCGACATCATCGCCGACCTCGAGGCAGGCTTCGCGGCCGTCCGCGGCGAGTAATTCTCCGGCACTTCCGTCCCCAGGAAGCATAAAAACGCTATTCTCTCCTCCATTCTCCTGAATTGCATAATAGAAGCAACCAGCCGCCCTGTTACCTTGCAGGGCGGCTGGTTTGCTGTTTGCGGAATGACCGTCTGGCTCAGTGCTCTGCCGCCTCAAAGACGCTGGTCTGCTCCACGCTGGTGGCCTCCATCAGGCCGTCGTGGTAGAGCTGGCTGAGGATGTAGGCCGTGGTGTCGTCCAGTTCCTGCTGTACCAGCTCATCGCAGAAAACGCCGTCCAGCTCCCTGGCCGTCATGGGCTTGAGGGTGCCGGGGTTCAGCAGGGGAGCGGGCTTGTTTTTCATATCGGCCCGCACATTGTACCATGCGGTGGGCAGCTCCGATTCTTCCAGATAAAAGCGGAAAAAGCGAAGTCGTACTACTGCCTGAAACCTGTGCGAGAGGGATGAACACCAGCCGCCCTCGGGGGCTGTACACCGCCCCTGCCATGCAGCCGTAGAGAAAAAAGAGCATCACCGCCACTGCCGCCGCCAGAAGCAGCAGCCCCCGGTGGTGGAACGACAAAATGCGATGCCCGGGCCGCTGACGCTGCATACAAGACCCCTCCTTTTGTGGTTTGGGCCATCTTATGCCTGTCAGGGTGCGGCTGTGCGATTGTGCCGGGCCGAAGAGTGTGGTACACTATAGCCATCGAGATTTTTTGTGATACGGAGAAACTTTATGCTGACCATTACACTGCTGGGGACAGCGGCCACCATGCCTCTGCCCGACCGCGCCCTCACGGCGGCGGTGGCCGAATGCGGAGGACACAGCCTCCTGTTCGACTGCGGCGAGGGGACCCAGACTGCCGCCCGCCGGGCCGGAGTCAACCTGATGAAGATGGACGCCGTCTGCCTGACCCATTACCACGGCGACCACATCTTCGGCCTGCCGGGGCTGCTGCAGACGCTGGGCTGTCAGGGCCGCACCCGCCCGCTGGCGCTGTACGGGCCGAAGGGGCTCGGCGAAGTCTGGGCGGCACTGCGGGTGCTGACGGGGCCTCTGCCGTACCCGGTTTATGCTGAGGTGCTGGACGCCCCGGCGGCGCTCTGCGAAAAATTCGGCGGCTGGCCCCAGAGCGCGAAACTCACGCCGGTGCCGACCCGCCACCGTGTCGTCAGTCAGGGCTACCGACTCGATCTGCCCCGGGCCGGACGGTTCTCACCCGAACAGGCGCGGGCATTGGGCGTACCGGTAAAGCAGTGGAAGACGCTCCAGCACGGCGAGAGCATCACGCTGGACGGTGGACGTGTCATCCAGCCGGAAGCCGTCCTCGGCCCGGCCCGGCAGGGGCTGAGCTTTGTCTTCTCGGGCGACACCGCCCCCTGTCCGGCATTGGAAAAGGCCGCAGCGGGTGCGGACCTTCTGCTCTGCGATTCCACCTATGCTCTGCCGGAGCAGGCCGCGCAGGCCAAACAGTACGGCCACAGCACCTTCGGGCAGAGCGCAGCCCTCGCCGCCAAAGCGGGCGCGAAGCGGCTCTGGCTCGTCCACTATTCGCCCATGATCACCGACCCGGAAGAAGAGCTGGCCCAGGCGCAGAGCCTCTTCCCGGCGGCAGAGTGCGGCTATGACGGCAAGAGCATCACCCTGCAATATGAGGAGGCCGAAGAATGAACATCGTCCTGGAACCCGGCGCCTCCGCCCTGCTGGACGCGCTGCACCGGGCAGGTTTTGCGGCCTACGTTGTGGGCGGCTGTGTCCGGGACAGTCTGCTGGGCCTTGCGCCCCACGACTGGGACCTCTGCACCGCCGCCCGCCCGGAGCAGGTGATGGAGCTGTTCGGAGAAAAGCAGTGCATCCCCACCGGATTGCAGCATGGTACCGTGACTGTGAAGCGGGACGGCAAGCTCTACGAGATCACCACCTTCCGCACCGAGGGCAGTTATTCCGATGGCCGCCACCCCGACAGCGTGGCCTTTGTACCCGACGTCCGGGAGGACCTGGCCCGGCGGGACTTCACCATCAACGCCATGGCCTACAGTGCCGAAGAGGGCTTGTGCGACCCCTTTGGCGGGCAGGAAGATCTGGCCCGGGGCGTGGTGCGGGCCGTCGGTGAGCCGCTGCGCCGCTTTGAAGAAGACGCTCTGCGCATCCTGCGGCTCTACCGCTTTGCGGCCCGGTTCGGTTTTGTTATCGACGAGGCCACCGAAGCGGCGGCGAAGCAGCTGGCCGCCCACCTCGACTGCGTGTCGGTGGAGCGCATCGAAGAAGAGCTGAACAAGCTTCTGTCTGCCCCGAAGCCGGGGGCGTATCTGGAGCCGGAAGTGCTGGCCTTCGTCCTGCCGGAACTGCCGCCCGACTACCTGTCGGAAGCCTGTGAGATCATAGATGCCCTTCCGGCAGGAGCAGAGGAAGTGACCACCCGTTGGGCGGCGCTGCTTCTGCCGCTGGGGGAGGATGGAACACGAAAGGCGTTGAAACGCTTGAAATGCTCCAATGCTGTGATAGATGGAGTATCAACACTTGTGAAGGAGAAAGCTCCCCGCACTCCTGCGCTGTCGCTTCAAGCCAAACGACTTCTTGGCAAATACGACCTCCACACCGTGCAGCAGTTGACTGCCCTTTGGAGCGCTCTTCAACCGGAAAGAAAAGATGAATTTACCGCCCTGCAAAAAGAGGCCGGGACGCTGACCGCCCAAAGCGCCTGCTGCCGCGTCTCCCAGCTGGCCGTGAATGGCCGCGATCTGATGGCGGCGGGCGTCGCGCCCGGGCCGGGCCTGCGCCGCGCACTGGAAGCGCTGCTGGAAGAGGTCATCACCGGGCGGCTGCCCAACGAAAAAGCAGAACTTCTGGCCTTTGCGGCCAAATTTTCTGCGTCTTGACAAGAGAAAGAAGCTGCGGTAGTATTATACTACTGTTTTAGTATGTTATAACAGAAGAGGAACAGAATGACAGAAACACAGAACACTTCCCGCCGCCCCGGGGCGCTCATCGCCATGAGCGGCGGTGTAGACAGCTCGGTGGCGGCATGGCTCATGCAGAGGGACGGTTTCGACTGCACCGGCGTCACCATGCGCCTCACCCGTAACGAGGCCGTGAACACCGAGGGCCTGCACACCTGCTGCTCGGAGCGGGACATTGAGGACGCCGCCGAGGTGGCCTATGCGATGGATATTCCCTACGAGGTGCTGGATTTTACGGCAGACTTTCAGGAAAAGATCATCGACAAATTCATCCGGGTCTACGAGGCCGGCGGTACGCCCAATCCCTGCATCGACTGCAACAAATATATGAAGTTCGATCACCTGCTTCGCTGGGCGGAAGCGCACGGACTGGATCATGTGGTCACGGGCCATTATGCCCGGGTGGAGCAGGACGAGGCCACGGGCCGCTGGCTGCTCAAAAAGGGTCTGGACGAGAACAAAGACCAGAGCTATGTGCTCTACAACCTCACGCAGGAGCAGCTGGCTCATGTCCGCCTGCCGCTGGGTGGTCTGCACAAGAGCGAAGTGCGCGCCATCGCCGAGCAGCAGCACTTTGTGAACGCCCGCAAGCACGACAGTCAGGACATCTGCTTCGTGCCGGACGGCGACTACGCCCGCTTTATGGAGGATTTCACCGGCAAGCACTACCCGGCGGGCGATTTCCTCGACGTCGGCGGCAAAAAGGTAGGCACCCACAGCGGCGCTGTGCGGTACACCATCGGCCAGCGGAAGGGCCTGGGCCTCGCCATGGGCGCACCGGTCTACGTCTGCGCCAAGGATATGCAGGCCAACACCGTCACGGTCGGCCCGGAGTCGGAGCTGTTCGATACCATCGTCTATGCGAACGAAGTGAACTGGATCGCCATCCCGGAGCTGAAAGGCCCCCTGCGGGTGACGGCCCGCACCCGTTATCATCAGACCGAACAGCCTGCCACCGTCTACCCGGCAGGGCCGGACAGCTTCCGTCTGGAATTTGACCAGCCTCAGCGCGCCCCCACCCCGGGGCAGGCCGTCGTGCTGTATCAGGGTGATGTCGTCCTCGGAGGCGGCACCATTACACAGGTGGCGAAGGGATAAGGGGGAGCGGCCTGACCCTCTCAGGCGCTTCGCGCCAGAGCCTATTGCCTGACCGCTGCATTCTGGCTCTCCCTTTGGGAGAGCTGTCACCGAAGGTGACTGAGAGGGCAAGCCCGTGAATGTAAAAAGCAGAACCTAAAGGAGAAATGATATGCAAGACCAGTATTCCCGCACCCAGCTGCTGCTGGGCGCGGAAGCAATGACCAAACTGCACGATTCCCGCGTAGCCGTGTTCGGCGTGGGCGGCGTGGGCGGCTACACCGTCGAGGCGCTGGCCCGCAGCGGCGTGGGGGCTCTCGACCTGATCGACGACGACAAAGTCTGCCTCACCAACCTGAACCGCCAGATCATCGCCACCCGCAAGACGGTGGGCAGGTTCAAGGTGGATGTGGCCGAAGAGCGTGTCCACGACATCGACCCCAACATCAAGGTCACCACCTACAAGACCTTCTTTGGCCCTGAGACGCAGGACAGCTTCGATTTCAGCCAGTTCGACTACGTGGTGGACGCCATCGACACTGTCACCGGTAAAATTGCGCTGGTCATGAAGTGCAAGGAGGCTGGTGTCCCCATCATCTGCTCCATGGGTGCAGGCAACAAGATGGACCCTACTCGCTTCGAGGTCACGGATATTTATAAGACTTCCGTCTGCCCGCTGGCCAAGGTCATGCGCACCGAGTGCCGCAAGCGCCGCATCAAGCATCTGAAAGTCGTTTACTCCAGGGAGCCTGTCATGACTCCCATCGAGGATGACTCCATCAGCTGCAAACACCACTGCATCTGCCCTCCGGGTACCCAGCGCAAGTGTACCATCCGCCGCTCTGTTCCCGGCTCAAACGCCTTTGTCCCGTCGGTCGTGGGCCTCATCATCGGCGGCGAGGTCGTGAAGGACCTCGTGGGCTTTGTCCCCATGAAGGGCTGAATTTGATAGAATAAGAAAACGGCAGTTTCAATGACCCTGCCGTTTTCTTCATTATGAGCTGATTTTTACTGCTCAGGAGCAGCGAATGCGATGGGGGTAGCGCCAGCAGCTGCGTCCACGCTCTTCAGAGAGATGGGAGTGGTTTCGTAGTGCAGGGTCTCGAAGCTCTGGGTGCTGCCGTCCTCGGTGGTGAACTCGAGAACATAGGTCATGTCGCCCTGCTTGTCGGTCTCGACATCGCGGGTGATGACGACATTCACAAAGTCATCCGCGGTTCAGCCGCCGCTGCGCCAGCGCAAAGCCGACGGCGCTTGCCGCAAAGACGGCGTAATAGCTGGCCAGCCGGTAGAACATCAGCAGGCTCATGGACGAAGCATCGGGGAGGAAGCTGCTGTACACCAGCAGGAAGGCCGTCTCCACCGAACCCATGCCCGCCACGTTGGGCAGGGCGTTGGAGACAAAGAGGGTCAGCGACGTCAGGAGCTGCACCTGCCAGAAGGTGAGTCCGGTATCCAGCCCCATGAACCGCAGCCCCATCCACGGCAGGCAGAAGAGCAGGAACAGCTTTACGAGATGCACGCCCAGAATGGCGGCACAGCGGGGCTTGTCTGCCAGCAGATGGCGGCTCTCGGTGCTCAGGGTGTCCAGCTGCTTGAGCCAGCTTTCCCGGCGCTCGGCCCAGCGGCCCGTGTCGGGCAGAAAATGCAGCAGCCAGCGGGCCAGACGCTGCACCACCGGCAGGGCGCAGAGGGCGATGAGCCCCACGATGACGCCCGCCACGACAGCGTAGGCCCCGGGCAGATACCGCAGTACGCCGTCGGAGTGGGCCGCCATCCAGGGGCGGCCCGCCAGAAGCAGCACGGTGGCGTAAAGCAGGACGGATGTCTTGTGGAAGACGTATTGCAGGGTCATCAGCCCTACGCCGGGGCCAACGTCCAGCCCGCGCCGGTGGAGATACCCCGCCTGAAACGGCACCGACCCTGCGCCGAGGCCCACCACATTGCCGAAGGTCCCCATCCATGCATTGTCGATACCCTGCCGCAGCGGGAAATGGGACAGGCGGCTGCGGACGATGAGCCAGCTGGATACGCCCTCGAGAAGCGGGTAGCTCAGGCCCACGGCCAGTGCCAGAAGCCCCTGCCCGAGGGTGAGCCGGCTCAGCGCCTCGGAGATCTCCGCCCAGTGCTCCCGGAAGATGAACACCACGATGCCGGTCAGCAGGGCCAGAACGCCCAGCGAGAGCAGGGTCTTTCGGCGCGAAGGGGCGGGGGAGGCGGACGAACGCATGCGGGGACTCCTTTCAAATTTCAACAAAAAACGGACTGGGATAAACTCTTAGGAGAGTATACCACAGTCCGGAGGTGTGTTTGTGAACGACTGCCAAATTTTTTGCCTCAGTTTCGGCAGAGTGATAAAGAACGGGGAGCTTACTCGCCGGTAAGTTCCCTTACAGCCTGTTGTAAACTGTCGGAAAACGCCTGCTTGGAGTAATGACTCTCGTAAAGCTCACGGCAGGCGGGGCGCATGGCGGCCAGCTTTTCCGGGTGCTCGATGGCCCAGGCCAGCCGCTCGGCCAGCTTTTCGGGGTCGTCGTCCTCGTAGACGAAACCGTCCACGCCCTCGGTGATGAGCCCGGCGGTGCCGGTGTGCTCCGACACGATGGCGGGCTTGCCGAAGATGAGGCCCTCAGTGACGAAAGTAGGCATGGGGTCGTCGCGGGAGGCGCAGACGAGGCAGGTACACTGGGCCATCAGGCTCTTGATCTCGTCGCGGGTGAGCCGCTTGACGTAAAAGACGTTGTCGGGGCAGTCAGCGGTCAGGCTCCGCACGGCGTCCATCATCTCAGCCTCTGCGGCCTTGCCCACGAAGAGGAAGGATGCCTTCTTCATAGTCTCAGGCGGCAGCAGCCGGATGGCTTTGCAGAAGATGTCCTGGCCTTTCCGGTTCTCAAAGGAACCCACGGTGGCGAACAGAGGCCGCCCGCCCGCATAGCTCAAATCGTAGTGGGAGAACTTTTCGGCGGCGTAGTCCGGCAGGCCGTAGATGAGGGGCCGGATGTTGAACTCCGGCCGCACCGAGTGCATGGCGTTGGCGGCGTGGCTGCCGACGGAGTAGAGCCGGATATTTTCGCCCAGCTCTCTGGGGATCTGGTGGGCGATGTGGGGGTAGCCTGCAAAGGCATCGTGGAGCCACCAGAGCACCGGCACACGCGCACCGCTCAGGGCGCGGACGGCCCGGGCCTCCACGACGGTGTTGGCCAGAACGAGGTCGGCGCAGAGGGCCAGCCCCCAGAGCAGGGGAGACTGGACACAGCCCTTGCGGGTGATGACGGTAGCTCCCGCCTCGAGGAAGAGCGGCATGGAGCCGCCGTCCTCAGGGCCGAGGACGACCACTTCGTAGCCCATGCTGCGCAGCACCGGCACGGCGCTCACCAGCACGATGGGCGCACCGGTCATGTCTAGCAGGTGGCTCATGATAAAGACGCGCTTCCCCTTTACAGACCAGACGTCTTCGGCGCAGATGTCCCGCTCATAGTGGGCCAGCGCCAGCGGGAGGCAGACGTGGCTGCGGCTGAGCTTCGCCGCCAGCGTCAGCAGTTCGACGGGATTTTCCGGGTCGCGGGCTTCCGCCTGACAGCGGCGCAGCAGCTCCCGGGAGACGAGTGCGCAGCCCGGGCAGGCTGCAAAGCCCTGGCTGTGATAGAGGGTGGTGACGCCTGAGTAGCCGAAGACGGCGTCGCTGGTGACGTAGTCTGCGCCGCTGTGCAGTGCGTCCGCAAAGCAGGAAAGGGCCGTGGACATCAGGAAAAGGTCTTCCCTGACCAGAAGCACACCGGCGGCGCTGCCGAGGGCTTCGGGGCGGAGGCTGTCCGTCAATAAAAATTTGCGGTGGAGCTGGTCCTGCAGGGAAGCTTTCAGGGCGGCGTTCCGCCCCGGCGCATAGACGCCGAGAAAAACTTCCTGGGTATCGAGATATTCCTGTTTGGCGAGCTGAGCCCGCTGCAGAGTGGTATAACTGCTGTACATCGTATCCTCCTCTCCGCAGGCAGGCTCAATGGCTGCGATGGAACAGCCCCAGCAGGCGGCGCAGGGGCAGCGTGAGTTTCCAGCTGCTGGAAGAGAGGATGTTTTCCAGCGAGCTCTCGTAGGCTTTGCTCCGGGCGCTCAGCTCGGCGTTGGCCTGATGCAGCTCGGAGAGATTCTTCTGCAGGGCCTCGATGGTCTGCTTCTGGTCAGCCGTAGTCTTTTCCAGCTGGTCGAGGTGCTTCTGCTCGCAGACGCGGGTCTTCTGGAAATACTGTACGCCTTCGAGAACGGCGGCGAACAATGGGTCGTCAGCCAGCGGCTCCAGCGGGAAGTAGCAGTAGCTCACGCCCAGCTTCATCCCGGCGGGGAAACGGTTCAGACCATCCAGCATGAAATTCGGGTCGTTGTTGAGGAACAGGATGCCGTCGCCATGGAGCGGCACACCGTTCACCGGGCGGCAGAGGATGCGGTCATTCGAGAAGACGAAATCGGTGATGCAGCAAGGCAGTTCACCGGGGTCGAGACGGAGATTGAACGCGGCCTCCGGCAGCTCGAAGGTCGCTGTCACCATGCCGTTCAGCTCGTCGTATTCGTAGTCCGGGGCCTTGACGGTGTCTTTCTGGGAAAAGCCGAACCCGGCATCATAGTAAAGCAGCGGCTGCACCAGAGCAGGCGAGTCGGTCTGCCTCTCTCTCTGGGGGTGGGCAGCATAGAAGGTCTGCAGCTGCTTTTCCAGCTCGAGGCAGCGCTGGGCCAGCCGCGAAGTGCCTTCGTCTGCAAGTTTGAGCTGTTGTTCAAGGTCCGCAATGCGGCTGCGCAGAGCCGCTTCAGGAGTTTCGTTCATCATTACCGGGGCCTCCTCCAATTTATCGCAAGGCGTACAACCCGCGCTGCAAGCCTATGCATCAAAAGTAATTATAGTCTGCCCTCAAAATGGCTGGATACCAAAGCGCAGGAATTTCAGTGTTTTGCCGCATAGCGGCGAGTCTTGCTCCGCTGCCGGGGCTTGTCCGCAGGCTTGCCGCCCCGAAGCTTCCGGCCAAGCTCTTTGCGGCGCATCAGAAGTTCGGTGACGGCGAAGATGGACACAAGCGAGAACACGAACTGCAGCAGCATCCCCTGCACCGGATGGTCAGCATACTTTGCAGCCATCAGATACCACGGGATGGCCGTCAGCTCCACAGTGTGGATGCAGAAGATGAAGAGCGAGCGCCGGCCCACCCACTCGATGGCATGGGAGATGGGGCCGTCCACTCGGCGCTGCCATTTCAAAAAGAGCCGGATGATGCCGTAGCCCACTGCGCCATCCAGCAGGATGCTCAGCGGCCCCATCGTCCACTCACCCAGCGAAACGCAGTCGGTGCTCTGGGTCAGCAAAACGCCCGCGACGACGCCCAGCGCGGACGCGATGAGGCCGGCCTTGGCTCTGCCGGAAAGGGGAGTTTCGAAAAGGCGGCGCTTCTTGGCCAGATAGCCGATGTAAAGGTAGGGCAGCGACACCATGCCCTGTGCGATGCAGAAAGGAGCCTCCCACACCAGCGTGACGCCCCAGCCAAGCAGGGTGACGCCGACGACTGCGGGGGTTATGTACCGCTCGGGGAAGATCTCGAGCAGCACGTCCAGAAGCACCCACGCCAGCATCAGAGCCACTAAGTACCACATGGGTCCGCAGGAGAAAAACTGCTGCCCGAAGTAAGTGGCCGTGTGGGGCAGGCCTAACAGGAAACCGCCTAAGACCTTGGCCGATTCTGAGATGGCAGCATCCCACGAGCCGAAAGCTGCGTGGTGAATGAAAGCGTGGAGCACCGTGGTGGCCAGTGCAGTATAAACGTAAGGCTTGAGCAGGGTCTTGAGCTGCTGCTCGATGCATTTGTGGATGGAGCGCTTGCGGAAGCCGTAGCCGCTGGCAATAAAAAAGGCGGCCATCAGCGCTTCGCGGTAAGCGAACAGCGCGAACGCGAAAGGGGTGACGTCGTTGGTGCCGAGGGGGTAAAGCTCTGCCGTGTGGGCAAAGACGATGGCCAGCATTCCGATGCCTTTCAGCAGGTCGAACATGCCAAGGCTGCTTACAGTGCGGGGCTTGGTGCCTTCCATGAAAAGGGTCCTCCTTGTGCGCCATTCGTCCCGGAGGCCCCGGAAGGCCGTGTTTTAGGCGCGATAAATAAAAATATGAAGCTCGGCGGGGAGCTTTTTTGCTAAATAATATAAACAGTATAATGCTTTTTGGGCTTGCTGTCAATTTGATAAGGACTCGATCTCCGGGCGAAGTTTCGTCCTGACGAAAAAAGTGTATCACAGCTTTTTGCATATCGCAACAAAAGGAAAGAATTACATCTGCCTGCACAAATTGAATGCAAGCTCAAGTTGCATATTTGTGCAATTAAATCTTGCGTTTACGCTCTGCTTGCGGTATACTGTTGCCATAAGGAGCCGTGCCAAAGTTTTCCTCGAACTGCCAGAGATTCGGAATGACTCTGGAAAGTGAATGAAAAAAGTGCTGAGCTGAAAATTTGACAAAAAGGAGAAAAACCGATGGCTGAATACATCAAAGTACCCGCAGGCGTATACGACATGGTGACCCGCTGCATGGAGCAGGAGTTTCCTGATCATGTGGCCATCCGCTATGTGGCCGAGGACGGCAAGACCGTCGTGGAGAAGAAGTATCGCGAGTATGCGCAGGACATCCGCCGGATGACGGCCTATCTCAAGGCCGAAGTGCCGGACATCAAGGGCCAGCGCATCGTTCTGCTGAGCCGGAACTGCTATGAATTCTGCGTGGCGTCCTACGGCATCATCCTCGCCGGCGGCGTTCTCGTGACCCTGAACCAGAAAAAGACCTGGGAGGAGCTGGAATATGAGCTGGGCCTCGTGGAGCCTGCCCTCATCCTGAACGACGGCATCGACTACGGCTGCCGCGCCGAGCTGGAAGCCGCCTACGGCCCGAAGCTCCGCCCCATGGACTGCTATAAAGAGACCGCCCCCGGCGAGCTGACCAACTGCGTGGGCCACGATGATTTGATGATGCTGATGTTCACCTCCGGCACCACCGGACGCAGCAAGGGCGTCATGCTCTCGGAGCGGAATATGTGCGCCAGCCTGCACACCTATTCGGAGGTGGCAGAAAACTGGATCACCAACCGCCTCCCGGCAGGCCAGAAGCTGCCGCTGAGCCATATGACCCTGCTGCCCCTCTTCCACATGGCCTGCTTCGTCTGCGTTATGTCCTACCCGCCTGCCGGATGGGCTCTGAACCTCTGCGGCGACATCCGCGACTTCTACCGCGACCTGGGCCTGATGCACAGCGACGTCATGGCCTCGGCCCCCATGCTGGTGGAGACCATCTACAATGACATGAAGCGTGGCCGCGTCAGCCGTCTGAACGGCCTGTGGGACCTGTGCTGCTCTTCCGCTGCCCTCGACCCCAGGATGCTGCTGGAGCTGGCCCAGAACGGCTTCGTCGTCAACCAGTGCTACGGTATGACCGAGACCTTCGGCGACGGCATCCTGAACTTCACGCAGGTCGAAAAGCACATGAGTGCCGTGGGCAAGCCCGACGACCACGTTCAGTATAAGCTGGACGAGACCGGAGAAATTTGCATCAAGGGCGACTGCGTGATGCTGGGCTACTACAAGGACCCCGAGGCCACGGCAGAGGTCATCGACGCCGACGGCTGGTTCCACACCGGCGACCTGGCCCGGATGGATGAGGAAGGCTTCTATTACATCACCGGCCGCAAGAAGAACCTTATCATCCTCGCCAGCGGCGAGAACGTCAGCCCCGAAGAGCTGGAAAAGAAGCTGGCCCTCTGCCCGGCCATCACCGAGTGCATCGTGAAGGAGAAGGGCCAGAAAATTTGTGCTGTCATCTACTGCCCTGAGGATAAGCAGGAAGAGGTCAGAGCCTTCGTCATCGAGGTGAACCGCAGCCTGCCGCTGTATAAGCGCATCAGTGCCGTGGAGTTCACCGTTGAGCCCCTGCCCCGCAACGCTCTGGGTAAGCTGCTGCGCAAATAACAAGTAAGAAGAAACAGTGAAAAGGATACGCCGCGTAGTTGCATTTCTCTGTCGAAACAGGTATTATTACTCTGAGGCAGAATATGTCAAATGCCGGCGTTTCGCTGCAATAAAGAAAAACAGCAAGGAGCGACAAAAATGATAAATACTGTATATGAGCTCATCACGGACGTCATGGCGAAGCAGTACCCCGACCGGGTGGCTTTCCGCTATGTGGCCGCCGATGGCAAGACTGTGGTGGAAAAGACCTACGCCCAGTATGTGCAGGACATCCGCAGGGCCGTTACTTATTTTAAGGAGAATATCCCCGACATCAAGGGCAAGCGTGTCGGCATCATGAGCCGCAACTGCTATGAGTACGGTGTCAACAGCTTCGGCGCTATCCTCGCCGGGGCCGTCGTCGTGACCATCAACCAGAAAAAGACCTGGCCCGAGCTGGAATATGAGCTGGGCCTTGTCGAGCCTTCCCTCATCGTCAACGACGGCATCGACTATGGCTGCCGCCCCGACATCGAGGCCGCCTACGGCGATAAACTCCGCCCGATGGACGCCTTCAAGGACAGCGCGCCTGCAGAGCTTGTTGACTGCGTGGGCCATGATGATTTGATGGTGCTGATGTTCACTTCCGGCACCACCGGCCGCAGCAAGGCCGTCATGCTCTCGGAGCACAACTTTTTTACCACTGTGGAGTGCCAGGTCAAATTCGGCGACGCCATGCTGGACTATAAGCACGAGCATATGCCCGAGGACAAAAACGACGTCCTGAGCAACTTCGCCATCCTGCCCCTGTTCCATCTGGGTACGTTCATCTGCCTCTTCGTTTGGGCCTGCAAGGGCTGGGCGCTGAACCTCTCCGCCGACATCCGCGACTTCTACCGCGACCTCGGCCTGATGCACAGCGATGCCATCGCTGTGGCTCCCATGCTGATGGAGGCCATCTACAAAGACGTCAAGCGGGGCCGCCGCGCCCGCCTGAACGGCATCTGGAACCCCTGCGGCTCCTCTGCCATGTTTGACGGCGCCATGCTGGCCGAGCTGGCACAGCAGGGCATGATGATCACTCAGGTGTACGGCATGACCGAGACCTGCGGCGACGGCATCATCAACTACGAGCAGGACGAAAAGCACATCCGCGCCGTGGGCAAGCCCGACGACCACGCCGAGTACAAGCTGGACGAGACGGGCGAAATTTGCATCCGCGGCGGCTGCGTCATGCTGGGCTATTACAAGGACCCCGAGGCCACCGCAGAAGTCCTCGACGCCGACGGCTGGTTCCACACCGGAGACCTGGCCCGTGTGGACGAGGACGGCTTCTATTACATCACCGGACGCAAGAAGAATATCATCATCCTCGACAACGGTGAGAACGTCAGCCCCGAAGAACTGGAAAATCTGCTGTCCAAGTGCGAGGCCGTCAAGGAATGCATCGTCAGGGAGAAGGGCAAGAAGATCTGTGCCGTCATCTACTGCAGCGAGGCCGACCAGCAGACCGTCCGCGACTTCATCACCGAGACCAACCGCACCCTGCCGCTCTACAAGCGGATGAGCGCCGTGGAGTTCAGCACCGAGCCTCTGCCCCGCACCGGCACCGGCAAGCTGCTGCGCAAGTAAGAATAAACCGGGCAGGCTGCGGAATACTGGAAAAGAGCCGCGGCCGCCTTTAATGGAATTACGAAAGGAAGATTCAAACTATGGAAAGAACCGAGATCGTGTCCCAGATCCTTGCAATTCTGGAAGATGTTGCAGAAATTTCCCCTGATGATGTCAACGAGAACAGCGTCTTGATGGACGATCTGGACCTGTCGTCCATGGAGATCCTGACCGTCGTCGCCGACCTGGAGGAGACTTTCGGCCTGCGCATCCCCGAAAAGGAGCTGCGCAACTTCGTCACCGTCAGCGATTTGGCCGACTATCTGGCCGCACACGCGGGGGAATAAGGAATGGATGCCGAACAGCGCTCTGTTTTTCAGGGTATCGTTTACTATTACCGCGAAAACATGGTCAACTGCCGCTATCAGGTCACGCTGAAAGATGCCGTGGACGGTGCGCTTTTGCAGCAGGCTCTGGATGCGGCCCGGGCAAAGGCACCCTACTATTTCCAGAAGCCGGTGTGGGAGAAAAAGCTGCTCCACCTCGAGCCGTCGGACGCCCCCTGCCCGGTGCGGCAGGGCAGCGCAAAGCCCGAATTTCCGGACGAGAACGGCTTTACGGTTGCCCTGAGCTATGAGGGGAAAGTCGTCTACTTTGACTGGTTCCACTTTCTGACCGATGGCCGGGGCATAGCACCCTTCATGACCATGGTGCTGCAGTTCTACTGCAACCTGCGGTACGGTACGGCTTTCGAGGGCCAGACCCTTGAGACGGACCCTGCCTACGACATCGAGGACATCCTTGCAAAGTACCCCGAGAGTCAGGTGGCCAACGATATGCAGCGCCCCGTGGTGCAGACCTTTGAAGAGACGCCCACCTGCTGCCGCATCCGGCTGGAAAAGGCGGGGCTTGTGGACGCCGCCCTCCGCTGCGGCGTCAAGCCTTTCAGTACCCTCACGGCCCTGCTCTGTAAGGCGGTGCGGGCGTATCTGGACAAGGACGAGGTGCTCTACAGCTACTCGACAGACGCCCGCGACGCGCTGGGCGCGCCGAACGCCCTCTACAACTGCGTGGCCTCCTTCCAGCGCAAGCTGCCGCTGACGGCAGATGCCCCGCTGGCCGAAGTGGCCGTGGGCGTGGACGCTGACCTGAAAGAGAACCTTTCCGCTGAGCGAAAACTGTTCCGTATTGCGGAGCAGATGGGCTGGGTCTACCGGGTCTACCAGCAGAAAGCCAGCCTCAGCATCAAAAAGCGCATCTTCCAGATGGGCGAGTACATCAGCGGCTTCCCGGCGGACTTCTGGGTGAGCTATCTGGGCGACCCCTTCGCCCCGTCCAGCCCGGAGCTGACCCGGTACATCGAGGACTTCCAGACCTGGGTGCCGGCGGACGGCGCTTCCATCGGTCTGGAATGCACCAGCCTGCATGGCATCATCACCCTCTGCGTCAAGAACAAGGTGCCGCGCCCCGGCTTTGCCGAGGCTCTGCGCGCTGCGTTCGAGGCCGAAGGCATCAAGGTGCTGGAAGCCGCAGAGCTGGGCGCAGACAATACATAAGATCAAACCTCTCCGTCACGCCGTAGGCGAGACGGAGAGGTTTCTTTTTATCCAAAACGTAATTTTTATATCAAATTTTCATGCGTCATACTTTTGCGAAAAAATCGCCTGAAAAGCCGATTTTTCCCTTGCGTCCAACAGTTTGCCGTGGTAGGATAGGTCGAATGTGACCGAAACACACTGGGAAATGGACAAAAGTGAGGAAAATCGTATGGAAAAAAATAAGAACAGCGGCTCGGCACTGGCAAGAAAGATGGCGGTGTCTCTGGTTTGCGGTCTGGCGGCAGGCTTTGCCTTTATGATGCTGCGCGAAAAGCTCGTGGCTTCCGGCAACAGCGGCATCTGGCAGACCATCAACGACCTGCTCTTCCAGGACATTACCGCAGAGGGCGCGGAACGTGCGCTCGGCCTCTTCTACATCATCGGCCAGCTCTTCATCAAAGCACTGCAGCTGGTCATCATCCCGATGGTCTTCACCTCCATCGCGCTGGCCATCGGCAGCATTGCCGATATCAGCACCATGGGCCGCATCTCGGCCAAGACTCTCTTCTGGTTCCTGCTCTGCTCCTTTATGGCGCTGGCACTGGCCGGATGCGTGGGCTACGCCACCTATTCCATGGGCCTCTTCAACGCTCACATCGAGGGCCTGACGGAAGCCGCCGGCTCCACCGGTTCCAACCCCCTGAACGTGGTGCTGAATGTCATCCCCTCCAACATCGTCACGGCTTTCGGCAGCAACAACGCTGTTCTTTCCTCCGTCTTCCTCGCGGTGGCTGTGGGCCTGAGCATGAATGTGCTGGGTGAGAGCCGTACTTCCACCCTCCGCCGCCTGCTGGGCGAGGTGAACGACGTGGTGGTGGTCTTCCTGAACTTCGTCGTCACAAACTTCGCGCCCTTTGCAGTCTTCGTGCTGCTGACCCGCACCTTCGCCATCTATGGCATTGATTACCTCAAGCCCGCTCTGGTGTATGTGGTGGTCACGGTGGTTCTGCTCTTTGTCTTCCTGCTGGTGGCCTATCCTCTGGTGGTGGCGCTGGGCGCAAAGCAGAACCCCATCACCTTCATTAAGAAGATCGCCAACGTGGCCGTCTTCGGCTTCTCCACCTCTTCCAGCGCAGCCACTCTCCCCCTGAACATCAGGGTCAGCACCGAGGATTTCGGCGTCGATGAGTCCATCGCCTCCTCGTATTATAAAAGAGTAGTATTTATAGACCGCTCTCCAGCGGTATGCTAC
>ENA-ORSB01001922-ORSB01001922.1-human-gut-metagenome-genome-assembly--contig:-NODE-1922-length-17746-cov-6.923577_pt1 | contig 17746 bp, 9 predicted proteins | sample MGYA00242180_ERZ509144 | MGnify/ENA primary metagenome ERZ509144 (study PRJEB26280, sample SAMEA2338661) | human gut metagenome | biome: human gut; feature: human-associated habitat; material: faeces...
GGCATCAGTTCGGTATTGTTGCACTTCGTTAATTTCCAGCATACGTTACTCCTTTTAGCGATTTGCCATTGCTTTTTTGAATGCTATAAGGTTGAGTATCTCTTGCTGGTCATTTTCAGACAATTCATCGAAGCCGCGTGCAAAAACTGCGGTTTTCGGATTGTCTGCTACTTCGGAATTAAGCAGATAATCCGCTGATAAATGATAGAGCTTGCAGAATTTTTCGAGTTCATCGGCAGAAATTTTGCGGTTTCCCAACTCGATTTGAGTCATAGTTGAACGACCAATACCAAGGCATTCTGCTACATACCCTTGCGAAAAGCCGAGTTCAACACGTGCAGTTCGTAACTTTTCATAGATACTTTTCATAGATTATCCACCCCCTTAACTAATATAGTATATCATGAATGTTAGAAAAGTCAACATCAAATGTTGATTTTTCTAACATTTGGCAGTAGAAGATGTCTGATTCATATGCTATGAGATTTATCAGTTATGATTGAAAATCTGAGCATGGTTCAAAAATACTTTGCTCATGCCTAAAAACGTATGCACATCGTTTAATCCTCTCGAACCGCCATCACGACAAACCGCCCATCCGCGCCGCCGTAGGTGCGGTCGCAGGTGATGAGCGTCAGAATGTGGTCGTCGCCGGTTACGGTCATATCGTTCTCATGCAGACTTGCGGATTTCACAAAATCCATGAAGCGTGCAAAATCATCTTCGGTTTCAAAATCGGTTTTTTCCGGCGCGAAATCATCATAGCGCATATTGAACGCGGCGAACACCTTGTAGGTATAAGCACCGTTCAACGTGTCCAGATGAATTGTCCGATGTGCCTGATAGAACGCTGCTTTCTTGTAGGAAAGCAGCGGGCTGAACATTACGGTCGGTTTGGAGCGGATATTGTGACCATAGATGGCGATGTTGCGGGATGGTCGGCTGAAGCTGGTATCGCCGGTGGCAAACAGCGTTCCCAGAGAGCTGGTCGAGCCGGTGAAGCTGTGCTTGAGATAATAGGCGGTATCGTAGGTGAACACGACTGGGTAATTGACGGGCGTGTTCGGGATGCTCAGCCATGCGGCAAAATCGCTGTTCTGCGCTTTGCAGGCTTCAAGGTCAATGCTCGATGTGCGGGCAGGCGCGGAAGATGCGGGAATATCTTCGCTCAAAACATCGCCGTCAAGCGAGCTGATAAGGTCGTTCAAAACGGAAGAATCCGCTTCGGACGGCGTGACGACAGGCGGTTTGGATGCCTGCGGCAGCTGCACAGCGGAACTCAGCGCTTCGTACTCCGCCGATTCCTGATCGAGCTGCTTCTGCCAGCCGAGAATCGGCAGCAGGAATGCAAGCAAGCCAACAAAAAAGAGCAGCGCAACAGCTGCTCCAATCCACTTTTTCATGGTGTATTCTCCTTACAGGTTCATTTCTCCGCGGATGCGCTCGATCAGCGCACGACCGTCGAGCGCGGTAAACTGCGAAAAGCGCTTGGAGCAGAAAAACCGCTCAAGCTCCACGAGGTCATACCAGGCTTTGGAATTGTGTTCACTTTTGACGTAGACGCGGTGAAGCAGACGTTTATAGTCGTGGACAGCCTGTTCCACAACAGCGTTTGCCAGAAGCTCAAAGCCCTTTTCGGAAATAAAGGGCTTGAAGGTGATGATCGGCAGCTTTGCTGCATCCGTTTTAGGCATCGCCAGCCACCCTGCGGCAAATGATGCTTCCGCAGCGGGAAACCTCGCAGCAGGCATCATCCGACCAGAACGCCGCTTCAAGCTGATCGTTCAGCCATTTTCCATTGCTTTCAACGGGCTGCGTCAGCGGGTCGCCGTGATCCTCCGGCTGATAGGCAAGCACCTGCGGGTAAACATGGTGCGTGAGAAAAAGCGTTTCGGGCAGGCGGGTCACGACGGCATCCAGTACATCCTGATTGTGCGCGGCAGGCGTGAGCAGAACGTCGGTGATGATGAAGGTGTTCTCACAGTCATAACCGTGTGCCGTAAGCTGATCGACCATTTCACCGAGCGGCTGATCCAGATACAGGCAGTCGTCAATCAGCGCATCGGCATCTTCGTATGCCTGTGACAGAAGCAGGCAGCCCGAAAGCAGACCCAGCGGCACCATTTCGGTGACTACGCTGAAATTGTCCCATGCACGACGGGCGGCGGTATCCCGCTTATCGCAGGCATACAGGCTCAGGGTGACGGGAATAATGCCGGTTTCATCCGGCGCGGCAGAGTAATCGGCTTCATCCAGCACAAAGGAGTCGGCGCGGAATCTGGGTTCGGCTTTGATGACGATAAAATCGAGATGGTTTTCCATGATAAATCCTCCGTTTTTATATGTGGTGAAAGAAAAAAGGGTATAAAAATGCGCCGCTCGCGATGGGCGGCACATGATAAAGAAGGCAATTCGGATCATTTGGCAAGTTCCTCAAAAGCAGGCTTGAACTTTTTCAGGATTCTGGCAGCGATAACGTCGATCTTTTCATCATCCGTCATATCACGACAAGGGCGACGGAAAACCGCATGTTCACATCATGCTGACGCTTCTCGCGATGGACGAAAACGGCAAGTGGCTGCCCAAATCGAAGAATGTCTACGCGCTCGACGAAAACGGAAAACGCATCCGCACGCCGAACGGAAGTTGGAAGCGTGTCAAGGTCGATACCGTCGATTGGAACGAGCGCAAGTACGGCGAAATCTGGCGGCAGGATTGGGCGGCTGCACAAAACGCGGCGCTCAAAGCAGCGGGACGGATGGAGCGCGTCGATATGCGTTCTCTTGAGCGGCAGGGCGTTGAAGATCGCCTGCCGCAAAAGCATCTTGGCCCGACAGCTTCCGCGCTGGAGCGAAAGGGCGTTTTCAGCGAACGCGGCGACGAAAACCGAAAGATCATCAGCGTGAATAAGATGCTGGCTTTTTTGCAGAAAACCGTGCGCGGGATCGGCGCTTGGCTGGATGAATTGCGCAAGGCGGTCAGCTGCCAGCAGATCATCGAAAGCCCGGATGATTACCCGCTGAGCGATGTGATTACCGCCTATCTGGATATGCGAAGGGACGGGCGCGAAACATGGAATCGCTATGCGCAGGAAAAAGGCGCTGTCCATGATTTGAAGGACGGCTTTAAGGCGGTTTCCTTCCTCTCGAATCACGAGCTTTACACGGTCGGTCAGCTCAGACGGTACATCGCCGAAACGAAACAGGTATTTTCCAAAATCAAGGCGGAATCCACGGCAAAGGAACGCAGAATCCGAGATATCGACGCACTGTTTGGCGCGATTCAAACCATCCGAGAATTGAAGCCGATTCAGCAGGAATATGAGGGCATCCATTGGAACAGCAAGCGCGAAAAGTTCAAGGTCGAACACGGCGACGAATTGAACCGTCTGCAAAAGGCGATCTGGCTGCGCGAAAAGCTCGTGAAGTCGCTGGGGCTTGCATCTCCTCTCGATAAGGAACAACGCGCGGCGCTGAAAACAGAGCGTATGCAGCTAGAAGCGGAACGCGAAGCCCTTCTTCCGAAACTCGAAGAAATCAATGCAGAATTGGCGGAGCTGAATCGCATCCGATATTGGACACGCAAGGTCATCCCTGACGCGCTGCCGCGCGTGTCGGATGGGAGGGTTTCGATTGAGGATGCGATGGAAACGGCGGGCAATCGGAAGGAGTTGGAACAGGTTGAAGATGAAGCGACGCAGACAGCCGCGCGGCAGCCGCAGGAACAGGAAAAACAGAAGGTGAAACAGCAGGAAGAAATTGTTCCTATGTAAAAAAATCCACTCCCAAAAAACAAGAGCTGAATATCGTCCATCACATGCTGGCGGTATTCAGCTTTTTTCCTTTTGCCAAACAAAAAAACGCATGTCATTTTAACGTGAAAGCAGGAAAAAAAGACGCAGGGATCTGCAAGATGCGCACGTTCGGGAATGATGAACTGAAAAGTGGCGAAAATGTGAAGAATGTGAATAAAAACGCAGGAAACGTATTTGATAAAATGGAAAGCTATGTTATACTGATGCTGAATAGATACATCCACAAAAGCACAAAAATACTTTTGGAGGCATGAAGAATGAAACGTTTTATTGCATCCATCCTTTCGGCAGCCATGTTGTTGAACGGCCTTGCGCCCGCTTATGCGGCGGCGGAACAGGACGGGAAGAAATCCGCAACTGTTAAACACTTCACATTTACGGCTGATGTGATTCCGGGAAAGCTGGAAGAACTGGAGCAATACGACGTTTCCATGATTGATCACGGAGACGTGCTGGAAAACGAGGAAGGCGTCGTCGTCTCCGAGATACAGGGAACGTACTATCGAAACCAGAAGCTCACTCAATCTTCGCTTTCGGGGACGAGCTTTGCGTTTGCGCCGATCATGCTGGATAACTATTTCCCACTGCCGGAAGAAACGCCTACGCCGGAGCCGACCGTTACGCCCGAACCGACCATTACGCCGGAAGTGTCGGTTACGCCTGAAGTATCGATCACACCTGAAGCGTCGGTTATGCCGGACGCGTCGGTTACGCCTGAAGCATCGGCCACGCCGAGCTTATCGCCCGAAGATACCGACACGCCGGAACCCAGCGAAAGCCAGGAAGGAGAAGAAACGCCGTCTCCGACCGAAGAACCGACAGAGCATCCCACGGATGAACCCACGGAACAGCCGACCGAAGAACCTACGGAAGAACCCGTGGAGCAACCCACCGAAAGGCCTACGGAAGAACCGGCTGAACAGCCGACAGAACAACCCACGGAAGAACCCACAACAGAACCCACGGAGAAGCCGGAAGAAAACCCCGCTGAGCAGCCGACAGAAGAACCTGCCGAGCAGCCGGAGGAAAAGCCGGAACAGGAAACGGAAAACAACGAGCCGGAACCCGAAGAATCGCCGGAGGAGATTTCGGAAGAATCGGCTGATGAACCCGAAGAACAGCCTGCCGGGGAAAATGCAGAAGAAAACGAGCCTGCACAAAACGCGTCTGTTTGGCATTGGCTTTTTCATGCTGCTCATGCGGAAGAAAGCGCGCCGTCCAGCATCCGGGGCGAACGGCAGTCGTATTCCCGAAGCGCAGGCTGCGAGTGGATCACCTACCCCGGACTGTTTGACGCTGTGACGGACGTTGAGCTTTCCATGACCTCCACGGGCATCAAGGAAAACATCATCGTCAATCGGTATACAGGCAACCATGTCTACGCGTATCAGATGACGACGGAAGGATTGACCGCCGCTCAAAACGGGCGGGAAATTCTGCTCTATAACGAGAACGGCGACATGATGGCGAAGGTCGAAGCGCCGCACATGACGGACGCAGAAGGCCGTTACAGCACGGATATTGCCGTTTCACTGGAGGGCGGCGGCGGAAGCTACCGCGTTACCTATCGTCCCAATGACGAATGGATGCAGAGCGCCGCTTACCCTGTAACCATCGACCCGACGGGCAATTATTTCAACGATCTCGCCACGGGAATCGGCGACGTGTTTGTTTCCAGCGATAACCCGTCTCATCATTACGACCATACGGTTAAAAAAGGCAATCCGCAATATAATCATGACCTTGAAGGAACGAATCTGTATGCAGGCAACGGCAACATTGCCTATATCATTCCTTCCCTGACGGGCTTTTCCGGGAGCGACAATAAAGTATCGGAGTTCCCGACGACCAGCGGTCTCATGATTCTGAACGCCACATGGAAGGTCTTTGTTCATGAGGGCGGCGGCACGTTTGAAGTGGCGCTTGTGACAAGCGACTGGAATACCAGCTCGGTAACGTATAATTCACGCCCAAGCCTCAGTTCGGTTATCCGCCAGACGATTACCCTGCACACGGGCGAAAATAACGTGGATTTGACGAAGATTTTCTCCGCATGGTTTAATACGTCGGATCAGAAAAGAAATTACGGATTTGCGGTGACAAGCAACAGCTCGTGGGCGAGAATCTGTTCGTCGGATGTGCTGCCCAGAAAGGAGCGTATGTCGTTCTCCGCTTCCTATACGGACGATCTGCCCGCGCCTACGGTAAAGGCGACAGGCTACGGAAACGGCGTCAATTCGCAGAGCGGTTATATCGACGTATCGTGGAACAGCGTTCCGCTGGCCAGTGGGTATCGGCTGGGCATATCGAACGGCAGCACGTTCCAGTATATCGACGTGGGCAATACGACCTCGTATTCGACGCGCGGCAAAAAGATTTGGCCGACCGACGCTGAAATAGCCGCGGGCAACTATACCCTGCACTGGGACGGAACCGGGCAGGAGCTGCCCAATATTCCTCGCAAGGATAAAACAGACCTGAATTATTATTTCGTGGTCTTGCCTGCCAACGCTTACGGGCAGACAGGCTCGCAGCATGGTCAGGCGCAGGCTTCGCTGCCGGACACCACGCCGCCCAACCAGCCGTCTACGGTCAGCGTATCTCCGGCAGACTGGAGCAACGCGGAGGCTCGGACGGTCACGTGGGCAGGCTTGACGGATATGCCGCTGAACAGGGATACGCTGGGCGACAACGGGCATGTTCAGTTTATCCTTGATCCTGCAATCGGAACGGATGCGAACGCATGGGCGTGGCAGAATACGGCTTCCAACGCTGCAAACGGCTCACAGATCGTCTCGACGGCGGGCTTGGAGGATGGCGTTCATGCGGTCTATGTGCGCGGCGTAGACACCTACGGCAACTACGGCGCGCCCAAAGGCGCGGAACTCAAGGTGGACAGAACGCCGCCGACGCAGCCGGACGTGTCCGTACTGCCTGACGATTGGACAAAGGAAAATACCGCGTCGATCTCATGGACGAATATCGCCGATTTGAACGATTTGAATCGCGTGGAGCTTTCGTGGGACGGCGGTGCATACCAGACAACCGGGCTTTCCGATAAAACCTGTTCGGGATATGAAGCGGATATCTCGTCGTTTGCGGACGGGCTGCATACGCTGAGCATCCGGGGCGTGGATATCGCCGAAAACGTCGGAGAAGCCGGGACTGCGTCGATTCAGATCGACCGCAGCGCGCCGACGCTGACCCAATCTTCCGTTAAACCCGCAGCATGGACGGCGGCGGACAGCGTTATGCTGACGTGGGAAGGCGCGGCGGACGCATACAGCGGTCTTGCCCGGATGGAGTATGCCGTTGACGGCGGCGCTTGGGAAGCGCTCGACGTGAACGAAAACGGAAGCCGGGAAATTGAAATCGGCGGGCTGGCGGACGGCGAACATCGAATTACGCTGCGTCTGACGGATGCGCTTGAAAACGCTGCGGCATGGGAACATACGATCTATCTGGATCACACTCCGCCTGTTGTCGAGCTGCTTACGCCGCAGAACGGCGCGGTTGTGACGGGCGTTCTGGATATTTGGGGCGTTGTCTCGGATATTTCGCTGACGGACTGGACGCTGACGGCCAAAGGCTCGTCCGGCAAAGAAGTGACCGTTCACGCCGATTCGACCGAAAGGCTGTCCGAACAGCTCGGCGTGTTGGACACGGGTGAATTTGCGGATGGAGAAACCATTGAAATCATCCTGACTGCGCATGACGCTGCCGCGCACGAGAGCACGGTTCAGGGCATATACGTCAAGGCCGATCACAGCGCAAAGCCTGTTTCGGCAGACGTAACGATTACCGCGCCGCAGCAGGGCGAGTGCCTGACCGTCTCCTATAAGCAGGGCGAATATACCGCCGATTACAGCGGCTCGGAGAGCAGCGGCGTTTTCGTGCTGGACGGACAGCCGGGCGGCGCAACGTCCCATTTGAAATTCCCGATATACCCGATTCTCTACCCGGGAAACAGCGTTCATGCCCTCTCCGTGCTTTCTCTTGACCGTCAGGGCGCGCTGCATTATTCGCAGGGCATGGCCGGATCGCTGATTCTGAGCGATATCTGGAAAGACGAAAATAAAGTTGAATCTGCCGACGGACTTGCATTGTCGGATATGGGCGCGGAAGTGATGGCGGATTCCGGCACACTGGTGTCCAAAAACTTTACAGCCGCGCAACCTGTGTTGGCTGTGCGACTGCATACCATTGAAAATCCGGCGGCGGGCGGCTCTATCTCCTATGAGGTATCGACCGACCACGGCGCAACGTGGACGGCGATTCGAGAAGGATACGATGTCAAATTTGACACGCCGCAGAATCAAGTGGCGGTTCGCACCCATTTGAAAGGGACGGGAACGGTTCTTCAAGGTCTGGACATTGTGGGTGTATACGAATCGAATCCCGTTCATTTCAGCGTCAGACTGCTTCGGCCTGTGACGGCGTTTAATCTGACGCATGAAGAAGAACAGACGGAAGCCATGCCGACCCTCTCGACGGACTGTGCGGCGCAGTTGACGGTTCAGCGCCTGTACATGGACGGACAATGGAACAGCAACAGCTTTACGGCGGATATGCTTCCCTTTGAGGACGGAACAACTCATCAGGCTGCGGCGCTGGGTCTGGATGCGGACGGCGCGCTTTACGGAAGCGGTGCGGCTGCGTCGATTCTCATGCGAACCGCGCTGAACGCGACAGACACATGGCAATCCACGGCGCTGGAGCTTGCAGACGAAACGTATGCCATTCGTTTGGAAACGCTCTGCATCGACGCGGCGGGAAAAACGGTAGAAAACGGCAAGTATGCGTATTCGTATGATGGAACGACGTGGACGGATTTCACGACGGGCGGCTATACCTTCCTGAGCAAAGGCACGAAAAAGCTGTATATCCGGGCAACCATGCCCTCCGGCGTGACGCTCAGAGCCATTCATCTGGAAGGCGTGACGGCCAAGACGCGGGCGCTGAAAACGACGTTGGTGAAAGCGCCTTATAACGTGCAGGCGACGGACTACGGCGACTACTACGAAAACGAAAAGCTCCGCCGCTACGAACTCACATGGACGGACGCGAACCGCGACGACGGCACATGCGGAAACGAGCTCTGGTTTGACATTTACCGCAACGGGCGGAAGATTGCATCGACGCAGAAAAATCGGTATACCGACTACGATTATGAGGCAGATGCAGTCTATCATGTTCGGGCGCGCAGAGAATACGACGATCCGGGCGACGGGCTTTCTTCGATACTCACCCGAACGAGCGGATGGGTGAAGGCGGCCATGACGCGTCTGGCGGCGGAGGAACGCATTGAAGGCGTACAGCACAACGTTGAAAACTTCACGCAGTCGGAATACCTCAACGACCTGTACGGCGGCAACTATACCTTCTCCGACACGCCCAATCCGCCGAGCCTGAGCTTCGCGCTGGATCAAAGCCTGCTGGGGCCGCATCGCTTCTGCTCGCTCGGCTTTGAACCGATTAACTTCAATACGGGCAATTTCTATTTGCAGACGCGGGATTACGCGCTGGCAGATTTGGGAACGTCCGGCTTTGATGTGGTCAGAACGTATAACACGCAGAGCAACGAAACGGACGGGCCGTTCGGCGCAAAGTGGACGACGGAATACAGCCAGCACCTCCGCCTGTTCAATGACGGCAGCGTCGGCTACCGCAGAGCGGACGGCAGCGAAGTGATCTTCTATGCGCAGGCGGACGGGGCGTTTGAAAGCAACTCGACGGAGTATGAATTCCTCTCCTATGACGCGGCGCACACCGAATATCGAATCAGCCTGACGGACGGGACGGTTTATGCGTTTGCGTCCGGCGGTCTGCTCAAACGCATTGAAAAGGACAGCGGACAGCATATTACGGAAATCGTCCGGGACGAGGACGGCCTGATGACGAAGATCATCTCGCCCAGTCAGGAAGAACTGCTGGTCGAAATGGATCAGGCCGGACATATCGTCGGCATCACCACGCCGGGCGGCGCGACGCTGCGCTATACCTACTCCGGGAAGAAGCTCAGCTCCTTTACGGATGCCGAAGGCAAGACGACAAAGTATGCCTACGACAAAAAGGGCCGCATGACCGAATGGTATGACGGCAACGGTCAGCGTCAGGTGCTGAACAAATACGACGAACAGGATCGCGTTGTCGAGCAGCAAGACGGCAACCACGGTCGCTATCGGATGCAGTACGGCGACGGTCAGACGATAACAACGGATGCCGAAGGAAATGTCGTTACCTATTTCTTTGATGAGCAAAAGCGCACTACTCGAATTGTGGATGCGTTGGGCGGTGAAACCAGCTTTACCTACGGCGAGCAGGGCGAAATTGTCAGCAAGACGGACGCGCTGGGGCATGTGACCGCCTACGCCTATAACGATGCGGGCGATATCGTCACAACCGTGCTGGAAAACGGAGGCACGATTCACAGGGAATACAACGATCATCACCAGATTACAAAGCTGACCGATTTGAACGGCTCGGTGACGTTGTATGAATACGATGCGGATGGTAATCTGGTTCGGGAAACCGCGCCGAATGGCGGCGTGACAACCTACGCATACGACCACAAAGGCCGTCTGACCCAAAAGACGGACGCGCTGGGCAATCAGACGAGCTTGCGTATGTCAACGGCCTGCTGGCCAAAACCGTGGATGCGCTGGGCAACGAAACGGCATACAGCTATGATGCGAACGGCAATCTGGCGAGCATGACGGGCGCGCTGGGCAACGTGACGCAGTATGAATACGACGCAAACGGCAATCTGCTGAACGTCGTCTTTGCGGACGGAACAAGCGTCAGCTATACCTATGATGCGCTTGGCAGGCAGATCAGCGCGACCGACCCGCTGGGCAATGTAACGCGTTACAAGTACGACGCGCTGGGCAATGTGTTGGAAACGACGCTGCCGGATAAGACGACCCAGACGGCGACCTACACGCACAACAGCCAACTGGCGACAGTCAAGGACGCGCTGCTGAATCAGACGAAGTACACCTATGACGGCAATGGAAACCGCCTGACGGAAACGGATGCGCTCGGTCATACGACGACCAGCGAGTACGACGCGGCGGGCAATCTGATTTCAGAAACCAATGCGGCGGGCGGCGTGACGACCTATCGCTACGACGCGCAGGGCTTCCCGATCTCCGTGACGGATGCGGCGGGCGCGACGCAGACCTATCGCTACGACGTAATGGGCAACATGGTCGAGCGGACGCTGCCCAACGGCGCGACCATCCGAACGGATTATGACGAAAGCGGAAACGTCATTCGCGAAGTCAACGAGCTTGGCGGCGAAACGACCGTTGAATATGACCTGCTGGGCAGAATCATCGCAATCACCGACCCGATGGGCGCGGCGACGGCGTACAGCTACGATGCAAACGGCAATCTGCTCTCCGTGACGGATGCGCTGGGCAATGTGACGGCGTATGAATACGACGCGCTGAATCGCGTGACGGCGGAAATTGCGCCCAATGGCGGCAAAATTGTCTATGCGTATGACTGCGTGGGCAATCTCATCGAAACCACCGATGCGCTGGGCCATACGACGACATACAGCTATGACGCGGCAGGCAATCTCATCGGCATGACGGATGCGCTCGGACAGGCCGTCGGGCTGGAATACGACAAGAACGGGCGCGCGACGACGGCTATTCAGAAGAACGGCGGTGTGCTGGCGACGGCCTACGATAAAGCAGGACGCGTTATTTCCGAAACGGATGCCAACAAGCACACGACGAGATACCGTTACGGCAAGACAGGACTGGTCAGCGAGATCACCGATGCACTGGGACAGAAAGCGCTGTTTGAATACGACGCTCTGGGCAACGTGACCAAGATCACAGCGCCGGGCAACGCCGTTACGCAGTATGCCTACGATATTTCCGGCAGACTGACGACGCAGACAGACGCAACCGGGCTTGTGACCGAATACGGCTATGACGAAAACAGCCAGTTGATCTCTGTTGTGACCAACGGAAACGAGAGCCTGTACGAGTATGACGCAATGGGCAACGTTTCCTCGGTTACGGATGCGGAAGGGCGCTGCATAAAGCTGTCTTACAACCTGAACGGCAATCCGACGGAGATCATCTACCCGGATGGAACGAAGGACGTAACCGAATATGACGCACTGGGCCGTGTGGTTCAATCTACGCCGCGCACGGGGCTGGCGACAGCATACGCGTATGACGAAAGCGGAAACGTCGTTCGCATGACGCAGGGCGAACAGACGACGGCCTACGAATACGACCTGCTCGGACGCATGGTCAGGCAGATTGCGGCGGACGGGACGGAAACCGCGTATGCCTATGACGCGCTGGGCAACCTTGTCGGTCAGACGGATGAACTGGGCAACCAGACGACGTTCAGCTACACGGCGGAGAGCCTGCTGGAGCAGGTGACGTATGCCAACGGCGCAAGTCAAAGCCTGAGCTATGACCTTGCAGGCAACATTATCGGCGAAACGGATGCGGAAGGCAACGCTAAGCAATACCAGTATGACAAGGCCAACAGGCTGATTGCGGTTGTTGACGAGCTGGGCGGCAAAACCAGCTATGCCTATGACGCAATGGATCATATTGTGCAGGTGACGGACGCGCTGCGCCATGCGACGAAGTACACCTACGACAAGGACGGAAACCTGACGAGCGAAACCGACGCGCTGGGCCACAAGGTGCAGTATGCCTATACGCCGGAGGGCTGGCTGAGCAGCGTCACCAAGGCGGACGGTGCGGTGATGACGTTTGAATACGACAAAACGGGCGCATTGACCCGTCAGAACGTCGGAGATGGGCAGAGCGTCACGAGCAGCTACAACGAAATCGGAAAGCTCACAGAGGTATCCAGCGAAGCCGGAACGATTCGCTATCAGTACAATGAGCAGGGATTCCTGATCTCCGTGGAGAATGTCAATGGAGACGTGGTTTCGTATACCTACGACGCATACGGCAACAAAACGTCCATGACCTATCCTGACGGCAGGACGGTCAGCTATACCTATGACGCGATGAACCGAATGGCCGGCGTTGTGGGGCTGGATGGCGAAACGACGAGCTACGTCTACGACGCGGTGGGCAGAAGAATCCAGACGGTTTCCGGGAACATGACCACGCGCTATGCGTATGACAGCGTGGGCAACCTGACGGAGCAGGCCACCAGCGGCGCAAGCGACATTGCGTTCCGTTACAGCTATGACAGGAACGGCTACATCACGGGCGAAAAGCGCACGGAAAACGGAACGGAGACGGAAAACAGCTATGCGTATAACGCGCTCGGAGAGCTGACCAGCTTCCTGCAAAGTACGGGCTACGGCGAAAGCTACGCCTATGACAAGGCCGGAAACATGCTGGAAAAGGCGATTACCGGGACGGACGGCCAGAACGTGACACTGAAAATGGCGTATAATGCGGCCAATCAGCTCACGGGCATGACCAACGGTCAAAGCAAGATTGCGTACAGCTATGATAAGAACGGCAGCCTGATTCAAAAGACGCTGACCAGCAAGACCTACGGCAAGCTGACGGATCGCTATGCGCATGACGCGCTCGATCAGCTTACCTCCTACGTCGGGTATGACGGATATCAGCAGCAGTTTACCTACGATGCAAACGGTATGCGCCTGAGCAAAAAGGAAACGGGTGACACATCCTGCTCCACGTTGGAAGAACTGCTTCGCGGGAACATTGCAGGGCTGCCGGAGATCGTGGAGCCTGCACAGAGCCAGACCAACGCGAACGGAGCGGACGCGCCTACCGAGCTGGAATGGGCCACGACGGAATACCTGTACGATCTCACGCAGGAATACTACCAGGTGATTTCCGAAACAACAACATCCGCCAGCGGGACTTCCGCCACGACGGCATATGCCTACGGCCTGGAGCGTATTGCGGCGTACAATGAAAACGGCGTAACCCGCTATGTCTACGACGGCCGCGGGTCCGTGGCGCAGACTGTGAACGCACCTGTCGCGGGTGCAGCGGTATCCTCCGCTTTGCCGGATATCAGCGTAAAGGTGCAATCCTTCGCCTACACTGCCTTTGGCGAGCAGATGGGCGGCGTGAAGGTCAGCGGATTCACCTACAATGCCGAAGCCTATGACGCAGCCACCGGCATGCTGAATCTGCGCGCAAGGCAGTATGAGCCGGCATTGAACAGGTTCAGCCAGAAGGATATTTATCCTCCCAATCTGCTCATCACCTATTCCTTCAATGCATATCTGTTCACTTTTAATAGTCCGATTAGCTTTGTCGATGCGGACGGATTACAGGCAAGCAGCCTGCGTAATGTGTTGTCTTCCATTGGCAACACCGTGAAAAAAGTGGTTGGCGTTGTTGGAAGCGGAATTAAGAAAGTTGTTACTGCTATTGTGGGCGAAAAGGTAGTCAACACGTTTGTCTCCGGAGTGAAGAGTGCGGCGAAAACCGTTGCCCACGTTGTACAAAATGTAGCCATCGCCGCAGCTTCTTGGACAAGTAATGATCCCAAAACCATTGAGATCATTAAGGCTGCGCAGGAGGAGATCAACGCTCTTGATCAATCCGACCCGGAATATGTAAAAAAGGCTACCGCTATTTTCATCGCCGCATGTGAACTGGCTGCCTCACAAGTTAAAGAACAAGCGGCCAGACAAAAAGAACATGAAGAATTTATGCTTGACATGTATGGCTTTGAAAAAGAGGAAGTCCGTATCATGGACAAGATTCGGGTTGGGCTCAAGGCATTTGATCCAGGGCTTACCGACGATGAGATTGACTGGGTTTATACAAGAGCTATTGGGCGCCTGGTTTACGGGGACAGTAACGACAGCTTTAAAGAATGGGCTGATATGATGATGTGGGATGGTACTGTTACAACTGAGCTAATTCCAGAGGAACAGCTTTTTACTAAAGTTATCGGACTTTCCCAGCAGGAGTATAAACTGTTACGCTATAAGGTGCGAGTTCAAAATCAGATTCTTGGAGCAGTAGAAACAATGTCTTATACAGCACTTCTTAATTATCCAAAAACACTGGCGCAATATAAGGCTTCAATGGAAATTGCCCTAGGCAAGCAGCTTTCTGATCTGGAATTTGAACGGCTATGGACTGATCAATATAATGCCATGTCTACTGCCAGTGATTATGCACATTACAATATTACAAAAGCTGCTATATTTGCAACTGACTATCCTCCATTTACTTTTGACGTCATAGAGTGGATTAAACGGAAATTGGCTAATCAACAAACAGGAGGCAGTGATTCAACGCATGAAGATATGGCAGGATGGTTGGGCGATGCAACTATTCGCACCAATAATGGGAAAGTAGCCTTTTCACCAGATGATTATATGGCTGATCTTGATGCGGATAATGTGATGAACATTATGAAAACACAGAATATCTCGCATAGTGAGGCAGAAGCAATATACTTTAAAAGGTTGGAAAATGGCGAGACACGTGCGGAGATTTTCCTGTCGCATACGTCACTTGACTTTGTAATATCAGAGGTATTGAGTCGGCTAAATATTAATTCTCTAGAAGAATTGAAAACGATCGAGCCCGAAGCGTATGCATTTATAGTTAGTTTGGAACACGGGTCAAACGAATTGGAGGTTGTTCCATGAAACGGGGATTGAAGAACATATTAATCATCATACTAATACTTATTCTGACTATTGGAACGTTCAATTGCGCTAAAAAAATTATGATAAGAAACATTTTTGATGAAATGTATTTTGGCACAAAAGATGTTTGGGGAGGGCACCTCACTTCAACGTCATGGAATAACATGAGTGGATTAGCAAAAACTATTGATTCTGTCAAATATGCTGTTCCTGACACTATTTGTCTTGGCTTTAGTAATCACATGTTATCGGATGATGAGAATCTTCAGGTCGTATGGGAAATTGATAAAAAGCGGATATTGTTTATTTATTCTGTTTCTCTTCCAAACCTCAATTCTGTTGTCAGTGCTATTTTGAATGTTTACTATTTTCCCTATCAAAAGCGATTGGAAGTCTATCCGCTACATGTTGCCAGTAGTAATAATATATACGGGGATACCTCTCGTGAAACAATAAATAGTTTCTTTAAGATGTATGGATCCTCAGAGACGGCTTTTTATGCGCGTGTATCAGAAGTATTTGAAACGGCACTAATTGAAAATTGGCGTACAGGAAATCCCACTACATTATTTCAAGATACTTTGGGCGAATTTGAGACTGTATACAAAGAAGTAGAAAATTGATCTTGAACAGGAAACGTGACCCGGAAGCATGGTTGAAAAGGCGCTATCCAGCCAGAGCTACGGCAAGCTGACGGATCGCTATGCGCATGACGCGCTCGATCAGCTTACCTCCTACGTCGGGTATGACGGATATCAGCAGCAGTTTACCTACGATGCAAACGGTATGCGCCTGAGCAAAAAGGAAACGGGTGACACATCCCGCTCCACGTTGGAAGAACTGCTTCGCGGGAATATTGCCGGACTGCCGGAAATCGTTGTCCAGCAGGCGCAGGACGACGCGGCGGACGTGCCGGAAGAACTGGCGTGGGCGACGACGGATTATCTGTACGATATCACGCAGGAATACTATCAGGTGATCTCCGAAACCCGGACGGAAACGAACGGTCATACGGCGACAACCGCTTATGCCTACGGCTTGGAACGCATCGCAGCGTATACGGCAGACAGCAAGACCAGCTATGTCTATGATGGACGCGGTTCGGTTGCGCAGGCGGTGACTGCGCCTGTTGCGGGTGAAAAGGTATCCTCTGCCCTGCCGGATGTTACTGTGAAGGTGCAGTCTTTCTCGTATACCGCTTTCGGAGAGCAGATGAGCACGCAGAAGGTGAGCGGCTTTGCCTATAACGCCGAAGCCTACGATGCGGTGACGGACATGATTAACCTGAGAGCCAGACAGTATGAGCCGACGATTGGGAGGTTTGAGCAGAAGGATCCGGGGAAAAAATCATCTAATGAAATGCTGTATTGTGATAATTCTCCTATTCGATTTGCAGACTTTGATGGATATGAAATAGTTGTTATCTCTGGCAATGTGTTTAAAACACCACCAACGGAAGGTGAACGAGAAATAAAATATGGTGATTATAACTTCATATCGTCTGCGCTTGGGGAAATACGTGATGATCTGATAGCATTTCCAGAAGAAAATATTGGATGGCTTATAGCTGATGATGGATGGATAGAAGGAGTTGATAAACCTAATTTTGAAGAGGCAGCAAGAGAATTGGGAGGAGAACGTATAAAAATAACATACCTAAAAAGTGCTGAATCCTGTACTTTGTATGTCAATAGTCCATCAAGAGAAGTTGATAAAATAACAAAGATGGCAGTGTTTTCTCATGAAATTGTAAATGAGGGCGGTACAATAAAATTAGGCTATTCGACACATAATAATGAACTTGATATTGACAAAGATGTAATAAAAAAATGGAATAGAAGTGCATTTAGGTCAAACGCGGAAGTGTATCTCCAATCTTGTAACCTTGGTAATAGCGGACAAAGTCTTGCTAAAGTGATGTCTGATAGTTTAAATGTAATAGTATATGCTTATGCAGGAAAATCAGATTACAGTTATATAGATTATCCGCCAACGAGAAAAATTTTAAATAGAACTACACTGGAACTTGTAGATGCGCCAGTTGTTAAGGAAATGAATAAACTAAGAGAAGCTAATAAGGATAAAGGGTTTATTCCGACAGGGTCTTTTTGGCCTCCACAGGCAGCCGGATTTAGTACAAAGGCGCTTAAGTGCGTGGCTGAGTTGCAAATAGATCCACATCTCTTCTTAAAGGTTCTCAGCTATTAAGAACTGAAAAAGATAAAATATTCCTTGACAAAATTCTTTCCACAATCACATTGTGTTCAGCGCCGTTTCGCTGGACTGCACCCGCAAATTCAAGGATGTGCTTCGCTCCGGCA
>ENA-ORSB01001928-ORSB01001928.1-human-gut-metagenome-genome-assembly--contig:-NODE-1928-length-17724-cov-5.569698_pt1 | contig 17724 bp, 13 predicted proteins | sample MGYA00242180_ERZ509144 | MGnify/ENA primary metagenome ERZ509144 (study PRJEB26280, sample SAMEA2338661) | human gut metagenome | biome: human gut; feature: human-associated habitat; material: faeces...
TTGTAGCTGTTAAGCCAGAAGTTGAACTTGGACAGTATAAGGGTGTTGAAGTAGCTAAGTGTGATACAGAAGTTACAGATGCAGACGTTGAAGAAGAGTTAAAGAAGGCTCAGGATAAGAATTCAAGAATTGTTACTGTAGAAGACAGAGCAGTTAAAGATGGCGATATGACAACTATCGACTTTGAAGGCTTTGTTGATGGCGAAGCATTTGAAGGCGGTAAGGGTGAAGATTATCCTCTTACAATTGGTTCTCATTCATTCATCGATAACTTTGAAGAGCAGATTATCGGTATGAACATCGGCGATGAGAAGGAAATCAACGTAACATTCCCAGAAGAATATCACGCTGAAGAATTAAAGGGTAAGCCAGCTATGTTCAAGGTTAAGGTTAAGGAAATCAAGGAAAAGGTTCTCCCAGAACTTGATGATGATTTTGCTCAGGATGTATCTGACTTTGATACACTTGCTGAATACAAGGAAGACCTTAAGAAGACTATAGCTACACGTAAGGAAAATGAAGCTAAGGCTAAGAAGGAAGACGAAGCTATCGCTAAGATTATCGAATCTTCTAAGATGGATATTCCAGAAGCTATGATTAATACACAGGTTAACAGAATGTTAGAAGACTTTGCTCAGAGATTACAGGCTCAAGGCTTATCAGTAGAGCAGTACTTCCAGTATACAGGTGTTACAGCAGAGAAGATTATTGAAGATATGAAGCCACAGGCTGTTAAGAACATCCAGTCAAGACTTGTTCTTGAGGCCGTTGTTAAGGCTGAAAATATCGAAGTATCTGATGCTGAATTTGAAGAAGAGCTTAACAAGATGGCTGAACAGTATAAGATGGAAATCGAAAAGATTAAGGAATTCATGGGCGAATATGAGTCTAAGCAGATTAGAGAAGATATCGCTATCCAGAAGGCTGTTGATGTTATCGTTAACTCAGTAGTTGAGAAATAATAACTTTAATTGATTATTATGACGTTAAGTGGCGGGTATTGATATAATTTAATTGATACCCGCGGCATAATATAAGACAGGGAGGCAATAATATGAGTTTTGTACCTTATGTCATTGAACAGAATAGCCGTGGAGAGAGGTCATATGATATCTATTCACGTCTTCTTAAAGACAGAATTATATTTTTAGGTGAAGAGGTAACAGATGTTTCTGCTAACCTTGTTGTTGCACAGATGTTATTCCTTGAGGCAGAAGACCCAAGTAAGGATATACATTTCTATATCAACAGCCCAGGCGGTTCAGTATCGGCTGGTTTTGCGATATATGATACTATGCAGTATATCAAGTGCGATGTTTCAACAATATGTATAGGTATGGCAGCCAGTATGGGAGCATTCCTTCTTTCTGGCGGTACTAAGGGTAAGAGACTTGCACTTCCTAATGCTGAGATTATGATTCATCAGCCTTCAGGCGGAGCCAGAGGTCAGGAAACAGAAATCAGAATAGTTGCAGAGAATATCTTAAAGACTAGAAATAAGTTAAATGAGATACTTGCAGCTAATACAGGTAAATCAGTAGAAGAAATCTCTCGGGATACAGAACGTGATAACTATATGACTGCTCAGGAAGCAGTTGCATATGGCCTTATCGACAGCGTAGTTGAAAAGAGATAGTTACTTAAGGGGACTGTTGCTTTTCGCACAGTCCCCTGTTGTTTATAAGTTAAAAGAGCGTTACGGATAGAATATCATTGGACATGATTTGTTAATATGCTAATAATATAATAAAGTGTGTTTGATGTGATATTTAGAGTGAGGCAATATATTATTATGTATTATTTATTAATGCATAGCAGACCGGAGGAATTATGGCAGGCAAGATTAAAGATGGAGAGTTAAGATGCTCATTCTGTGGTAAGACTCAGGATAAGGTTAAGAAGCTTATTCAGGGACAGAATGGTGTGTTTATATGTGATGAGTGTATTGGAATATGTTCAGATATACTTGACGAGGAGTTTGAGGCAGAAGATGAGCAGGCAGTAGAAGGGCTTGATATCAATCTTTTGAAGCCTAAGGAAATAAAAGAATTCCTTGACGATTATGTAATAGGACAGGATGAAGCTAAGAAAGTTTTATCAGTGGCTGTTTATAATCATTATAAGAGAATATTATCAGCAAAGGATGTGGATGTAGAACTTCAGAAGAGTAATATCCTTATGTTAGGACCTACAGGTTCTGGTAAGACATTTCTTGCACAGAATCTTGCAAGACTTCTGAATGTACCATTTGCGATAGCAGATGCCACAACTCTTACAGAGGCCGGATATGTAGGTGAGGATGTGGAAAATATCCTTCTTAAGCTTATTCAGGCTGCTGATTATGATATAGAGAAAGCACAGTATGGAATTATATATATTGATGAGATAGATAAGATAACTAAGAAGTCAGAAAATGTTTCAATAACAAGAGATGTTTCTGGTGAGGGTGTACAGCAGGCGCTTCTTAAGATTCTTGAAGGAACAGTAGCATCAGTACCACCTCAGGGTGGAAGAAAGCATCCACAGCAGGAGCTTATTCCTATAGATACAACTAATATACTGTTTATCTGTGGTGGAGCATTTGACGGACTTGAGAAGATTATAGAGTCAAGAATGGACCAGAGTACAATTGGTTTCAATTCACAGATTAAGGAAAAGACAGCAACTGAGGATATTGGTGAAATGTTCCATAAGGCACTGCCACAGGATCTTATAAAGTTTGGCCTTATTCCTGAGTTTGTAGGCCGTGTGCCGGTTGTTGTAGCACTTGACTCACTTGATGAAAAAGCACTTGTACGTATTCTTCGAGAGCCTAAGAATGCTATACTTAAGCAGTATAAGGCACTCCTTAGCCTTGATGAGGTTGACCTTGAGTTCGAGGATGATGCTGTTAAGGAAATAGCGCATAAGAGCTTTGAGAGAAAGACGGGAGCCAGAGGACTTCGTTCTATACTTGAGTCAGTTATGAATGAGGTTATGTATGAGGTTCCATCTGATGAAACTATCGCTAGATGTATTATAACAAAGGATGCAGTTCTTGGAACAGGTAAGCCGGTTATAGAATACAGAACACAGATGGTAGGAAGCAGTAACGAAGGTGGTATTGCTGGAAGCAGTTTTGTGGATGCTGACGGCATTGAAGTTAAGAGAGCATAATAATTATGAATATGATTACATTACCAGTAATTGCGTTAAAAAGTATGACCGTGTTGCCTGACATGGTCATACATTTTGATATAAGCAGAAAAAAATCTAAACAGGCGGTGGAGGATGCACTTGCTGCAGATGAAAAGGTGTTACTTCTTACACAGAAGGATGCACAGGTAGAGAGTCCACAGCCAGAGCAATTATATAAAACAGGAACAGTAGCTGTTATAAAGCAGGTTATAAAGCTTCCAAACAAGCTTGTGCGTGTTCAGGTGGAAGGTCTGCATAAAGCACATGCAATAGAGATAACAGATACTAAAAAGTGCATAAGAGCGGTGGCAGAGGTTCAGGAAAGTTATATAAATGAGCCTGATGAAGTTACTGACAAGGCTATAATTCTTGGCATGAGAGAACTGCTAAAGCAGTACGGTGAATCTAACCATGGAAGTAATAAGGAACTTTTAAAGTACTGGCTGGGTCTTGATGATGCAAGAGAACTTATGCTTAAGATATGCGCTGATTTTCCTATGGAATATACAGACAGGCAGACTCTTCTTGAGATGGATGATATATTAGACATATATGAATATATTGCAAGGATGCTTATAGAGTTGACTAATGCGTATAAGATAAAGGAAGAACTTGCACTTAAGGTTAAATCTAAGGTCGATAATAACCAGAGAGAATATATTATAAGAGAACAGTTAAATGTACTTAATCAGGAGCTTGGGCAGGATGAGTATTCAGAAACTGAGGAGTTTGATACTCAGATAGCCGGACTTAATGCGCCTGATAATATAAAAGAAAAGCTCCATAAGGAAGTGAAAAGACTTAAGAACCTGTCTAAGGGTTCGTCAGAGGTAAATGTTGAAAGAACATATATTGAAAACTGTCTTGCACTTCCTTGGAATAAGAAGTCAGAGGACAACAAAGATATAGTAAATGCAAGAAAAGTGCTTGATGCCGACCATTATGGCATGAAGGATGTAAAGGACAGAATTATAGAGTCTCTTGCGGTAAGAAATATAACATCAAAGTCAGATGCGCCAATATTATGTCTTGTCGGTCCGCCGGGAACAGGTAAGACGTCTATAGCACGTTCGGTTGCCAATGCGCTTAATAAGAAGTATATAAGAGTATGTCTTGGTGGCGTGAGGGACGAAGCTGAGATAAGAGGACACAGGAAAACTTATGTTGGTGCGATGCCGGGAAGAATTATTGAAGGTCTTAAGCAGGCAAAGACAGCTAATCCGCTTATGCTTTTAGATGAGATAGATAAGATAAGTAACGATTATAGGTCAGATACAGCTTCTGCGCTGCTTGAGGTGCTTGACAGTGAGCAGAATTCACATTTTGTCGACCATTATATCGAACTTCCGGTTGACCTTTCGGATGTACTTTTCATAGCTACAGCTAACGACCTTTCAACAGTGAGCACACCTCTGCTTGACAGAATGGAGATAATAGAAGTTCCGGGTTATACATTGAATGAGAAAATGCACATAGCAAAGGAACATCTTGTAAAGAAGCAGATAGCAAAGAACGGCCTTACAGCCTCAATGCTTAAGATATCTGACAGCGCGCTTAAACGTATAATAGACGGTTATACAAAGGAAGCCGGAGTGCGTGAGCTTGAAAGACAGATAGCCAGGATATGCCGTAAGGCAGTAACGCAGGCTTACGAAGAAGGGATGTATACACCGGATGGTAAGAGAAATACAGAGATTAAGAAATGTATACGAATTACAGATAAAAATCTTGCAGATTATCTTGGAAAAGTGAAGTACAGACCAGATAAGGCTAATAAACGTCCTGAGGTCGGCGTTGTAAGAGGTCTTGCGTGGACAAGTGCCGGAGGTGAGACGCTTGAGATAGAAGTTAATGTTATGGCAGGCAATTCTGAACTTAAGCTTACAGGCAATATGGGCGATGTTATGAAAGAGTCAGCTATGATAGCTTATTCACTTGTAAGGTCACTTACTATGTCGGGAAAGTACAAGGTTGACAGTGAATTTTATGATAAGCATAATCTTCATCTGCATATTCCTGAAGGTGCAGTTCCTAAAGATGGACCATCTGCGGGTGTTACTATGACAACTGCCATATTATCAGCAGTTACAGGAATACCAGTAAGGGCAGATGTCGCCATGACAGGTGAGATTACGCTTCGTGGAAAGGTGCTTCCTATAGGAGGTCTTAAAGAAAAGCTTCTTGCAGCCAAGATGGCAGGTATGAAGACCGTACTTGTTCCAGAGGAGAATAAGTCAGATGTTGAGGAACTGGAGGCTGAGATAACAGACGGACTTTCTATCGTGTATGTAGAAAATATAAGTCAGGTGATAAAAGAAGCTCTGTTTACAAAGTAAGAATTGTGTATTTCTAACAAGGGCGTAATTATGCAATATTTTAAAATTACTCATTTATAGTTATAAAGGATATTTATATGGGAATTAATTCAGAATATTATAAAGAAAAGAACAAGAAAAGATTAACCAAGTTAAAAGAGATAGAAAAAGCTCTGCCTCCATATGTTGTGTCCTATCTTGATGATAAAGAGCTTTCATCACAGATTAATACGGTTATTGCATATGCATATGATATGCAGACATTTTTAAAGTTTTTGACTGAAAGAAATACACTTCTTAAAAATACGGCGATTAAGGATATAAGTATAGATTTTCTTGAAAATCTTACTTTTGAAGATATTAATGAATATCAGAGATATCTTAGATTTAATGATCCGTCAGATGGGAGCGAAAGCGAACATCAGAATCAGGATAAAGGAATAGCAAGACGTATGGCGGCACTCAGAGGCTTTTTTGAGTTTGCATGTCTTCATCAGTATATGAAGAATAATCCGACAATCGGGGCAGCTAAGCGTGTGAAAATTCCACAGAAGGATATAATCCGCCTGAATGATGAGGAAGTCAATACATTTTTAGATGTTGTTTCAAATACTAATATTAAGGGAAATAAGCTTCAAATCCAGAAGTGTAAGAAGACACAGTTACGTGATACGGCACTTATAACCTTGCTTCTTAATACTGGTATCCGTGTATCTGAGTGTGCAGGTCTTGATCTCGATGATGTAAATTTTAATTATAGGACTATTAGTATAGTGAGAAAAGGTGGTTCAGATGCACATCTTTATTTTAATGAGACAACTGAAAATGCGCTGAAAGACTACATAGAAAATGAACGTCCATTGCTTCTTGGTAATCCAGATTCTGATGAACAGGCTGTATTTATATCAATGAAAAAAAGTCGCATGAGTGTAAGTGCAATCGAACGTATGGTTAAAAAGTACGCTAAAAATGCCACACCAGACAAGAAAATATCACCACATAAAATGCGAAGTACATACGGTACGGCACTTTATAAAGATACCGGCGATATACGACTTGTAAGTGATGTTCTTGGACATAAGGATATTAATACAACTGCAAAGCATTATGCAGCTATGGAGGAAGAACATCGTAAGATTGCAGCTAGAATTCCGCTTTATCATAGAAGGGATGAGGAGGAATAATATATGTATGTGGTTACGGGGGAATTAACTTCGTAGCCATATTTTTAAATTGGTTTGGAGTTATATATAATAAAAGAAGAGTGATAAATATAACAATACATAACGCCGATAAATCCTGCTTTATCGGCGTTATGTGCGTTTTGACAGTTATTTTTATTCATTAATATCAATGTCTAATACAGCTTTGTATAATAGCTGTATTAAGTCCGCTTATTCCTTGATTACAGGCATCGACATCTAACTTGTGGCAATACTCATAAACTTCTTTAAAAATTGTTTCCTTTGAGTCAAAGTAAAAATAAAGAGACGACTTAGATATACCGGTTTCATCAGCTATATTCTGCATAGAAGCTGTGTCGAAGCCATTCTTGCATATCAGGCTTATGCAGCTCTCAATAATTTCCTGTTTTCTGTTATTATTCTTCATTACATCACCATTTCTCGACTAATCGGTCGAATTAATTGTTATTTTTTTAAAATTTCTTATTTTATTTTAAGAAATTACCATTTTATTCTTCTACAGCCCAAATTATAAGTCTTCCTTTTGAGTTATCTGTACATGTTTGTAGTGAAATTTCTCTTTTTCCATTTGTTTCTCTCATTATAAAGTCGCCATCATCAGGAGATGTTTCATAAATGTTATAAATATTATATTTTAATTTTGTACCAGAATTATCTGTAATATACACTTTATCTCCTAATTTTAATTTATCATTATTACCAAAGAAAGAACCATTTCTGTAGTTGTGACCTGATATAACTGTATTTCCAGGTTGATTTAAGCCATTAGCACTATATAAAATTGCAACTGCAGCTTCTATAGATGATGGAGTTACTTTTTCTAGAATTGGATATTCCAAATTTATTGCTGGTATTTGTATCTTTCCATCTACATTATATCCTTTATATTGAACCCTCTTTGTTGCATTCCCTCCTGTAGTATTTGTATTAGTCGTTACATTTTCTACTGTTGGTAAATCTATATCTGGAAGTTCGACATTTTCTACTGTGTCGTTTCTTGCAATAGAATTTAGTTTTGTATCAAAGTCATCAAGTGCTTTTGAGGTATCTTTATCTATTGTCTTTTTTCTATATACATCATAACCTAGAAATCCCAATAAAATTAAAACAGCTATTACAACAATTCCTAATATTATAGTTAATATTTTCCCATATTTTCCTTCGCTCATCTCTTCCTCCTATAGTATAAAATCATATTACATCTATTATACCATATTTTATCCTTTTTGCCTATAATTTTGTCGTTTTTTCTAAATTTATCTATATCTACTTTTTATATTGCCATTCTATTAATTTCTTTTTGTCATTTTTATTACAATAACTAAACAATCTTTGGCCCCATCTTTCCACCTGCTAATATGTGAAAGTGCAAATGCATAACTTCTTGACCAGCATCTTTTCCACAGTTTGTTATAACTCTAAATCCATTTTGGTCTATTCCAAGCTGTTTTGCGATTTTGTTTATTGCTAAAAATATATTAGATGTAATCTCTTTATTTTCTTCATTTATTTCTAGCACATTTTCTATATGTTGCTTTGGTACAACTAGCACATGAATTGGTGCAGCTGGATTTATATCCTTAAATGCTAGCACATTTTCATCTTCATATATCTTTGTTGAAGGAATTTCTCCTTTAATAATTTTACAAAAAATACAATCTTCCATACTCTTCTCCTCTTTCGCCCAATAGGGACGCCCTTTTTGGGGCGTTACATATTGATTATAAATTTTTCCGAGTCTTTTATAACATTTCGCCCAAAAAGGGGCGTCCCTATTGGGCGAAATTGTTATTCAAGTATTGCCTTTATTCTTCTTACTCCGGCTGAGCTTGCTTCTTCTTTCTTTATTTTAAAGTGTCCTAATTCTGAAGTATTTTTTACGTGAGGACCTCCGCATAGTTCTTTTGATACTGTTTCTTTATCATTTCCAATTGAATAAACTGTAACTATGTCTGGATATTTTTCTATAAACATGCATTCTGCTCCTGATTTTATTGCATCGTCTTTCTTCATTTCTTCGCATTTTACATCTAAGCCACGTGATATCCACTCGTTTACTAAATCTTCTACTTTCTTCTTTTCCTCATCTGTAAGCTTGTGGTCACAGCTGAAGTCGAATCTCATTCTTTCTGGTGTTATGTTTGAGCCTTTTTGATGTACATCTTTTCCAAGTATTACTTTTAATGCTGCATTTAGTAAGTGTGTTGCTGTGTGATATCTTACTTCTTGTTCACCTGTTCCAGCAAGTCCTCCCTTGAATTTTTGCTCACTACCCATTCTAGATTTTTCTTGGTGCTCTTTGAATAGTTTGTCAAATTCTGTTGTATCAACTTTTAATCCTGCTTCTCTTGCTAAATCTTGAGTAACCTCTGGTGGGAATCCATAAGTTTCATATAAAGTAAATAGGTCTTGTCCTGAAATTGTGTCTTGTCCTTCATTTTTCATTCTATTTACTATCTTGTTGAATTCTCTTTCTCCACGCTCAAGAGTTTTCTCAAATTTGTCTTTTTCTTCTATTATTACACTCTTAATTTTATTGCTATTTTGATGTAATTCAGGATACATTTCTTTTAAAGTATCTATATTTAAATCTATTAATTCTCCTAATTCATTTAAATTAATTTGTAGTTTTCTTAAATGTCTTACCATTCTACGGATTAATCTTCTTAAAATATATCCTCTATCAACATTGCTTGGAAGTCCACCATCTTGAATTATCATCATACTAGCACGTAAGTGTTCTGCAACAATTCTTCTGCTCTCTATGCTATCATTTTCTCCGGCTAATTCTTGTAATTTATCCATTACTGGTTTGAATAATTCTGTATCAAATGGAGTTTCTTCTCCTTGTAATAACATAGTCATTCTCTCTAGTCCAAGTCCTGTATCAACATTGTGTTGTTTTAATTTTGTGTATTTTCCATCTTTTGTCTTGAAGAATTCCATAAATACGTTATTCCAAATTTCAACATATTTACCACATCCACAAGATGGGTTACAATTTTCTGAGCATTTTGGCTTTCCTGTATCATAAAACATTTCTGTATCTGGTCCACAAGGCCCTTCTTCTCCGGCAATCCACCAGTTATCATCTTTTCCAAAATAATAGATTCTATCTTCTGGAATTCCTGCTTTCTTCCAGCAAGAAGCTGTAACTTCATCTCTTTGGCAGTCTTTATCTCCAGCAAAGCATGTTACAGATAATTTTTCTACTGGTATTCCTAGTTCTTTTGTTAAGAACTCAAAACTCATTGCTATTGATTCTTCTTTAAAATAATCTCCTAAAGACCAGTTTCCAAGCATTTCGAAATATGTTAAATGTCTGTTGTCTCCAACTTCATCAATGTCGTTTGTACGTAAACATTTTTGAAAATCTGTTAAACGTGTTCCCTCTGGGTGCTTTTCTCCTAATAAATATGGTACTAATGGTTGCATTCCAGCAGTTGTGAATAATACAGATGGATCATTCTCTGGTATTAATGGTGCACTTGGAATTACAGCATGTCCATGTCTCTTGAAAAAATCTAAATATTTATTTCTTATTTCTATAGCCTTCATATAATTTCCTCTTTTCAAATTTTCTTATATAATTTTACCATTTAATCTCAATTTGTCAATTAAAACCTTGTAAATTTGGTTATAAATGATTATTTTATAAATCCTCAACATGTCACTCCTGGTCGGAGCTCCTTCGGACTCGTCAAAGGCGAGCTTCAAGTTTCGTTTTAAAAATAATAATTTATTCACCTAATCTAAGACAAAATTCCTATTAGCTCTCTTGTTTCATCATTGTTTTCTTTAATTTTTACATCTAAAATCTTATTTACAAATTTATCTGATTGTTCTTCCTCACCCGCGACTTTTACCATCATATAATTTGTTGTATGTCCTTTAAAAAAGCCATCTTCAAATTCTTCAAATAATACTTTTACAGTTTTACCTATATAACTTTGATTGTGTTTATTTTCCGTACTATTTGATAATTCTATTAATTTGTTGCTTCTTTCTTCTTTTTTATTTCCGTCTATCTGGTTTGGCATTTTTTCCGCAACTGTTCCTCTTCTTGGAGAATATTTAAAAACATGTAATCTGTAAAAATCTATCTCTTTCAAAAATTCGTATGTTTTTGCAAACTCTTCGTCTGTTTCACCTGGAAAACCAACTATAACATCTGTTGTAAAGCTTGCCTCTGGATAATATTTTCTAAGTGTCGCAACTGCATCTCTATAAATTTGCGTGGTATATTTTCTGTTCATTCTCTTTAAAGTTTCGTCGCATCCACTCTGTAAAGATAAATGAAAATGGTCACAAATTTTATCTAATTTAGATAATCTTGTTGCAAATTCTTCGTCTACAATAGTTGGTTCTAATGAGCTAAGTCTTATTCTATCTATACCATCAATTTTGTTTATAGCCTCTAACAAATCTATTAATCTTATTTTTTTAGAAGTATTTTCATTATCAAAATCTTTACCATAAGAAGCAACATGTATTCCTGTTATTACAACCTCTTTAATTTTCTCTTTTGCAATTTTTTCAATTTCAGAAACGCTCTCAATTTTTCTGCTTCTTATTCTTCCTCTTGCATATGGAATTATGCAGTATGAGCAAAACATATTACATCCATCTTGTACTTTTACAACTGCTCTATTTTTTTCTGTATATGTAACATCGCCAAAGTCTAAAAATTCTTTTTGCTTTGATACATCGTCTATTTCAGCTTCCTGGCTCCTCTTGTCCTGCTCGGCCATTTTTTCCATATAGTTTTTCACAATTTGTACAATTTCATTCTTCTCATTTATGCCTAAAATTATATCTATTTCTGGAATTTGCTCTAACTCATTTTTTGCAACTTGCGCATAACAGCCACACACAACTAAAACAGCTGAAGGGTTTATCTCTCTAACTCTTCTAAGCATCTGTCTAGATTTTCTTTCTGCCATATTTGTAACAGTGCATGTATTTATTACATAAATATCTGCTTTTTGTGTATTCTCAACTATTTCATAATTATTCTTTATAAATTGCTGTTCCATCGCATTTGTTTCATACTGGTTAACTTTACAACCTAGAGTATAAAAACTGACTGTTTTCTTCATTTAAAGTTCATTCCTTACAATATATTTAGGTTTTATTTTGTCTCCTATAGACATTACATTTCTTACGAAATCAATTACTTGTCTATTTTAGCACGTTTCGGTAAAAATGGCAATAACAATATTATGTTTCTCTGCCATATTGTACAAGAACAAATCTGGAAATTTTCAATTTTCTATCCTTACCCTCCCATTTATATTTCTCTATAAAATTAAAATTTTTTCATGTGCATTATTTTATATAATATATTTTTCTGAAAAGTAATTAAAATTAAATTTTACAAATCTTGCTAATTTTTCTTCATTTTAATTTTTATTTTTTTACACTCACGGCAATAAATATATAAAAATGTTTAATATTTTTATTTTGACGCATACTAATATTGTTATTAAACTTTATTTACCTTATTATTATTTCTTTACTCATAGGTTTCTGTAAAGTTAAAGGTTTACATGTTATTATTTTAAAGGTATATTAACGTAGTTTATGCCTTATGAAAGGAACGTGACAAATTATGGCAGTAGATTATTATATTATTGGATCAAGATTAAAACAAGCTAGAATTAAAGCTGGTTTAACTCAGCAAGAATTAGCAGAACAAACTAACCTTTCAGTTGCTTTTATTAGTAGAATTGAAAGAGGTAGTTCTCATATAAATTTAAAAAGATTAAGTGAATTTTGTACTATATTAAATGTTTCAGAAGGTTACATTTTAAGTGGTGTTTCTGATAAAAATGAGAAATATTTATATAACGAGTTTAACGATATATTAAAGAAATGTTCTCCAGAAAAACAAAAACTAATTTATAAACTTTCTCAAGTAATAGCTGAAGAAGATGAAACATATAAATCAAAAAAATAACACAATAACTGAGAACAGCTTTTATATTTTATTTTGTGTATTCGTCAACCCGTCGTATAACGACGGGTTGTATTTTTAGCTATAACTATCTATAACATTTTGTTCTCTCTACTTTTTTATTTTACGAAAAAAAACAGGTTAATCTTTTTAATTTCTATTTCACTATTTTCATCATAAATTTCCAAAATTTTTATTGATAATTATACCTCATTATGCTAATATTAATACTGAAATATTTAACTATTTCATATTATCTTATAGGAGGGATATTTATATGGATTTTAAGCAATGGAATACTTTTAATACAGGAGAATGGACACATGAAATCGACGTTAGAGATTTCATTCAAAAGAACTATACTCCATACACAGGAGACGAAAGTTTCTTATCTGGTGCTACAGAAAGAACTTTAAAATTATGGGATAAAGTTCTTAAATTATATGAAAAAGAGAAGGAAAACGGCGTTCTAGATGTTGATACAAAAACTCCTTCTGGAATTAATAGATACGAGGCTGGATACTTAGACAAAGATTTAGAGGAAATAGTTGGTTTCCAAACAGATGCCCCATTAAAAAGAGCTATAATGCCAAATGGTGGAATTAGAATTGTAGAAAAATCTTGCGAATCTTATGGTTACAAGGTTGATGACGAGGTTGAATACATTTATCACAATTTAAGAAAAACTCACAATGACGGTGTTTTCGATGTTTACACACCAGACATTCGTATTGCAAGAACGCATCACCTATTAACTGGTTTACCAGATGGATATGGACGTGGACGTATTATCGGAGATTACAGACGTGTTCCACTATATGGTGTTGATGTTTTAATTGCTGAAAAGAAAGACGAACTTGACATTCTTGATGTTGATGAATTTACTGAAGAAGTAATTCGTGACAGAGAAGAAATTGCTGAGCAGATTAAGGCTTTACAAGACTTAAAGAAAATGGCTGAAAAATACGGATTCGATATTTCTGTTCCAGCATCAAATGCAAAAGAGGCAGTTCAATGGTTGTACTTTGCTTATTTAGGTGCTGTAAAAGATCAAAATGGTGCTGCTATGTCTTTAGGAAGAACATCTACTTTCTTAGATATTTATTTTGAAAGAGATTTAAAAGCAGGATTAATTACAGAAGAAGAAGTTCAAGAACTTATGGACCAATTTGTTATGAAGCTTAGAATGGTACGTTTCTTAAGAGCCCCAGAATACAATGAATTATTCTCTGGAGACCCAGTTTGGGTAACAGAAAGCATTGGCGGTATGAGTATTGATGGAAGAACTATGGTTACTAAAAACTCATTTAGAGTTCTTCATACTCTAGAGAACTTAGGAGCTGCTCCAGAGCCAAACTTAACTGTTTTATGGTCAGTTAATCTGCCAAAAGCATTCAAAGATTACTGTGCAAAAATCTCAATCGCAACATCATCTATTCAATACGAAAACGATGATTTAATGAGAATTACTTTAGGTGATGATTATGGAATTGCTTGCTGTGTTTCTGCAATGAAAATTGGTAAACAAATGCAATTTTTCGGTGCAAGAGCTAACCTTGCAAAAGCCCTACTTTATGCTATTAACGGTGGTAGAGATGAAAATACTGGAAAACAAGTTACACCAATGTTTGCCCCTATCACATCAGAATACTTAAATTATGATGAGGTAATGGCAAAATTTGACCAAATGATGGATTATGTTGCAAAAATCTACATGAAAGCATTAAATGCAATTCATTATATGCATGATAAATATTCTTATGAAGCTTTGGAATTTGCACTACATGATAGAAATATAATCCGTACAATGGCTTGCGGTATAGCCGGTTTATCAGTTGCAGTTGACTCATTATCTGCAATAAAATATGCGAAAGTTAAAGTCATAAGAGACGAAACTGGTCTTGCAACAGATTATCAAATTGAAGGAGACTTCCCTAAATACGGAAATGATGATGACAGAGTTGATGAAATAGCTGTAAACTTGGTAAAAACATTTATGAAGAAGCTAGAAGGACACATCACATACAGAAACTCTATACCAACGCAATCAATATTAACAATAACATCTAACGTAGTTTATGGTAAAGCAACAGGAAATACTCCAGACGGAAGAAGAGCCGGAGCGCCATTCGGACCTGGTGCAAACCCACTACATGGAAGAGATTCATCTGGCGCATTAGCTGTAATGAATACAATAGCAAAACTTCCATACGAGTACTCAGAAGACGGAATTTCTTTCACATTCTCTATAACTCCTGGAACACTTGGAAAAGATTCAGAAACAAAAATAAACAACTTAGTAAGCATGTTAGACGGATATTTCAAACAAACAGGACATCATATTAACGTAAACGTATTCGATAGAGCCTTATTACTAGACGCTATGGATCACCCAGAAAAATATCCACAACTTACCATTCGTGTTTCTGGTTATGCTGTAAACTTCGTAAAATTAACAAGAGAACAACAATTAGACGTTGTAAACAGAACTATTCACGAAAGAATTTAGTTTTTAGGGGCGCTACTTGAAAAAAGCAGAGCCCCTTTAAAAAAATTTGTATTATTTAAGTTATTACAATTACATAATTTGCATACTTATTAATAAGATTTTTATAACTTTATATTGTTATTCTAAAAAACTTTAACATATAGTTTCTTATTAATATAACTTAAATAGTACAGAAAAAAAGGAGATTATCAATATGAATTTAGAAGATATAACCTGCCCTATTCACTCATTCGAATCATTCGGCGCAGTTGACGGTCCTGGAATTAGATATGTTATTTTTACACAAGGTTGTAATCTAAAATGCAAATACTGTCAAAATAGAGATACCTGGTGTCATCAAGGTGGAACAAAATATTCTGTAAAAGAAATTTTAGATAAAATATTAAGATATAAAAACTATATAATTCCATCTGGCGGTGGAGTTACAGTAAGTGGTGGTGAACCATTGCTACATTTAGAATTTTTGAAAGCACTATTTACAGAGCTAAAAAAAGAAGGCATTTCAACAGCTGTAGATACATCTGGAGTATTTTATTTAACGCCTGGGATAAAAGAAGTTATTGAATTAACTGATTTGTTTTTGCTTGATATAAAATGCATAAATGATGAAATTTGTAGAGATTTAACTGGCGTTTCTAACCAAAAAGAATTAGAATTTGCTAGATACTTGAGCGAAAACGGAAAACACATGTGGATTAGACAAGTTTTAGTACCAGGCTACACAGATAAAGAAGAAGATTTGAAAAAATTAAAAGAATTCTTGGCTACTTTAAAAACAGTTGATAAAGTTGAAATACTTCCCTACCACGATATGGGTAGATTCAAGTGGGAACAACTTGGACTAGAATATCCATTAGATGGTGTGAGGGTTGCTAATAATGAAGATGTGGAAAGAGCAAAAAAGCTTTTAGGAATTTAAGTCTTATTAAATATAATTTATAATTGTTTAACCGGGAATAACCCATTTGGGTAAAATTAAACATGTCTCCCTTGATCGCGCTAAAGCGCTCGTTCCAGTTTAATTTTACCCAAATGGATTATTCCCGGCTTTTAATTATATTTTTCAGTATTATTTTTCCCCTAAATTTAACGGTAAAAGCTTATTTTTAGAAAAGTCAAGATGTATCAAGCATTTTAGTGTAATCAAAGTTGACATCTTATATTTCATAACAAGCGGTTTTACTGCTTTTGAATTGTTATATTACGAAGTCTATTATTAGTCCTACTATTATTCCAACTAACATTAGTAATCCTGTTATTGTAAGGTTTTCTTTTATGTTTTTGTTTGATTTAAATAGTACTAATATTCCTATTCCAGAGCCTACTAGAAGTCCTGCTATCATTGAACCAAAGCTTATTAGGTTTGATAAATACAATTCTGTTATTATTACAGAACCTGCACAGTTTGGTATTAGCCCAAATATTGAAGATACAAGTATTCCAAGTACGGGCACACCCGCAATAGCTTTTTCTATTGTTTCTTCTCCAATAAAATGAATTAGAGTATTTATTGCAAATGTAATTATTGTTATAAATATGAAAATATTAATTGTATGTTTTAATGCAGATTTGAATATTCCATGCTCACAATCACAGTGGTCATGTTCACACATATGCCCTACTGCTTCTTCTGGCTCTACTTTTTTAGTTTTTCCTATTGCATTTATTACTAAATCTATTATAAAACCTGCTATAATTCCAACAACCAATTTAATTGCTAATACTTTTAAAATTAAGCTAGCTGGTGCTGCTTCTGAAATTAATATTGGTAACATTTCATCAGAGGTAGATAAAAACACTGCAATTAATGTTCCCATAGTTATAATCTTACCAGCATATAAATTAGCTGCCGCAGCAGAAAAACCGCATTGTGGAAATATTCCTATAATTCCACCCAATAAAGGTCCTAACTTGCCAGATTTTTTTACTATATCTTTCGTTTTATTTCCAGTCTTATGCTCTAAATATTCCATAAGCAAATATGCCAAAAATAAAAAAGGTAACAATTTGATTGAATCAAATAATGTATCTTTTATAACATCTATCATATCTTTCACCTATTCTCTTCTTAAATTTTCTTTATTTTTTACTACTTTTTTATATTAGCACATTTTGTTAAAATAATCAACATAATAAGTGAGCATTTTTTACACTTTAGGATTTTTGTTGATTGAAAAAGTAAATTTTGTTTAATAAAAATAGTGCAATTACATATAATTATATCTGCACTATCTCTATTATTTTAATATTTTTTTATACTAACTATGTATTTTATATCTTTCGCTATAGCGAAAACTTCCTATTTTTTCTCATTTAGTATTGCTTTTACCTCTTCAGCTTTTAATTCAACTATTTTAGCTATTTGTTCTATCGTTAAATTAGCCTCTTTCATTTTTCTTACAACCTCATGAGTTTTTTCCGTTTTTCCTTCTTGTAATCCAATATTTTTTTCTTTTTTCAATGCCTCTTTTGCTTCCTTTAACTCTTTTTTCATTTGCAATCGGTCCGCTATTTCAAGTGTTCTATTTAATGCCTTTCTTCTTAGTATATCATCTTGGCTTA
>ENA-ORSB01001959-ORSB01001959.1-human-gut-metagenome-genome-assembly--contig:-NODE-1959-length-17491-cov-7.598991_pt1 | contig 17491 bp, 13 predicted proteins | sample MGYA00242180_ERZ509144 | MGnify/ENA primary metagenome ERZ509144 (study PRJEB26280, sample SAMEA2338661) | human gut metagenome | biome: human gut; feature: human-associated habitat; material: faeces...
TCCTGTCCGGTATCTTGAAATGCCCATGCTGCGGAAAGAGTATGTACGGCAATATCGCCAAGGCGCACAGCAAGGACAAGAAAACACGGTATTATTACTACTGCAAAAATACGGTTACACCGACAGGGCATGAGTGCAGTTTCCGTCTGAATATCGAGCAGATGGAAATCAACAAATTTGTGGCGAAGGTTATCTCCGCTATGGTCAACAATCCACGATTTGTAGAAGCAATTCAGGCGAAAATCGGAACAGCAGTAGATACAGAAGATATGGAAAAGCAGATTGCTGTCCTACAAGGGCGGCTAAAGCAAGCCTTTGGAACGAAAAGCCGCTTGGAGCGTCAGATGGATACCTTGGACATCAACGATGTCTACTATGACAGAAAGATTTTGGACTTGCAGCGCCGCTATGATGAGCAGTATGATACGATAGAGGAAATCGAAGCTCAGATTGGCGAATTGCAAAGTCAGATCCGCAGCATCCAGCAGGAGAAGATTTCCGGTGACAATATCTATCGCTTGTTGCTGGCATTTGATGAAGTCTACCATTCCGCAACGGAAGCGGAGCAGAAGGAGTTTATGAAGGCCTTTATCGAGCGAATTGAGATGTTCCCGGAGAAAAGGAAAGACGGAAGCTGGATAAAGAAGATTGTATTCAATTTCCCCGTACCTGTTGATGGTGAGGAAGTGAAAGAACTTCCCTTGGAAACTGAAACAACTGTCGAGTCTCTGATTGTATTATATACTAATGGAGTGCCATCATCAGTTTCTTCATAAGCTGGGATAGTAGTGGTTAATGCACTTAACTGTCCGTTTTGTGTGCCATCTAATCTGTTCCACAAATCACCACAATTAATAGTTAAACTATTACTATCCACAGAAATAGAAGAATTAGTATCAGTTACAATAAAACATCCTTCGTTATACCATTTATATTCCGACATTCGTGGAGTCTTAAGTCCAATTTGAAGCATGATTTTTTTATTCATCCACATTCTTGCTCGTTCAGAAGGTGTCATTTTATCGCCTATTGGGAACATGGTAAAAGAATATGTACGCCTTGTATTTGAACTTGAGTCTATTGAAACTGAGCCATAATCTATTGTGAATTTTATTTCGTCCACAATACAATTATTGTTATCAAATACTAAAATCTTGTATAAATATTCTACCCATTTTGAAAAAGCAAGTTTTTTATCTAATGTACTTATATTTGACATACAAAATCCTCACTTTCTTTAATAGTCAATCCATACAAGATTATTCTTTGGCATAAACGGCTCGTTATCATCAATAATGATGTCTTTGTCATAGTTGCTATATTTCTCATCAGAAGAAACTTGAACATAATTACCATTTTTGCCCCAAAATTCAGAAGAAGCATTGCTAAGTCCTGATTCATATAAATCTTCTTCATCAGTATAATCACCAGACTCATACCATTGAAAATCAATAATTCTATGCTGCCAATGTCCGTCCATCGAATCTGTTGGGCTTCCGTCAACATTAATCATCCACATACGCCCATCAAATGATTTTAATATTTTAGGCATACCATTTGTAAGCCAATCCATAATATTTTTTTGATAATCAAAAGACTTTTCAAGTTCAAAATCACAATTATCATTCATAGGTACAAAATATCCACTTACTTCGCCAGAATCATAATTTAGATCGCCAAATGTATGAGCAAATGGGTATCTATACATAGGAATTTCCTGCTTTGTCAGTTTATAATTATTTCGTGTCGTGTCAATACTTCCTATATCTAATATAGTTCCGTAATTATGAGTCAAATCTGAGATAAAAATGCCATCAAATGAAACCATGATTTCCTTTATATCTCGTCCATTCTCTACGCCATTTAAGAGACTAACACAAGCATATTCATATGTTTTTTTGTTTTGAACAATATTATCAATATAAGTAATATCAAAATCTTCAATTTTTTGTATTGCTTTTCTATATATAGTTGTCCACGTAAAATCACCTTTTAAACGTTTTTGAATAATAATGTCAGAAGTATTATTAAGTACATACTCAATATTTCCTGCTGATAAGCTATGCTCATAATTAGCTGATAGTATAGAATTATTATTCCATGTGGTATCAATTTCTTTTGATTCTTCCATATTACTATCAGTACTAATTACAAACGTATCAAAATCAGCATTACCAATTTTTGTTTGTCTTATATCATCTACATTAGTAGGGGTAGGAGAGTACGAATAGTCTGCCCCTAAAAAAGTTGAACCTAAAATTATCATTGCACATCTCCTCCTTTCTACTGTATTGTTATCTTAAATAAGCTGTCTTGTCTTGTAATGTAAATTGTATAAAATTGATTTGCAGTTAATTTTTGTCTTGGGCTATATAAAATATAATGACTTAATCCGTTGGAAACATCCAATTTAAAATAATCCAAACCTTCATATATATAGTGATACAGTAAAATTTTATCTACTTCATTTGTTTCAGACCAAATAAGTCCAGTTTTAAAGTTTTTGGCTTTAATTCCAACCTTATGACCTGATTCTATAAGTAATCCCTCATTGTATTCTACAAAGGTATTTGAATTATTAAACTGTAACACACCATTCGATATTGTATATGAATCTGTAGCGACACCATCAATTGAAACAATATTAGAGGCACATTGTATATATCCACCTTTATAATTATTTTTTACCTTGAAAATGCCTGAAAAATTAGAAGAATTATACTGAGTATATATTTTTACAAAACCAGTATCTATTTCTACCGAATCTACAGTAATACCAACACATCTTAAATAATAAATCTGTTCATTATCTAAACTATTATATATATAAGTAGGAGTTTGATTATATATAGTCCCACTATTAGATAATTCATTATATGTGGCATCATACAAATAAAAAATGTATGATTGTAATTTCCTATTTTCATTCTGAGAATAATTAATTGTAGCATTATATGATGATGACTTTACATAATTTGTTCCATTATTTAATCCGCTAAAATTAAAAGTAGGGGTAGAATAACAAGTAAATAATGCTTTGTCAGATAGACTTGATTCATTATTATTCTCATCAAAAACAGATACTTGTATTGTATACGATGTTCCATTAGTTAATATATTCCCACTAATCGGATGTCTAAATCTCATTTCTGAGATCGTTTCATCTTTTATAATTTCATTAGTTAATGCATTCCTGATTACAATTCTATTCTTATATGGTTGATTTCCTATATAAGAAAAGGAGAAAACGTAACCAGCCGTAGCATCAAACGGTATAATTTTACTGATAGCAGGCTTTGCCATAATTTTCTCCTTTCAAATTAACCTATCCAAACAGCATTACTAGCAGGTGAAGTTGGCTGTGTTGATGAATAAGTAAAAGTTGTCTTTTTATCTACTAAATCTTTTAATACTTTTCCTTGGTAAGCTGACAATGACTGATCGGTTGCAGTTGAGGTGAGATTATTTTGTACTCCACGCCAAGTATCAGTTTTCTTAAATCCCCAATTACTAACAGTTGTTGAAGTAACGGCAGTAGCCCCACTAGCAATACCGTTAAGTTTAGTCACCATATCTTTTGACATAAGACCATTTGCACTTGTAGTAGCAATAGCATAAGTAGTGTCTGTAAATTTTGCATTTGCAGGTACATTACTATTTACTGTATGACCATTAACCGTAGTAGAATTACCACCATTAGCAGGAAGCGAAGATGGTCTACCAGATACATTGCTCCAAGCTACTGAACTTGCTACGTCAGCTGTACCCGCAGTAGTTGCTTTTCCAGTAATATTGATTCCCCAAGTTCCAGATGCACCTCCACCAGTTTTAGTTGGTACATAAGAATTATAGTTACCAGTATCTAAAAATTGTCTCCATGATCCTGCCCATCCTGAAGCATTTCCGCCTCTATGATAAACACTACCACTAGCTTGCTCATACCATACTTGATGTACTTCTGCATCGCCCTTTGAAATGTTATGCAAGAAGCCATACTGAGATGGTTGATCTGTTAATTGTTTTGCGTTACTATAAAAATGTATGCTATTGTTGTATGAACCCCATTTTGTAGTTGTATCATTTGCAGTATTATTAATAGTATTAGATCCATACATACTGATCGCATTATGACTATGTGATGCTGGTGTAAATGTTGATGGCTTACTTCCAATCTCATTCCATGTATATGTAGGCTTAGTAGAAGCTTTAGCCCAAGCACTCACATCACTTGCAGGTCTTGCATTACTTAATCTATTATCATTACCTGCACAAGCAGTATCAGCAGTAGTACCTAAAGGTCTCCAAGTGTTTGTGTCGGTAAGCTTATCTTGTGACCAACTTCCCCAAGTACCATTTACGCAAAATCTTCGCCATGATGCAGAATCGTTAAAAAGAATCTGTGCATAATAACTCCCACTTGCACGGTGAACCACAATCATACCAAAATGTTCTACACCGTTTGGTTTATTTATAACAGTATTTCCACCACCTGCACTATAAAATCCTGCCGTTGTTACATTGTTCAAATTTTCATTTGTAAGTGTTGTTTCTACAGGTCTCCAAGTATTAGTATCTGTTTTCTTATATCCCCACCCTGCAACAGTGGAATCGGTTACTTTTGTTGCCCCAGAAGCAATCCCGTCTAGTTTCTTCTTGTCAGCTGCTGTCATCAGTCCGTGAGCAGACTGAGTTACATCATTGTAAGTAGTATTGGTTGTAGGTGGTGTATAACCAAGGGCTGTAGTTACATCAGATTTAGATAAGTCTGCCTTGGCATAACTGAGAACACTCCATGTACTTGTACCATCACCAATTTTATATTTATTGTTCTTATCTGAGCTTATAGCCATTTCACCTTTGAGTAGAACAGGATTTTTAGAAGCCCAGTTACTTTCCGTATCAGTTCTTTGTTTTACTTTTACATTAATGGTGTTTTCTGCCATTATATTTTAACCTCCTTAATTTATAAATATATGAAGGTATTGATATACCTCTATGCATAGAAAAATGGATACACATAGAGGTATCCATTTATTTAAATCTATATTTTATTATGCTGATGCATTTCCACAATCAAAAACAATTGTGTTAGAACCCTGAACTAAGAAGTCAGAGGATACATTTGCCTCAACTGGAACACCGTTCGTAAAATATACAGGATGTGTTGTAGAACCTGCATTTGTACCTAATTTGCTTGCAGTCGTTGCAGTTGTCGCAGAGTTTGCTGAACCTGCACTTGTTGCATATTTAACAGATTTATTTGCGTCTGCTGTATTATCTACATTTCCAAGCCCCACTTCTGACTTCGTATATGTAGGCTTATTTGCCGCTTTAGCCCACGCACTCACATCAGATGCAGGTAATGTGGTAGGATAAGATGGGAGAGTGACAGTAGTGCCAGACTTATATTCTTTCGTACCAATCTTTACAGACTGAACTGCTGAGTCGGCTTTTACGCCCTGTGCTGCTGTAGCATAATTTTTGGCAAGTCCATTTGCGTAAGTTTTAGCGGCAGATAAAGCATCTGCTTCTGATTGGTCTGCATAAGCTTTTGTCGCATAGTTAGTAAGATCAACAGCAGAATCACCGATTTTCTCAAATTTCTTTGTACTTCCGCTTACAATAAGCATATACTCATCGTAACCATTATTAGCACCAGAACCTACAGCACCAGAAGCTTTCGGTACCATATAAATTGTATGTTCATCAGCAGCATCAACACTTGGAAGTGTATTTACAATAGTTCTTTTTAAATGATCTGCATTTGCTACAGCACTAGAAATTTTTGAATCAATCTGTGCGCCTGTATAAGTATCAGTAATTCCGTATCCAGAAAGAGTTGTAGGATTTGTACCAGCTGTTACATGTCCCTTATTATCAACTGTTACAGACTTATATGTACCAGCTGTTACACCAGAAGTCGGGTGAGTATATACAGTGTTATTGTCTGTTGATGTGATAACGATATTGCCACTTGAATCTGTTGTTACTTTAGTTGCACCTGCACCACTGATCTTAAGTGACTGTTTATTCTTATCACTATCTGTAATATCAATAGTTGCATTTCCATTTACAGCACCAGATGGAGCACCTAATGTATATTTTGTATCTTTATATGATGTGATAAAGCCAGTATCATTTTGGAGCTGACTTACCTTTGTTGGTACAGTTACATCGACAACCTTAGAATTCGGTGTAAGCTTAGTACCATTCACAGAAACACCCTCAATTACATTTGCCTGTGCATTGCTAGGCGCATGTGCAGATGTAGAATGCTTATAAGCTGCGTCATAGTTTGCTTTTAATTCTGTTGTAAATGATGCAGTAATAGCATCCAAAATAGCTTTATTGCTATGTGTATGACTAGCTGTATCAACGGCAGATTTGATAGCAGCTGATACTTCGTCAGGTGTCATTGCTGAATATGGTAAATTAGCAAAGGTGTTTGTCCCATCACCAAACTTAAATTTTGGTGCACCAGATTCAGGAAATTCAATTGCCATTTCACCTTTAAGCAACACCTTATCAGATGAAGCCCATGTAACACTTGTATCATTACAAAGGACAATCCTTGTATTTAAAACATTGTTTGCCATGTTAATATTCTCCTTTAATCAAATAAGGAGGAGAAGCTATGCAGCCCCTCCTCCATTTATAATATTGATATCATTGTAGTCACTACCTATGCAGTAATATTTCAAATCGTCATCGCTCCAACGATAAGTTTTATTCTCTGCCGTAGCAACATAAATTTTTGATGCACTACCAATATTTGGAAATGCATATTTCGTACCCTTCGTTACAATTGGTGATTCATTTAGTTCTTCCCATACTCCGTTATTATAAAAATAAAGAGTATTTGGCAATAACAAATACAATTTATTTGCTAAAGGTGCGAGAGGAAGATCATTTACCACCAAAAAATCTGAAGATATAGGATTTCGCGAAGTCGCTGAATCCTTATAAAAGTTCCCCGTATCTCTACAGAAAATTAATTGACCATCTGTAATGGGGACATCTTTTAGTTTGGATTCAGATACCTCTGTTAAAGATAAAAATGCCATTATAACCTCCTAGATATCCCATTAGCCGATACGGATAACTTAGGCAATTTCAGCCCAAGTAACAGCACCTTCTACAACCTTTACTCTTGTATCCATTGCTCCGTTTAAACCATCGGCATAAGCCTTTGCATCAGATAATGCTTTGTCTGCTTTTGACTGAGCATCGGTAGCTGCCGCTGTAATTGCCTCCTGCTTTGCTGTTGCAATAGCTCCTGTTAATTCAGTAACTTTTCCATCAATCTGATCTTTATTGTAGTAATTCTCAAGAGACTTCGTAATTTCACTAAACTTATTATTGATTGCCTTTGTAACAGATTCTGTTGTTGCATATGCAGATAAATCAATTGTAAAGCCTAACAGCTCCCATCCCTCGCCAGTGTAAACGTACTCTTTGCCGTCATCAGAAGTATGATAAACATCACCGACAATCATACCTTCGATAGCATCTAAAGCAACTTTGTTATCAAGAGAACCTTTAAACTTAAATACAGAAGCAACTTTTGCATCAATCTGCTTCTGTAATTCGGTCTTTGCTTCGTTTACCTTATTAGTTGCATCTGTTGCAGCTGTCTCCGTTGCAGACTTAATAGCCTCCTCTTTAGCCTTATCAATTTTTGTCTGTACCTGGTCAGCTGTTCCCATACCTTCCAACTTCTTTGCAAGATATGCTTTGATAGCTGCCTGAGTAACTACTTTTGCATCATTAGCCGTGTCATCCCCAATCTCGCCAACTGTACCAACAGCAATATCTACATAATCTACTCCTGTGTATAATTTTGCAGAAAAATCAGGAAGTACATATACAACACCCTGAGACGGAGCAGTAGGTAAAGAAGTAACTTTCTCGAACTTCTGGCTATATACTTTATCGCCTTTAAAAATCTGTCCATCGGCAAAATACAAAGTATCATTATCTTTTGCCTGTAATGCCTGATAATTTGCAAGTGTACCAAATTTAAAATTTACAATGTTATTCATAGATAAAATCTCCTTTAATTTTGTTTTTCCATTATTCAGTTTTAAAATTCAGTCCAAGTGAATCCAGAACCTGTATTTGAAATTACAGGTTCTATAACGAATGAAGATGCACCCTGCTGTACTGTGTAAGGGTAATACTTACCATCAGCAGAATTTTTGATTGAAATAGGTTGTCCTGCATAAGTGTCAGAACTTTTATTTAATTCAGTAATTGCATCTTCTGTGCTCGTAAATGTACGAACCCTTGATCTGATTTTCTGCTGAGTTTTATCATCTTTGATATAAATCAGCTCGGAAGTATCTTTGGTCAGTACAAGGTCACGTTCGTCTAATGTACCACTTTCAACAGCAGTATCAATGTTATTCGCATTACCGTAACCGAACTTCATGTCAGCCATGCTTTTTGCCTCCTTTCATTAAATTAGAATTCGACAACCTTAATAGTCTTACCCTGACCTGATGGATCATCACCATTTGCGATATAAACTTTATCACCAATAGCGACACCACCTTTTGACAGTTGTAAATAGCCATCCTTATAAACAAGATTGTCAATATGATTATCGTCAACTGCCTGAATCAAATCTGCCAACTGTTTTGCTTGTGCATCAGCCTTCAGCAATCTTTGATCAATAGCACTTAACGCATCATCTGGAATTAAATCGCTCCATGCTGTAAGCGGAACAATATGGATATATGTTGATGTTGTGTGTCTTACACGTTGCGTAATAACACCATCTTCACCCATTTCATTTTTAAAAAATGTAAGCTGTACTTCTACATCACCAGGCTCTTTTGTGAACTCTGTATCGAATGGAAGTTTATATTCAAGCATGTCCTTATATAATTCGTCTGTCAGTTCTAACATTACAGTTTTATATGCTTTACTTACAGGTAATTTATACTCAAGTAAAACACTATAAGAAGACATATCTTCACCTTTATATGTCTGACTAGCAAGGAAGTGCAATGAATCTACTAATTTATTTCTCTGAACAATTCTTTCTCTGACAGACACTATAAGCTCGTTTGTATCTTTAACAAGAATCGTATACATTACTGTTCACCTACTTTCTCTTTGGCTGTAATATACTCGTAGTCTTTCTGAGAAATCACGCCTTTATTTTTTAATTCATCTAATTTAAAAAGAGCTATCTTCCCACTGGAAAATAGCCTTTGTAAACTCTCTACAAATTCAGTTGTCATAAAACTCCTCCCCTTATTAAATCAAGAGTATAAGCATCAATGATTTCTTGAGGTGTTTTCATATTTAAAACTCTTAATTTGTTGTATTCATACACATCAATCTCAACCAGTGACACTGTATCAACATCTTGTTTTTTTATAGACGGAAAAACATCAACATGCCAAAAATATTCACCGTCAGAAGACATAACTCCTTCGGCTTCATTTATTGGACATGTAAGCATAACATCATGCTTTGCTTGATATTTAATCCATATAGGATGGTTTAGGAGGTCAATTATTTTTCCGTCTTTTATTACTTTGTAAAACATGTTTTTCCTCCATAATAAAAAGGGTAGAAGAGTATCCTACCCTTAATTATTTAAAATGAAAATTCCACTACAATTCCGTAAGCAGTATAAGGATAATCATATCCAGATAATGCACCATTTTCTTCAACACGGAAGAAGTATCCGTTGTAAGAAACATTTGGTGAACGTGTCCAATATGACTGTGCTTTGCCATCGGAATTTTTTCTGATTCTACTTGAAGCATTTGTAAAGAACTCAATATGTGTACCCTCATTTGTATATGGTTCTTGCTCCATATCACCTTCAGGACTCAGTTCATATACTGATGGAAGATAGAAATAGTTATCAGAAGTTGTTACTTCTGTTGACTGATTTCCTACAGAAGATGCTATTTTAGCCAGTTTAATTAGCTGTTTCCATTCAACAGATAATGCATTATACAAACGTGTATTAAGCCAAGATCTAATTGTCATATTTGCATATCCACCAGAATTGGATGATCCTGCACCAAGCATTCTTGTTTGAGATAATACGTTATCAGCAATAAAAGACATAGACGTTCTTTTACCAGATCCATCTGATAAGTAATATCTATTGAATCCATACATACTTGCAGATAAGGTATCATGTGTCCATGATGCAAGTTCCATACATGTCTTTTCACCAAGATCACTAAACCACACTTTTGCCCAATAGATTTCTCCTATTGCATAATTTTCATACATGCCATCATCAGCCTTACTACAGCCAAATACGAGAGTAGAATCAACAACGGTCTCTCTATTTCTGGAAAGTTCTACATAGCTCGGAGCATTTGCAGTCAAATTGCCGTTATATACATGTAATCCAGTTTCCCCTTTTATATGTCTGATAACAATGATATTCCTTGTGCCTATAGCAACATTGGTTGATGATGTACCCCATGCTAATTTTGCGCCACTATTTGTCCAAAGCTTAAATCCACTAGAACCATCAGATTTAAAACACTGAGCCAGAACAGATGGAGAAGCTGATTTATTATCAAGTCTATAGTCAATAGCAAATACAAAACTTCTATCTTTATCAAATAGCTTTACTCCTGTATCAATGTAATTTGTTCCACTAAATACAGTTTTTTCGGAGATAAGTTCATTCTGTTCAATATCAGTATATTTACAATCAGAACCAAGAGATAATACGATTTGATCCTTAAGTGTTATCATCGAACTTTGCAGACCAAGTTTTGTGAGGGCATAAATTTCCACTGGTTTAAGTTCAGAGAGTTCTTTATCTTTAAAATAATCTTGTGTATATTCAAACACGTCATATACAGCATGGATTTCCTTATCTCCATCTACACGTCCAGATTTATCCCAGCCTTTAAACAAATAATACTTATAAGCTGATTCCTCAGCAGTATAAGTTGGGATTTCTTCTGGTGGAGCAACATAACTATCATAATCCGCTGTATGTGTTTCAATAACTGTAGACATTGACATATACTTTACAGTATATTGTCTTACTTTTTCGGAATAAGTTGCCTTATAAGTTTGATTACCAAAGACTGCAACAAAGTTTGCATCCCATCCATTAAATGTAAAATCTGTACTAATAGTACTTTCCTTTGTTGGAACTGGAATTGGATTATCTGCTCTTGTTATTGGATTAATTGGCTTTTCACCTTTATCAACATACTGAGTATCTAATACATCTCCATTATCATTTATGAATGTTACAGTAAACTGCTGAATCAATGTATTGTAGGTAATATCCAAGTCAGACCAAGTTTCATTGTATTGTGCAAGCAGCTTCTCCTTCATGACTGGTGTATGTACAGAACCAGTTACGACTGATTGATCAGCATTATAGCCATTCTTGTCAATACCACCAAGTTTATATAACTTAGCCAACAAATCTGCCGTGTCAAGATTCCATTTGATACCAAGTAATCTGATACGATTCAGTTTTGTTGCTTTTTCAACCATACTAGCGGAATCAACAGTATCACAGTATTCAATTACCATACTCGTGAACTTATCATATGCAGGAATCTGTAAATTTGTAAGATATTTTAAATTTCTCATAATAATAGATGTAAGTGTTTCTGATAAAATGGCAGTATCAATCTTTCCACCATTTGCGAATGTAACACCTGTTAGACCAGAACCGCTTGCATAAAGTTTTTTAAGACTTCCGCATTTTGATAAATCTAAGCTCGTTACAAGATTTGGTGTATTTCTTATATCTAATAATTCTAATAATTTATTGTTTCCAATTACTAAATTAGTAAGGAAGTTGTTTGAATATCCTTCTGTTTCATTACCGATAATTAACTTTTTGAGTCTTGTTGCTTTTGAAAAATCATTATCGTGGATATAACAAGTAGATACATCACCCATTGACTGAATTCTAGATGCACCGTAAACGAGTACAGCTGTATCATCCATTTGATTGTAAGGGCATGGTATATCATACTGTTGTCCAGCTTTTGCTCTAATCTGTGTTGGGGATGAATTACCGAACATTACAGACAAATACATATCAGAGAACGGTGTAAGATGAAGTGTATAATCAGGCTTGACTATTGCATCAACAGGTGTGTTGCATCTGAACATAATCTGGTCAGAGGTAGCAGTAGTACCGATAAATTTTGTTGCCATATACATTTCCTGGTCACGTTCGAACTGTCTACGCTGATATTTCTTTTTACCATTCATCATTTGTTCTAGGAATCGTGTATTACCATTTTGATAGGTACGAAGATATTTTCGAACATAATCTTCACGCCATAAAGCTTCACACCATTCATTCTGTTTTTCATCAAACTGATTAATTAAAGATGTTGCACTCCAACAGTTTTTTGATTCGCAAGTATTATACATAGAACGAAGTTGTGATTGCATCAAATCACGAATACGGCAGAAAAATACTGAATCAGCTGCATTGAATATGTATCCAGAAGATTTGTCACCATCTGTACGATAGTCTGTATCTTCTTTTCCATATGTCATCGTAAGTTCACCGCTGTTATTGATTCCGATTGCCGAATCGTTATCATAGTCCCAGAAGTCGAAACGGTATCCTTTATTAATCTTAGCAGCTTCATCATCAATAGTATAATATTGTGCTTTATCTCCTAACGTACTTGCTTCTTCTGTAGTAATATAATATTTTGCCCAATGTAGAAATACATTTTTTGCACGATTGTCGATCATCGTATATCTTAATGTAAAAAGATAGAAATACAATGCAGAATCTACAATAAACCAATCTTTAAGTTTGTCTACAAAATCTTTATCAGATGATGTGATTACAAACTCATAGAAATCTCTCCAAATTTGTTTGTTTTTCTTTCTTATTTCTGTTTTTGCTTCATCTGTTGATATTGGATCTCCATCTTTAGAATCTCCACAACAATCATATCTGAACTCATACGTTCCCTCCCAATCGTTATACAAAGCATCATATGCTTCATTTCCAGATTTCCATTCTTCTTTTGAGATAGGATATTTCATTGTTCCATCCGAGTTTGTAACGCCAGTTTGAAATGTAGAGTTTGCAAGAGTATTATCACTAATTTCAATGCAGAACTCATTCATGTCGTCTGGATCGTAGGCTCTTGTCAAATCTGTTTTCTTGGAGTCACCTATATTACCAAGTGCATAGTAGTGCCATTCTGTATCTTGGAACTCTCTATGTGTACTAACATCAGGATCACTTTCCTTAATAAATACAACACAGTTTACAAATTCCATGTCGTTCTTTATTCTAGGATCTCTTTTCTGAGCAGGTGACTTGTATGGAAGATATGTGTTGTATCTAGCTTGTAAATAAGCATTATTAACCATTTCAGAGGAAGCTATATTTACTTTTATGTTGAACCAGCCGTTTGGAATAGAATTTCTTGTTAAAGAAACTCTACCAGTTCCATCTTCGGTCTTAGTTCCATCTCCAAGTGTCAATATTGTTTTATAATCTGTGTCTAATGGAATCTTACTTATTACCTGATTCTTTCCATCAAAGCAACAAATAATATCTATATTTCTACCAGACGCACCATACTCGTTTGAGGTCGTTCCCTGTCCTGAGTGGTATGCATTTTCAAATGTCCAGTTGTCTAATGTTGGATCACCGTTCTTATATAAACATTTAACAGTAGTATTTTTCACAAAATCCTTTTTGTTATTTGTAAAATGTGGTGCTTCAATCATGATAATTCTCATATCTGGACAAGCTTTTGCAACAGATTCAGGTGTTAAATTACCATCCTCATCATAAATCTGATTTCGCTTGTATCTGTCAATCATCTCTGTAGCAGTTCTTGCATCTGCAATGAAGTTGTTTAGAATTGCTTTAGAATCAAGACTCTTATTATATGCTTTCATTCTGTAGATTCGAACATCACAATCTTCTGAACCAATAGTAATTGGAACAGGGGTCTCCTGTGTAAATGAATAATCTTTTGTATAACTCATTGGTCTACACGGAGTACCATCCTCGTAAGACATGACAATAGGTGTGATATCACTATTATCAATGTCGAACTCCCACTCGATAATATCTTCCTCACTATATGGAACATACAACGATTTCACACTTGACTTGATATATGCTTCGTGTACGTTCATCTGTAAACCAATGTCATCAGATTCACAAGATAAAAATGTGGCACTTGCATTTGCAACATTTTTAGTCATAAAGATGAATTTAAATTCTTTACCATTTTTCCTTGCGTCATCAGCGAAAAGATTGTATGAGATAGTAGCAGTCGTTCCTGCTTTAATTCCAAAATACTGATCACCGTTTTCGTCAATCTGGTATCCACCATTTGACCAGTCGAAGTTTGATGAAACAGTCATTTTAACTTCTGGATGATCTGCGTCAGACCATAATCTGTTTGCATCATTATTTGATCTTCCAACAGGATTAAAATCAAATTGAAGTCCAGCTGTAACAGGTTCTACATCAATATCTAATTTTTCAACAGTTACGTTAATTGTTTTCACAGTGTCACCACAAGTGATTGTTAATACATGTGAACCAATATCTGTTGGTTTATACTGCCAAATATTCGTATTAGAATCCAACTGTAAAGTTGAAACTTTCTTCCCATCCACAGCAAGAGTAACAGTCGGGTTTTCTGTCTTAGGATCATATACAGTGTAAGTAATATTCTCTGTATCATACTGTTTTACAGTAAGATTGTTCGCAATACATCCGATTACAGGAACGTTAGAATCTGGATTAAACCAGATAACATCCTTATAAATATGATTTGATTCAACTGTTAATCCGTTGATTTCTGCTGTGATATAAACTTCAACAAGGTGTGCTCCATGAGTCTGTGGCTTGATATTGTATGCCATCGGAATACCAGTGGCAGTAGTAGTTACTTTGTATAATTCATTTCCGTCAATCTTGAAATGAATATCCTTTGAAATAGCACCGTATGGTGTGTAATCAAATGAGACTTCGCCCATCGGATACTTGAGAGTATCATTGAAGGTTGACTCAATATGAATATCTACTTTCTGTACAGTCCATGATTTTACAACAACACTTCCTGCATCATCAGAAATTGTAAGTACAAGTTTCTGAGAACCAAGACTGATATAATCTGTACAATCAAAGCTATTTTCTCCGCTGATTGCAATACCAGTAGCAATGACTTTGTTGCCGATTTTCCATGTATAATTTCCTTCTGAAACGATATCACCAGAAGAATCCTGACCAGAGAAGTTATACTTAATAATCGCCTTATCATTTGTTGTAACGATAACAGGAGACTTTGTAACATATTCAATCTTTAAAGTTGTAGATGTTGATCCACCTCCGCTGCCGCCAACAATCTTAAACTGGCTCTTAATAGTTCGTTCTTCATTAGTTTCACCTTCATTTGTAATTTCCCATAAGGTGTAATTCCCTGATTCTGTATCATAAGTTGCTTCATAGGTTTTTCCTGGCTCGACATCAATTTTTCCAATAGCATCTTCAAGAGAAGCAATCTTATTTCCCATAGTAGAAATGCTTGTTTTATTTGAATTTGTAACCTGTTCAACAGCCCCAACTTTTGTTGTTAATGACTCTACATCCGAATTAGATGCTTTTTTACCTAATAAGTCATTCATTGCCTCTTTATCATAGTATTTTGTTTTTAACGTATCAGGGAGATTGTCTATATTTTTATGTATCGCACTCAAATCAGCATCTGTTTTTGTTTTATAATCATTTAATGATTTAGAAACAGGAGTTATTGCATCTGTTATTTTTTTATCGACAACTTTACCATAAGCAGCAACCCACGTAGCAGACGGATCTGAATTCAATACAACGTCCTTAATCTTCTTGTTACCATTGTAAAATGAGAGAGTATAAGTATCTGAAGTGTATGTGACGTTAAATTTTGCCAACCCATCAATACTATTTATCTTATCGTATACATCAGACAGATCAATATTTGCAAATTGGTCGTCAATTTCCTTTTTATTATAGTAATTTGTGAGAGCGGTTTTGATTGTAGAATTAACAGTATTTGCCAATTCTGTCTTTGCCGTGTTTACTGTTTTCTGAGCCATAGTAGCAGAGCTTTCAGCGGAATTAGCGGAAGCTTTTGCTTCGTTTGCGGCGGTTTGTGCTTCTCCAACCTTTTCAGTTACCTGCTGTAAAAAGGTTGTAATCCATCCAGTGTCTTCACCTGGTTCTACTGTTCCATTACCTGATAAGGATTCTTCTACATTAAATTCGGCTTTTCTTGTTTTTAATGTATATGCATCTCCCTTTTCATTCACACCAACAGCTTGTATTTCAAACTGTACAGTGCCTTTTACAGCGCAAACACTTTTGGGCAAAATAACACCAAAATAGAGATAATTGTCATCGTACTGGACATTTACAGGGCTAATATATACATCGTTTTTATCAGGCGTTACAGCGTGCATCAAAAGTGTCATATTTAACTGGTCAACACCGTCATAGCGTCTGAACATTTTGAATCTAACATATTGAGAATTTTCTTCCTGTGTTAAATTCACCTGCGACTCATCAAGTTCGATGTTTTTATTCTCATCAATTGTGCTTATTTTTTCGTCTACATATTCATTATAAATGATATATTTTTCACTATACGGAAGAGTAGTATTAGTATAGGTTGATACTGTGGCTTCATTATCCACAACTGGCGATGAAAAAGAAGCTGCTTCTAATGAATATGCAGTTATATCATCGGACATTATTTTTGCATTATTCATTTCCTCTAATTCTTTCATAGAGTCTTTTAAGGACTTAGCCATTTCTTTTTATTCCTCCTTCTTAAAACTTCTATATGAAAAAAGAACCTAGCAAAGCTAAGTCCTTATCTATTATAATGGAAGATTAGTATTAATATTTCCTAATATCTTCCAACAAAAATTTATTTGCTTCACTTCCCAAAGGTAACATAACATGAACCGTATCACCTACTTTCAGTGAATCGTTGTATTTTGTGGTAAATGGTCTGTCTGCATCATTATATCGAATAATATATTTTTTTGTATCAATTATGTCTATAATGACACCCACATATGTTTTGTCATTTACATTATTATTGCTATTTTGAAATATGTTTTCGAGTCCTTTGACAAATAAATTTTGAGTATCCATTTCCTTCCTTTCTAACAAATAAAAGAGAGTAGTAGATATCTACTACCACTCTCTTAAATATTTATCATTTTCTGTTTATATAATGTAATGAAGCTTGATAAAAATCATTAACAAACTTATTAAGCTGTTTATCAACTACATTTGTAATAGCCTTTGCATCACTTACACTGCTTACATTAGGGCAATTCAGATTAAGTGTTACGCTTGGAGCAAAGTTATTCCTAGTAACATTCTGACCAACCTTGTTAGCATCAAAATTCATCTTAGGTGCATTCATTGGTAGATCACCTAGACTAATTTTACTCATTTTCTCCATAATTTCATTCTGAACTGGAA
>ENA-ORSB01001971-ORSB01001971.1-human-gut-metagenome-genome-assembly--contig:-NODE-1971-length-17419-cov-5.015319_pt1 | contig 17419 bp, 10 predicted proteins | sample MGYA00242180_ERZ509144 | MGnify/ENA primary metagenome ERZ509144 (study PRJEB26280, sample SAMEA2338661) | human gut metagenome | biome: human gut; feature: human-associated habitat; material: faeces...
CCGCCGTACTCACGGGCGAAAGGAACACCCTGGGCGACGCACTGGTCGATAATGGCCGCGCTGACCTCGGCGAGACGATAGACATTCGCCTCACGGCTGCGGTAGTCACCTCCTTTGATCGTGTCGTAGAAGAGACGATAGACAGCGTCATTGTCATTCTGATAGTTCTTAGCGGCATTGATACCACCCTGGGCGGCGATGGAGTGCGCGCGGCGAGGTGAGTCACTGATGCAGAAAACCTTGACATTGTAGCCAAGCTCACCGAGAGTAGCGGCTGCGGAAGCGCCGCCAAGTCCGGTACCGACAACGATGATTTCAAGCTTTCTTCTGTTGTTCGGATTGACGAGTCGGAGTTCCGACTTACGTTTGGTCCATTTCTCGGCCAAAGGACCGTCAGGAATCTTTGAGATTAATTTATCGGCCATATTCTGAATATGTTATTTATAAAATTCCAAATGAAATCGCAATAAGTCTGCAATTTTAGTCATTTTTCTCGTAATCAGCAATTTTATGAACCATTTTCGGCGATTTACCTGCACATATTTTATGATAGCGCCGGTAAATCCGTCTGGTAAAGCGGTCATAACGCCGCACTGACATGTCGTTTGAAAAATGACGATCGACATATTTCTCAACCTCGCGGCAGTCACTCTCGCAACCATATTCAAAACCCAAAGCCTCCTTCAAGGCAAGAGCGGCGTCACAAATAGCGGCGTTGTCACTTTCACGAGACTTTTTCATATAGTCAGGAATATGATCGCTCCCGAAAACCTTCAGCGGCACATAGACCGTGCTTGTCGGGCTGCCGAGAAGCGTCCACATCACCGTCCTCGAAGGATCCTCCCCCGGAGCGACTCCCTCAAAGACCACGGAAGCCGATGTGATGTCACGCATAATCGGCTTGCCGGAGCGGGAAATCTCATTAAAAAGGAATATGTGATCAGCAGTGCCCACATCAGCGGAAGTCATTATGTCAGAAGCCTTTTCAAAGCGGTCAACGCCCTTGCGGTCCTCCTTGCGGCCACTCCGCGTGAAGTTCGTCACGACCATATACCCGCCCGGCTGGTCGGCCACGATGTACTTCTTCCAGGAATGGTTGTTCACCTCGTAATAAGCGGCCTCGCCGAGCGCGTCGATGATGCCGAAATTGGCCTCCACACCCCAAGGCTTCGGAAGCGAGTCGAGCATATTCTCAAAGTCTTGCAGACTGCGGCATATTCCAAGAGCCTTGTACATCACAATCCCCTCTTTGTCCATTTCGGAGGAAGGAACGTCGTCATCCTTGAGGTCGTAGGTGGCGGTGTTCATTATGCAGAAGCCGGCGGAATTGACTCCTGACCACACTTCCCCACCCTGCGACGGCGAGTTCACGAGACCGATGAATGAATATATGCTCCCTTGGAACCATTCCATCCTGTTGTTCAGCTCACCGGTGTCGCGATGCTTGAGCATCACCGGCCGCCCGTCAGCCCGCACTCCCCCGGAAATGATCACGGAAGTGCAGCAAAAAGCTCTGAATGAAATGAATATGAACGCCGCGGCGGCAATGAATATCTTAGAAAAGTGTGCCATCCTCATCTTTTTTAGCCTCAAGCTCAGCATCCAGTCCAAGATGATGGTAAGCCATCTCGGTGGCGATTCTTCCTCTTTGGGTGCGCACGATGAAGCCTTCCTTTATAAGGAACGGCTCATAGACCTCCTCGAACGTGCCTTGGTCCTCACTGATAGCGGTGGCTATTGTATTGGCTCCGACCGGGCCGCCCTTGAAAGTGGTGATTATCGTGCGGAGGATCTTGTTATCAATCGAGTCCAGTCCCCTCTTGTCGATCTTCAGCTTGTCAAGGGCGTAACGGGATATGTCAAGATCTATATGCCCGTCCCCCATCACCTGGGCGAAGTCACGGACACGCTTGAGGAGAGCGTTGGCGATTCGTGGCGTTCCACGGCTTCTCAGAGCGATCTCCTTGGCAGCCTCGTCGTCGATCGTCACGTTCAGGATCCTGGCGCTACGGCGCACGATCCTTATCAAATCTGAAGTGTCGTAATATTCAAGGGCACAGTTGATTCCGAATCTTTCGCGCAGCGGCGCGGTGAGCAGTCCGCTTCGAGTCGTGGCACCGACAAGAGTGAACGGATTGAGTGAGATCCTGACCGATCTCGCTCCAGGGCCCTTGTCTATCATAATATCTATGACATAGTCCTCCATCGCCGAGTAGAGATATTCCTCGACCTCAGGAGAGAGGCGGTGGATCTCGTCTATGAAAAGCACGTCACCGGTCTCCAGTGATGTCAGAAGGCCGGCAAGGTCACCAGGCTTGTCAAGCACAGGGCCGGACGTCACCTTCATGTTCACTCCCATCTCGTTGGCTATGATGTGCGCGAGGGTGGTCTTTCCAAGGCCCGGAGGCCCGTGAAAGAGCACGTGGTCAAGGGCTTCGCCCCTCATCTTGGCCGCCTTCACATAGATGTTCAGATTGGACACTATCTCCTTCTGTCCGGTGAAATCTTCCAACCCTTGCGGGCGGATAATTCCGTCTAAATCCTTATCTTTGCCGGCGTTTGTGCTGTGCGGATCAAATTCTGTCATCAGAAAGTGTTTTAATCAGTACAAAGATAGTGAAAACCGCCGGAAGAAAGCAACATCTTGCAGCGACGTGGCGCAAAACCAAAAGTCAATGAATATAAATGAATGTAAATATTTAAACTTTTTGATTCTTATTAGAATGTTAATATGTTGATAACTAATTTTCGTTATTGAATATTAGACTGTTACAAATAGGATAGATTGTTGGTTACGCTATTGAAAAGCTTTTGAAGGATTGTTGAAAAGTGGGTCGCTCCTTGCTATGAACTTTTCCCAAGGCGTTTTCCACCGGGTTTTCAACAGCTTTTTAACATGATTCAGACGCCTATGTTGATAAGTTCGGCATCCTCCGAAAAACTCTCCGGGAAGCTCGTCTCGGGGAAGGATATATATTGTAAAGGACTCTTCCTGTCCGCCAGATGGTTCGTGGTCTCGCAGGTAGCTTCAGGTGGCACCAACGTGATAGTGCTTCCTGATCGTGAGAGCGCTGAATATTGCAGTTCGGACCTTTACGCTCTTACTGACGGGGACATTGTCTTTTACCTGCCAGACAGCGGTAAGGGTGTTGAGAGGAGTAACTACAAGTCTTCGCTCGGGGTCCAGAGGACTTCCGCCGTGGGGAGGATTATGTCCAACGCGGACAATTCCTCAAGACTGTTCATCGTGACCTATCCCGAGGCGCTGGAAGAACTGGTTCCGGCTCCGGACAAAATCAACTCCTCTATCCTTAAAATCTCTGAAGGTCAGGAGATTTCGCATGACACCATCCGTGACATACTTGCCGGCCAGGGGTTCGAGAGGGTGGATTTCGTCTCTGCTCCGGGGCAATATTCAATAAGAGGTGCGATCATCGATATATTCTCATATTCATTCAACTATCCGTTCAGGGTGTCATTTTTCGGGGATGAGGTTGAGAAAATCCATGTGTTCGACTGCAACACACAGCTTTCGGTCGAGGAGAGGAAGGAGGTCGAGATATTCCCGGACCTTGCCGCTGAGACTTCCGAGGCTGAAGGGGTGAGTCTTGCGAGCCTGTTTCCGGAAGGTACGGTTGCTTGGCTTGACTCTTCGGACATGTACAAGGACAGAAGTTTCTTTCATGATCTGAACAGGTTCAGGAGGGTGTTTCTTGAGATTCCTCTTGATGCGGATCCTGGGGATGCCGTGGCGTTCAACATAACTCCCCAGCCGGTGTTCAACAAGAACTTCGAGCTTCTTACGGCGGACATCCGGCAGAACATGGAACGAGGGTACAAGGTGTTCATATTCAGTGATAAGAATTCTCAGATAGAGCGTTTGAAGTCGATTCTTATCGAGAACAGCGGGCTTGTGCCTGAGTTTGTGGCTGGAAAGAACATTCATTCAGGGTTCATCGATCAGGAGGACAGAATCTGCTGCTACTCAGACCATGAGATTTTCGACCGTTTCCACAGGGTGAGTGTCAGAAGGACAGTGGAGAAGAGCGAACAGTTGACACTTAACGACTTGACTGCATTCAACATAGGTGACTATGTGGTACACATCGATCACGGTGTCGGGGTGTTCGGCGGTCTTGTCAGGATGCGGGATGACAAAGGCAGGATGCATGAGGTAGTGAAGCTGATGTACAAGGACGGGGATGTTGTGTTCGTGTCCGTGCATTCGCTGAACAAGATTTCCCGTTTCCGTTCAAAGGATGGCGTTCCTCCTAAGGTAAACAAGCTTGGCTCAAAGACTTGGCAGAATCTCAAGCTCAGCGCCAAGTCCAAGATTAAGGACATCGCCAAGGATCTGATCCAGCTTTACGCCAAGCGGAAGACCACGAAAGGATTCGCCTACTCCCCTGACAGCTATCTTCAGGAAGAGCTGGAGTCGTCATTCATGTACGAGGACACTCCGGATCAGGAGTCGGCCAACAAGGCGGTGAAAAGGGATATGGAGGACAACAGCCCTATGGACAGGCTTGTCTGCGGGGATGTCGGATTCGGAAAGACCGAGATTGCGATCAGGGCGGCCTTCAAGGCTGTGACTGACGGTAAACAGGTCGCCGTGCTGGTGCCTACCACGATACTTTCGCTTCAGCACTACACGACTTTCTCGTCTCGGCTGAAGGACTTCCCTTGTACCATCGATTACGTGAGCAGATTGCGTACAACAAAGGAAATCAATGACATAAAGGATAGGTTGAAGAACGGTCAGCTGGACATAGTGATAGGTACGCACAAGCTGCTCGGCAAAGGTTTCGATTTCAAGGACCTGGGACTTCTTATCATCGACGAGGAGCAGAAGTTCGGTGTCTCTACCAAGGAGAAACTACGTCAGGTGAAGGCCTCTGTGGACACTCTGACTCTGACGGCCACCCCTATTCCTCGTACCTTGCAGTTCTCGTTGCTCGGGGCCAGGGATCTGTCCATCATCAACACACCCCCGCCGAACAGGATTCCTACGCAGACCGAGATCATCCTGTTCGACAAGGATGAGATCAGGAGCATAATCAATTATGAACTCAACCGTGGCGGACAGCTCTTCTTCATACATAATAAAGTGGAGGAACTTCCTTCGATTCACGAGATTCTGCACAGGCTTGTGCCGGACATGAAGATTTGTGTGGCTCATGGTCAGATGGAATCCAAGGAGTTGGAGAACAGGATGTTGGATTTCATCCGTGGGGATTACGATATGCTTCTTTGCACCACGATAATCGAGAACGGTCTTGACATCCCGAACGCCAACACGATCATCATCAACCAGGCGCAGAACATCGGCCTGAGCGACCTGCACCAGCTTAGGGGGCGTGTCGGAAGGTCTGGCAGAAAGGCGTTCTGTTACCTGATAGTCCCTCCGCTCGTCACCATCACCGACGATGCCCGCAGAAGGCTCAAGGCCATCGAGGAATTCTCCGACCTTGGAAGCGGGTTCAACATAGCGATGCAGGATCTTGACATCCGCGGCGCCGGGAACCTTCTTGGAGCCGAACAGAGCGGATTCATCACGGACATGGGGTACGAGACCTACCAGAAAATCCTTGCGGAGGCTATGGAGGAACTCGGGGTCGAGACCGGAATATCCACGGTCCACACCGACGAGTCGTTTGTCGAGGACTGCACCATAGAGACGGATCAGCCTGCCATGATCCCGGATTCGTACATTGACATAACAGCCGAGAAAATAAGAATTTACAAGCAGCTTGACGGCATGACCAGCGACAAGGAGATAGACAGGATCAAGTCTCAGCTTGTGGATCGTTTCGGCGAGATGCCTTTGGAGCTGGACAACCTCTTTGATGTGGTCAAAATCAGGAATCTTGGCGGAAAACTTGGGTTCGAGAAGATCATAATAAAGAATGGAATGATGATCATGTTCTTCATAGCCAACCAGATGTCGCCTTACTACAAGTCGAAGGTCTTTACTGGAATATTACAGAACATCAACGCCAACGACCGGCTTTTCAACATCAAGCAGTCAGAAGGAAAACTCAAGATTGTGAGCCGGGGAATAGATTCTTTGCCGAAAGCTCTTCAGACTCTGAATATATTGAAATAAAATTGCTACCTTTGAAGGTTTACCCGTTTTTGACAATGCCGAATCTTTTGGTTGAAATAGGAAACACTGCCCTCAAGGCGGCCTGGTCCGAAGGAATCACCCTCGGAAAGACTTTCCGTTACCAGGGCGAGAAGATGTTTGAATATGTGGATTCGCTGGTGGAGAAGGAAAAGCCGGCGGTGATGGTCATTTCATCCACGATAGAGATCGGGATCAAGGAAGAGGAGAACCTCCGCTCTAAATGCGGAATCCTTGTGATTCTGGACGGGCGGCACACGGACATTGCCTGTGAATATGACCTGCCGGCTTACCTGAGTCCGGACAGGGTAGCCTCGGTGATAGCCGCGAGGTATCTTTTCAAGGACAAGGGCAGCATTGTGTTTGATTTCGGAACCACTTTGACAATTGATGTCATCGAGCCAGACGGGGAATATGTGGGAGGAAACATCTCCCCAGGATTCAGGACACGGTTCAAGTCTCTGTCGAGATATTCAAGGACACTCCCTCTTGTGGACACTCCCCTTTCCGTCAGACAGACAGGTGATTCGCTCCAGTCGTCGATTGAGTCCGGCGTTGTGTCAGGCATAATGTTTGAAATAAAGGGTTACCTGTCTTTATTTCCCGAAAAAATGGTGGTTTTTACGGGGGGAGACGCTTTATATTTTGCAAAAAGAATGAAAAACTCCATCTTTGCAGTCTGCAATCTTGTATTGATGGGGTTGGCCTTAATAGCTGACAAGTATTATGTTGAAAGGAACGGTTAATAAGATACTCCTGTTTGTGGTGATGTCGTTCTGTGTTCTCCCTTTGAGCGCCCAGGATGACGCGTATAATGCCTATACCCCATATTCCATGTTCGGAATCGGGGACATCTCCAAGCAGGGTACGGCCTACAACAAAAGTATGGGAGGTGTCGGCATAGCCACCAGGGACAAAGGGCACATCAATATACTCAATCCGGCCGCGGTCACGGCCAGGGAGGAAAAATCGTTCATGGCCGATTTCGGCGTGGCGCAGGGTAACAGGTATTATGCCCAGCACGACATGAAATCGTCCAACAACACGTTCAACTTCTATGATTTTGTGATTTCGTTCCCTGTGTATAAATCTCTTGCGATGTATGCCGGGGTGACTCCATACAGTGATGTAGGCTACGAGATGACTTCCAAGATAACCGACCCGGCCATCATATCTTCAACTGGAGTGATAACAAACACTGTTCAGGGGTATGGAGGCATGACCAACATTTTTTTAGGAGCCGGTTATGAAGTCATAAAAGGTCTTTCCGTAGGTGTCGAAGGACAGTACTATTTTGGTAACCTGCACAAGACCAATAATTTCGTGATGACAAACTCCACTTATAGGAGTATATCCAGCGGTTTCAACATGAATCTTGACGCCGTTACGGCCAGATTCGGAGTGCAGTACGAGACAAGGCTGACACAAGGTTTGTCCGCTGTCATCGGTGCCACTTATCGTTTGGGCACAAGCCTGAAAGGAAAAGTGGAAAGATATGAGATCCAGTCCATTTCCTCGATAAACGATTCGACTCCTTCTCCAAGGAGTTATACGGACACATTGGGCAGGGGACAGGTCAAGCTGGCCAGCGAGTTAGGTGTCGGTATAGCCTTGAAGGGAGGTGGCAAATGGACCGCTGAGATCAATTACATTCGTTCCGACTGGAGTTCCTCCGGAATGAACAAGATTCCTGGTTTCGCAAGTGTCGGCAACGCAGTGTTCAGCGCGTCCACTGCACAGTCCGTAAGGGCAGGTTTCTCGATAGTTCCGAACCGGAATGATATTCGTTACTACAGTAAGAGAGTGACTTACAGGGCGGGCGCCTATTGGGATCAGGCTTCATGCAAATTGGACGGCAAGGCTATAAACGCTGTCGGTATCACATTGGGAGCCACTCTTCCAGTATTCAGATGGAGCAACGGACTGACGTTGGGCGTTGATTTCGGCCAGAGGGGAGCGTTGACCGGGAATATGGTCAGGGAAAGGTATGTTAACTTTAACATAGGAATCAATATCTTCGACATTTGGTTCCTGAAACCGATGTATAACTAATTAGGAAAATATTAACACACAACCATGAAAAGGATTACACTAGTACTGTTTACTCTTGTTGCGGCCACTTTCGGCACGAAGGTTTCCGCTCAGGGAAAGTATGGCGCGGACAGCGCTGAATGCATTAAGTATCTGTCTTATTATCAGGAGTATTACAAGCAGAAGAACTACACCGAGGCTCTCCCTAACTGGAGAAAGGCCTTCAAACTCTGTCCTCCTACCGCAAGCCAGAACATGCTGCTTAACGGTATGACCCTCCTTGGTAAGGAAATCGTCAAGACCAAGGACGCGCAGACACGCGCCGCGATGATTGACACCGTCCTTACCCTCAATGACCTCAGGGCGCAGTACTATCCTAAATACGCTGTGGCTGCCTATAACTCAAAGGGACAGTATATCACACAGTATTATAAGGACCCTCAGGTAGTTTATGATCAGTTGAACAAGATCATCGAGATCAATCAGGAGAATGTGAAGCCAAGCCTTCTTCTTCTCAATCTTAACTCAGCCATAGAACTTTACAAGAAATCAGCCATCGGCGCCGAGGATGTGATCAACACTTACCAGAAAGCCATCGCTCTTCTTGACAAGGAGGGAAACGCTGAGGAGAACGCCAAGATCAGGTCTGACATCGAAGGGCTCTTCATCACGAGCCAGGTGGCCAGCTGCGACAACCTCATCGCTCTGTTCACTCCTCGTTTCGAGGCTGATCCTGACAATATGGATCTCATCACCAACATCGTGAAGATGCTTGGTTCTACAGATGGATGCCAGAACAATGATCTGTTCCTTGGCGCTGTGACAAAGATGCATAAGAATGAGCCTTCAGCCTCATCTGCTTACTATCTTTACAAGCTTCATGCGGCAAAGGATGAGTCTTCCGAGGCCATCAAATATTTCGAGGAGGCTGTCTCGCTTTGCGCTGATGATGATCCTGTAAAGGCTGACTATATGATTGAGCTTGCGACATATTGCCTCAAGAACAACATCACAGGCAAGGCTTTGGATTATGCCAATAAGGCCGCCAGCCTTAAACCAGACCATCAGGGCAAGGCTTACTACCTTATCGCGACAATCTGGGGCGCCGCCCGTTGCGGAGGAAATGAGATCGAAAGCAGGGCTAAGTATTGGGTTGCCGTTGACTATCTGCAGAAGGCAAAGGCCGCGGACGCTTCCCTGACTGATGACTGTAACAAACTCATCTCGGCGTACAGTGTCTATTATCCTCAGAAGGCCGAGGCATTCATGTATGATGTTGTTGACGGACAGTCCTATACCGTGAACTGCGGTGGAATGCGCGCGACGACAACCGTAAGGACTCAGAAGTAGTTTTGAATTGAAACCAAACATACATAGGCTTATGATGATTGCAACCGCTTCGGCGGTTGCTTTCATCGTATTTTCCTGCAAGGGAAAACTGTCAGAGGCCGAGCGTCTGAATCTTGCCGAGACCCCGGTCCAGACTGTCGATAGTATGTTTGTGGTCCAGACCAGAAACGGAGGTATCCAGATGAGGGTGGAGGCCGATGTCATGGAAAGGTACGAGAACGACACCTGCTCCTACGAACTCTTTCCGAAAGGGCTTCATGCCTTCGCCTATACGGATGGTGACATGCTTGAGACAGTGCTCCATTCCAACAACGCCAAGCATTTCAAAAGCAAAAAGTCCACTGAGGAATATTGGTCCGCGTTCGGCAATGTGGTTGTTCAGAATGTGATCAATCAGCAGACTTTGGAGACCGACACGCTTTATTGGGACCAGGCCAACAAGGAAATATATACAGACTGTTATGTCAGGATGTTCTCAAATGACGGATTTCTGCAGGGATTCGGCATGAGATCAGACGAAATGGCGAGGAACGCGAGAATATTCAAGGCGTTCAACAGTGACCTGGTTGTCGTGCAGGATTCGACAAAGGTTATCATTGATTCTGTAAACTTTATTGGTCCTTTGCTTAAAAAATAATGGTTAATTGAATTAAAATCACTATCTTCGCACCCCAATACCTATTTTTGGAAATTATAAAAACGTAATACACAATGGCGATTCTTCAAAAAACTCGCGAAAAGGCCGGCATGGCAGTGTCTATCATCATTGCCTTGGCCCTTTTGTCATTCATTATTGACCCGCAGACACTTGAGACCGCGTTCAATGCTATGTCCTCAAGGAATGACGCGGGTGTGATTAATGGTAAGACTGTTTCTTATCTTGATTTTCAGCAGGATGTTGAAAAATTCACCGCCATCAATGAGATGGTGACCGGCTCCTCAGCCCAGAACGAACAGCAGCAGGAGCAGGTGCGCAACGCCGCATGGCAGAGCCTTTTGGACAAGTATCTTTTCATAAAGAACGCAAAGGCCGCGGGCATCAGGGTAGGTGAGGAAGAAATGAAGGAACTTCTTGCAGGAGACATGATCTCTCCGGTCATTTCCCAGAATCCGGCTTTTATGGATGAGGACGGCAACTTCTCGAAAGATGCTTTGCAGAATCTCATCAATAGTGTCTCACAGGATCAGACAGGAAGGATCAGTGAGTATTGGAACTACCTTCAGAACACAGTCTATACCCAGCAATTCTATGCCAAGTATGGTTCTTTGTTCACCCAGAGCAACTTCCAGAATCCTTTGATGCTCAAAAGAGCCATCGCCGAGAACAACAACACTACCAATGTGGATTTCGTGATGGTTCCTAACTACGGCGTTGACTCAACAGTCAAGGTAAGCGATGAGGAGGTCAGAAAATACTACGAGTCCCACAAAAAGATGTTCAGACAGAACGCCTCAAGGGATATGGAATATGTTGTCTTTGAGGTGAAGCCTTCAGAGACTGACATCAACGCCACAAATGACGCTATGGGTAAGGTGTATGACGAGTTCGCCACCACTGAAAACATGAAGTCGTTCCTGGCCAGAAACTCAGAGAGAAACTACAGTGAGTACTGGTTCAAGGCTGGTGAGCTTTCAACCGTCAACAAGGACATCTGCGAGTTTGTTGACAACAATGCCGCCGGTACTTCTCCTGTTGTCTCCGACAATAATGTGTTCTATGCCGCGAGGATTATGGCTACAGCCCAGATTCCTGATTCAGCCTATGTAAGGCATATCCTCCTTCAGAATGGTATGGAGAACAAGGCTGACAGCCTTCTTAACCTGCTTTCAAAGGGAGAGAGCTTCTCCAATCTTGCCGCCGCGTTCTCAGCAGACGGCAGAAGCGCCGCTGACGGTGAGCAGGGCAATATCGGCTGGATGACCCAGACTTACATGATTCCTGGTTTTGAATCTGTCCTCACAGCCCAGACAGGCAAGCCTTATATTGTGAAGACCCAGTATGGCACTCATATCGTAGAGGTTACCAAAAAGACCGCTCCGGTCGCCAAGAAGCAGGTGGCTATCCTTGAGAAGGCCGCTCTCGCCAGTGGTGAGACATTCAACAGCTACTACGCCCAGGCCAGCAATTTCTCAAAGATCGCTGCTGGCAAGTACAACAACTACAAGGCTGCTGTTGATTCAATGGGACTATACTCACATCCTTTGATGGTCAACGAGGCAACCTCCACTTACGGTTCGATTTCACAGGCCAAGGAGGTCACAAGATGGGTGTTTGACAACAAGGTCGGAAAGGTTTCCGAGATCATCACAGTCAACAACAACTATCTGTTCATAGCCACCGTGACCGGAATCCATAAGGAAGGCATCGCCAAACTCGATGAGGTCAAGGAAGTGGTTCGCCAGCGTCTCTATGCCGAGAAGGCCGCCGAGAAGGCCGCCGCTGACCTCGCCCAGAAGATTCAGGGAATCAATGACCTTCAGGCTATCGCTGACACACTTCACTCATCCGTCAGCACAGGTGTAGATGTAAGGTTCGCCACGATGGCTGGTCAAGGACTTGACCCTAAGTTCGTAGGTGCCGCTTCCGTGGCTCCTGAAGGCACAATCTGCGGACCTGTCGCTGGTACCATCGGTACGTATATATTCAAGGTTAATTCCCGCGACACCGGAGCCTTCTACACTGAGGATGACGCAAAGAACGCCGCCGCTCAGATCAACAACTACAGCACTCAGATGATTCTTCCGGTGATGATGTTGGAATCTGATGTCAAGGATCACAGGGCACGTTTCTATTAGTAGATAGTATAAAATTTTCATGGCGGGGAATAATCCGATTGGGTTATTCCCCGTTTTTTTTGCATGACGACTTTTATAATTGTCGTTTTTACTGCAAATATTGTCAAGAAAAATACAAGTTTGCCATAGTTGTTACTATCTTTAAAAACGTTAAAGGGAAAGTATTGTCAGATTTTTGATAACGATAACACTGTAACGTACTTAAAATATAACTTGTAGTTTAACAACATTAATTAATATGCACGATAGAAACCAAAAAGTTGCGTCCTGTCTTTCAAAGGTAAAGGCAGCGATAGCGGCTGTTCTCCTGCTTATGGTTGTCGGGACAGGTACCGCCTTGGCCCAGACTTCCGGCAGAACAATCACCGGAAAGGTGTTGGACGAGAACAATCAGCCGATGCCTGGCGTGACCATCATCGTAGATGGTACGACCAATGGTACGATGACCGGTCCCGATGGTACATTCACACTTGGGGGAGTCCCGTCCGGAGCCACTGTCATCGTGTCTTGTATTGGTTACACCGATCAGGTTCTTCCTGAGGGTAAATCAAATTATGTCGTGAGTCTTGTCCCTGACTCCGAGATGCTTGAAGAGACGGTTGTGGTGGCGTTCGGTCAGCAGAAGAAGCTTTCCGTGACCGGTGCGATCTCTACGGTCGCTTCAGCTGATCTCCGCAACACGTCTGGACAACGCTCTTGCAGGACGTGTTTCAGGACTTTCTTCAATGCAAAGCGGTGGTGGTCAGCCTGGTGTAGATGGCGCCACGATGTATCTGCGTGGAGGCGCAACTACAAATGGAAAAGATCCTCTGATCCTTGTTGATGGTGTTGAGCGAGATAACATCCGTACAATCGATATGAACGAAGTTGAAAGCATATCGGTTCTTAAGGATGCTTCCGCGACTGCGTTGTATGGAATTCAGGGCGCTAATGGTGTTATCCTTATCCAGACACGCAGAGGACAAAAAGGAAAGGCACAGCTGAACATTACGGTTGACCAAAGCTGGACATCCTTTACCAAGGAGCCGTCGAGGCTTCATTCGTGGGAGTACTGCGAACTTAGAAATGAGGCTTTTATAAATGACGGAGAATCAGCTCCGTATTCTGATGAGACTATCGCAAAGTTCAAAAATCCTCTGCTTGGCTTGGATCCATCATCACCTGACTATGAGAATCAGGCCGCCATTCGAAGGGCTGTCTATTGCGATAACGACTATTACCGCCTGTATCTGAGAAAGAACACTCCTCAGACAAGGGCAAACGCCAACATTTCCGGTGGTACTGACTTTGTCAACTACTTTGTGAACGTGGGGTACATCCATCAGGGAGGTAATCTTAACACCGAGGATTCTGATTTCCTTGGTTATGATCCTCAGTGTTATATGAACAGGCTCAGCCTTCGTTCAAACCTTGATTTCCACATTACAAAGAGCCTTACCGCATCATTGAACATCGCCTCATACGCGGAGAATGTGAATATGCCTGCTGTAGGTGCCCTTTATGGAAATAATCCGGCTTCGGACAGTAACCAGAATTGGATGATCACAGACATCATCTATCAGTCGCAGACAATTCTTCCTATCTCTCCAGGTCCTACCACAGATTCAAGATTCGGCGTCGAGAGCGGAGGAATTGTCGGCTACAACTACCTTGACCGCTCCGCTTTTGAGATCATCAACCGCAGAGGATTCCACACCAACAAGAAAAAGAACCTTAACACTCAGTTCTCTATAAATTGGGATCTCAGTGACCTTGTTACAAAGGGGTTGAGTGTAAATGGTATGGCTGCGTATGATACATATAACAGAGGTATTCTTGAAGGAAACAAGAAAGAAGCGGTGTACAATGTTACCGTTGACTATAGTAATGACTCGATGTCTTACTCGTCTGACCCTAGCGTTGTCCAACCATTGACGATGTATTCCAGAAACTTTTCTAATTACAAGATATATGTCCAAGGTACTGTCAATTATGCCAGAAAATTCGGAAAGCACGATGTCACCGGCATGATCACGGCATACAGGAAGTATTGGGAGACCACATCGGCTGAGATTCCTTACAATATTCTTGGTACAGCGGCCAGGGCAACATATTCGTACGACGACAGGTACCTTGTCGAGGGAAACTTTGGCTACAACGGATCCGAGCAATTCGCTCCTACAAAGAGGTTCGGAATGTTCCCTTCAGGTTCCGTCGGTTGGATCGCCAGCAATGAGTCTTTCCTTAAGGACAACAAGTACATCACTTGGTTGAAGATGCGTGCTTCCTATGGTTTCACAGGAAATGACCAGAATGAGGGGCTTCGCTTCTTGTATCAGGATAACATTCAGCCATCGGCGGGTGGAAGTTATGTCGGTGGACTGGGAGGAAGCATCATAAGTGAAGGCCTCCTCGGAAACAAGAACATCACTTGGGAGTATGCGAAAAAGATGAACTTTGGAGTTGAGCTTGGATTATTCAAGGATTTAAGGATCAACTTTGACTACTTTACCGAACATCGTGATCAAATCTTGATAAGGCGTCAGACAATACCTTCTTTCCAGGGAGTGAGCGCAAGCTATATTCCAAGAGTGAATATGGGAGAGGTGAAGAATCACGGATTTGAGATTGAGGCAAGCTACAGCCACACTTTCAACAAGGATTTCGCTTTCTCTGTGAAAGGTAATTTCGGATTCAATGACAACAAGCTCATAGAGTATGATGAGCCGATGCGTTCTGAGGACTATGCTTACCAGTATCAGCAGGAAGGATTCCGTATGGGACAGACATTCGGTTATCTTATTGATTGGGATTCTCCGGGCAAAGGGTATTTCACATCTCAGGATGAGATCGATGATTACTATCCTTACAACAACATTGGTGGAAAACCGAGAGTTGGAGATTTCGTCTATAAGGATGTTAATGGTGACGGCGTGATTGATCAGAAGGATTTGTCTCCTATCGGCTATTCGACTATGATTCCAGGAATCACCTACGGCCTTACTTTCGGTTTGAACTACAAAGGAATAGACTTCAATGTCTTGTTCTCAGGCTTGGGAAGATACTCAAAATACTACAGTGGGCAGGGTGTTGTTGAATGGACCAAGCAGGGTACTTACTTTGATTGGACAAGGAACGGATGGACAGAGGAGCGTTACAGGAACGGAGAGAAAATCACTTATCCGGCCATTTCCACGGGGCAGACTGTAAACCACACCCAAAATGATTTCTTTATCCAGAACCGTTCATTTTTGAGACTCAAGAATATAGAGCTTGGCTACACTTTACCTGGAAGATTCCTGTCAAAGGTTGGTGTAAAGGCACTTCGAGTTTATGTCAGCGGCCAGAATCTGTTTGTTTGGGATAATTTGAGAATAACACACATCGATCCTGAGCAGGACAATTCTTACGGCTATCCTATCACCAGGAATGTGACTCTTGGTGTGAATATTAACTTCTAAACGGTGGATGAATATGAAAAATAGAATATATACGATAATCGCTTGTTTTTTGGCCACTGTGATATATTCATGCTCTGATGTCCTGAATCAGGCTCCGGATGGCAAGATATCACTGGAGGAGGTATTTGGGGACAACGATAAGACAATGTACTATCTTAACACTTGTTATTCCGGCATCAATGCCAAAGGTTGCCTTTACTTTTTCTGGAGCAGGGGACCTGTGAATTGGTGTGATGATTCCTGGGATGCCGATGACCTTGACGTGAGCTGGGCAGCTTCACGCAGATACTATGACGGCAATGCCAGTGCGTCTGATTTCCCGGCGAATTATAATGCTGGAGACTCCGGCAATGAGAGTGTTTCTTGGGCAAGGTCATTCCAAAGAATACGCAACTGCGCGGTCTTTCTTCAAAACATTCCAAACGCGAAAGTAAACTCTGAGAATGACCGGTCACGTTGGACGGCGGAAGCCCACATCCTCAGGGCGTATTACTATTCTGAACTTCTTATGTGGTTCGGCTGCTCTCTTCCTATAATCAGGGAACCATACACTTATGACGCTGATTTCTCCAAGGTTGAACGCAGTTCTTTCCACGATGTGGTTGAGTTCATTGTCGAGGATTGCGACGCTGCCCTGGCTTGTGAGGAACTGCCTTGGCGAATCACCACTGACAGCGAGGCCATGCGTATGACGAAAGCTGTGGCTTGGGCCATCAAGTCAAGAATGACACTATTTGCTGCCAGTCCACTGTACAATGATGGCAACAACTATTGGGAGGAAGCATATTCAGTGAACAAAGCGGCTGTGCAGGCTCTTGAAAGCAATGGCTATGCCTTGTATGACAAGCTGAACCAGGCTGCTGTCTGGGGGGATGAGAAGGCTTATCTTCCAACGGCGGCATCACAGTATTTCAATGAATATTTCTGTAATTCAGGGGCATACGCAGCTGATCCCGCTGATAAAGAGACAATTTACCAACTTAGGGATGGGGCGAATTTAGATTTGGCCAATGTGGATGGAATAGGAGCTATTCTTGGTTACAAGACAGGTACTTGCCCGTCACAGGAATTGGTTGACGCTTTTGAGACGATTGACGGTCAGCCTGTTCTGGATTTGGCCAAACCATATCTTGATGAACAGCACCTGAAGCCTAACTATAACAGTTCCAACACCACATACGACAAAAACAATCCTTACGCCAACAGGGATCCGAGATTCTATGCCACTGTCTATTACAATGGATCAAAGAGATATTGTAACTGGTCAACTGAGGCGGAGAAGAAATCTTTCGAGAATCTGGGGCAGGGCAAAGGAGAGAATGTAAGGATCATCACCACTTGGGATGCCTATGAGGATGCCAAAGGTAATATCATTAACTCTCCGGAACCTCTTATGGGTAGATCAATGACTGGTCGTACTCCTACGAGAACGGGATATTTCCAAAGAAAATTCCTGCATCCTAACAGCGGAGTCGAGATGAGACTCAATGGAGCCCGTCACAAGGATTATCGTTTGGCTGAGATTTATTTGAATTTCGCTGAGGCTGCGATGGAGGCTGGTCATACGGACGAAGCCATCACTTATGTGAACAAGGTTCGTGCGCGTGCCGGAATGCCAGGGCTTCCCGCCGGACTTTCAGGAGAGAATCTTCGCCAACGCATCCATAACGAGCGTCGT